>Ga0233426_10001396_pt1 | contig 22369 bp, 15 predicted proteins | sample SI_118_April2016_6_FD_179875 | JGI IMG/M metagenome (GOLD analysis project Ga0233426, IMG submission 179875) | Seawater microbial communities from Saanich Inlet, British Columbia, Canada - SI_118_April2016_10_MG | ecosystem: Environmental > Aquatic > Marine > Inlet | place: Canada: British...
TGTAATGTTCGAAGTTCTTTTTCTAAACGAAGAAGGTGATCTTTATTGACATCGTAATCTTCCACTTTCGATTGCTCTGCACTTTGTAATTCTTTAGATAATGCTGTCCGTTGTGTTTCATATTGAGTTTCGGCGAGCTTTTTATCAGCTTTATATTTGGCTTCAATCAAGTCTCTATTGCTTTCAACCTCCCCAAGTTTGGTGATGTATTGTTGTTCAAGAGTTTGTAGATGAAGTTGATGTGATATTTCCTGCTGTTTTATAGTAGACGATATATTGGCAATTTTGGAGGTGTGTATTGATATTGTAGTTGTCCATGTAGAGATCTTCTTCTTGACAGCGGCAATTTCGCGGGTAAATTGATAAGCTTTTGTAGAGTTTTCATATTTTTTAATTTCGTCCTCGTACATACGGTTAATCTCCTTCAACTCTAAAGCCAGTTCGACCGACTCTGACGGGTGACCCAATGCTCGAATTGTGGCCTCTTTATTTTCTTTCAATTGCAATAGGTTTTTTTGTAGGGTTGCGTCGAGGGCTACGATTTTTTCGTTCTTCAAAAGGATTTGTTGGGTTGTTTCAGTTAAAATTTGTTTTTTGTTACTAATTTCTTGCCCGAGCCTTTGTTTTTCCTGGGTCCATATGGCTTTGGCGGATTCAAACTTAGCAAGGGCTTCTTCGATTGTATCGGATCGAGTCTTTGAAAAAAGAACGAGTTCTTTTGCTAATTTTTCGTCCAAGTCTTCGATTTCTTTTTGTTTGACACGGAGCAAATCGTCAAAAGCATGTATAGTTCGTTGTTCGTCGGCTAAATTATCACCCATGGCGACCCTCAATTCTTCCAATTCTTTTAATTCGTTTTTCAACTTTAATTGATTGTTTCGAATTCGTACATCGCGGATGGCTCTGGTTTCTTGTATATTTGTCTGTAAATCCTGGCCTATTTTGTCGATTTCTTGGCGGAGACGAACTAAATCACTATTGCATTTCGAAACGATCCCTGTTTGGTCTGCTATTTTCCGGTCAATGCGCTGCATGATTTCTTGTTCGTTATTTTTTAGGACCATGATTTGCTGCACATATATTGTGTTTAAGTGGCGCAACTCCAATTCTCGTTTCAACTCCTCTTGTTCTTTTTCTATTTGTATGGCTTGGTAGGCAAGGCGTTGTTTGTGGGTTGTTTCTTTGTCTTTTTCTGCGTGTTTCATTTGAATAGTCATGGCGAGTGCCTGCATTTTTAGTTTTTTTTCGCGCACTATTTTTATTTTCTGCTGTTCTTTTTCATCTTGAAGAAATAGTGTATCGTCGATTATCGAGCCGGCATCTGAGAGATCCGTATCTGAAAAATCAGTATCCGAATAATTTGACTCGTAAAACTCGGAATCAGAATAATCTGATTCAAAATCGTCACCCAAAATATCATCGCCAGACGACGCCATTATCTTTTTTGACAAGTTGGTGGCATATTTATAGTACCAGACTGTTTTTTTTATAATAAAAATATAGTATATAACCGATTAAATTAGAATCAATAAATGCCGCCCAAAAAAAAAACCAAAAAAGCCAAAAAAGCCAACAAAGCCAAAAAAGCCGCGGTAGAAAAAGTGTTGCAATGCGATAAAGCTGTTAAAAAAGAAGAAGACGAGTTGGATACTCACTATATTGACATACTAAGTTCCCAGCGCGATATGTACGACACAATATTGTCTGAAATTGCCGATCGTCTGTCCAAGATCGATACACAACAAGAAAGGGATGAAAAATTTGAAAAGGCTTTTCAAGAAACGGAATTTAAGGATGACATTCTAAAAAAATGGTATGAAATGCGCAAAACTATATTGAAACGTGCCGCATCAGATTTGAGACCATTTGAAGAAAAACAATTGAGAGAGATGCAGAGGATTATTGAAAACGCCCGTGATAATGTTGTGGTGGAAAAAAACTCTGCCGAATTTAATTGGTATGACAATGTGGCCACTGCGCTTTTTTCAGTTGCGGGTGCTGTTGCAATTGTAGGAGCCGGGACCATCGTCTCCGAAGTTGTGTCTAACACGCCACGCCAAGATACCCCCAAGCGAATATCCAATAAATCCGCTTTAGACATGGCGGACGATGCTATTGAGGCTGGGAAGGCCGCTTTGCTAAAAAAAGGAAAAGTTGCCGCAAATGCAGTCGACGAAACATTTAAAGAACAGTTACCCGGTCTGTATGCGGCCAGAGACCGCATTGCCCAAATAAATATCCACAACAATGCTAAAAACATAGCTATCGAACAGATGCATAAAAAAATAAATGCGGGTGGCGTTTGGGCAAATCAAGATCCTCCGGCCGGTTTAATTGTACTTCGTTATATAAACATTGGCTATCAGGAGGAATTAACAAAACATAGACCCGGAAAAGACAAGTCCGGAACTGAGAGGACAGATACGATTAATACATACACAACTAAAGGCGGCGAAGCGGTCTTTATACCAGATGGTAAGTCTATAGACTCTGGGAGATGGGAACGCGAAACACTAAAACTTGGTAATGGGGTCAATGGTAAAAAATCAGCGGTTATTTCCGAATGGAATGCCGAGAAAAAAACACACGTGAAGTATATTGAAACATCCAGTGGGTTTAAGTTCTATTTGGACACTGACGGCTGGAAGGAGCCGGGAAATGCAGAACCTTTGTTTTTAACGAAAATTATTTCCAACATTAATATTCCAAAGGGCAACGCCATGGGATACGAATTTGCGCAAAACTTGGCAACGGGACTTAAATCTTCAAATAGTATTCCAAAAACAGAAGATGAGAAGAACCTATTGCAAGCCTATAAATTGGCCGAGGAAAAAGAGAAAAAAAAAGTATTGGGAAACCGATACGTCCACGTCCGTGTTATTACATTGATGACAACAAATGGGTCAACATCTACGGGAATGGTGGATGCTTTTAGTAACACTTCAAATACAAATACAGAAACGTACGAACAATGGTTGACGGAAGTTGCGCGGTCAAACCCAACACTGATATCAACAAAATATAAAGGGACGCGGGAATTATACAATCAAAGTGTTCTTCTTGCTCGCCAAGAATTAGATTCGGACCCGATTGCAAAATTGGCCGAAAACGCCACCAATTTTTTGAATTTATATTACTGGAAACACCCCATTACAAACGTCGTTAAAGTTGTATTTGCACTTCCTTATGGGGCTAAAGAATACACTGGAGATCTGTATATGGGAGGGCCGGGCATGGGAATCCCGGGTCAACAAACGTTGATGCAAAAAGCAATGGGGTCAATGGGTGGTATGGGCATGATGATGGGTGGTATGATGGGTGGCATGGGTGGCATGGGTGGTGGCATGGGTGGCATGGGTGGGGGCATGATGGGTGGGGCAAATGCAATGTTGAATCGTGGAATATTTAAAAAACAATTTGAACAAGATGCCACCGCGAGATCGGGTGCAGTGGGAATTGGAGCTTCAGTAATACAGGGATCTACTTTGTTGTTTGGAAATCACAATATGACCAAAATAAGAGACAGATACGAACATACAACCATGGGCTTCGTTCTGCACAATATTATTGTCCGGGACGAACCCGGTATTCAAACTGCATTTTTTGGAGATTTGACACCGTTAAGTTGGGGCGAATGGGCAACGGTTGGCATAGAGTGGCTTTGGAGCATGTTGCCGCACGAAATTAAAGGTCAAATTAAATCATGGGTTTCTAAAAAATTAAAGCGCTGTACAGCAAAATTCGAAGAAGCGGATCCAACATGGCTGTTCAAAATTAAAGATAAACATAATGCGGCTGTTAATGCGGCTGCTGTTGGCGCTGGCGCTGCTGCTGGCGCTGGCGCTGCTGTTGCGACTGCGGCTGTAGTGGGTGTGGGAACAGTGGCTACAGTGGCTACACTTCCAATTGCGGCTCTGGCGGTTGGCGTTGGTGTGTTTACGGGAGTTACCGCCAAAGATGCCTTAAATGTTTTCTTCAATAATAATGCGTATAAAAAATATATGAATGTCGAACAAAAAGAAAAGCAACGTAAAATATGGGAGAAAGATGGGGGAAAAATAAGCGAGGACGAATTTGGAAAGCGTTGGTTTAAAGAAAATAAAAAAGGTTTATTAGCTCAAATAAATGAAATTCGCAGTGAAAACCCGTTGAAGGAGGAAGAATTCAATATGGACAATATCGAAGAACTAACACGTCAGGATGAAAAAAACAAGAAATACCTTGAAATGAATAAATTTAAAAGAGCTATGAAAGATTTCAAACCAGTCGCAAACGCCATTTCGTCTGAAAAATTTTGGTGTTATGCTATGTATATGACATTAGGCGGTGCGGCAGGATATTCGATGATGAAGGTGATAAATGACCTAATTGGTTCTGATCCACATGATGCATGGAAATCATATTTGGCTGCTCCAATAGTGGCTGGAGTGACGACAGGATCTGCGATTGTGTACGCTAAAAACAAATCAATAAAATCTGTGTTCGACACAATATCGACAGGAGTATCTGGTATGTGGAGTGACACCAAGAAAAAAATTTGGGAGATGATGGAAGGATTCGGGCCAAAATACGCCTGGGCTTTTTATAGAGCTCTCCATGGTCAAACGATGAATATCGAAAGTCTCGAGTCCATGTTTGATTCTCGTAGAAAAATGATAAAGAGTATCGAAACAAGTTTTGACAGCATGTGGGAAGAACATAAACAGGTTATAGACCATGTTAACATCATTCACATGTTTGACCACTATTTTTTAAATTACATTGGCCAGCTCGACTTTAAGCAAACGATGTATCAATTATATCTTACTATTTTGCGTCAGGAACATATATCAACCAAAGCGCGCCCCAGCTTATCCCTGAACTACCAATTTGTTGGTAATCCAGGCACTGGCAAGACAGAGGCCGCGAAAATATTTTCAAAATTTTTGTTTTTCGCCCGTTTCCGAACTGGAAATGATGGGCGTATGAATGACAACGAAAATATTACAGAGCCATCTCTCGAGAATGTGCGCGCGCAAAAGGCTCAAAATATGGAAGCGCTTGGAAATGTGTGGGAAATTCTTGGTTCGTTTAAACATGCAGCCTCTTCTAAATCAGAAGGCGCTGTTTTAGCTACAACGTTAGATCGTGGTTCGAGGTTTGTGTTACGCTTCAATCGAGCATTACGCATCGACGGCAAACATATGAATATTTATAACACAACGGTTGAAGATTGGAAAAATTATGAAATGAAAAAAATTACACAATTATTATCACACGGCGCCCCTGCATCGTCATTATGGATGACGTCAGCAGCTGAACTATTGCTGCCCGGCCAGTCGGCCGCCGCTGATATGAAGTCTAAAATAGAACAAATGCATAAAAACGGAGGGGGGGTAGTTGTCATTGACGAGGCCTATTCGCTTAAACCAAAAACTGATTCGAATGGCCGACAGGTGTATGATATTTTATTACTTCAATCAGAAAACTTTCGTTCGAATACGACGTTCATTATGATAGGTTATGAGAAAGACATCGCGCGTGAATTGATGGCGTTTAATCCGGGAATGTCGCGGCGCTTCCCAAATGTCATTCATTTTCGCAATTTCAACCGTCAACAAATGACTGCTTATTGGAAATTATTACTTCGCAATAAATGCAGACTAAAGGGAAATGATATAAAACTACCCATACGAGGCTGGGCCATGACAGGAGATAATATTAAATTAGTAGTGGCCCGTCTTTTGTTGCAAGAAAAACAGCCAGATTTTGGCAATGTGGCCACCGAACGCCAAATGTTTGACAGGGCAGTTGAACACGCTATGGAACGTTTACGCCTCGATAATAGGAAAAATATAATACCGACATTTAATATAACTAACAAAAGTGAGCTAAAAGACGAGCTGTCGTTAGAAGAGTGCCGAGCATTACAAATACCGCAGGAAATGTTAGTGAACAATAATGTTTTTGCAACAACCAATAACGACGAACCAATATATTGGCTCGTAAACAATGGGGTTGCCTCAAAAAAATTACTGGAAACTCTACCAGAACGGACGTTTGGTACTAAACTCGAATACCCAAACACTGGCAATGTCTTGGAAAGTCAGTCGGATCCATTGTCAATACCGTACATTAAAATGGAAGATATCATAGGGCCAGACCCCGCAACGTTGCCCGAACTGAATGACATTCTTAACGAATTCATTGGAAAACCGTGGAACGGCGCCAATCCGAAGGGCGGCTATGTCGGTCTTCATAAAGTTAAAAGAGAGATCAAGGAACTTGTTGCTGTGGCCACATTTAATTGGAAACAAGAAAAAGCTGGAAAACCAACCGTCCCCATCATGCTGAACAAGTTATTTATGGGTAAGCCAGGTACTGGTAAAACATCGGTGGCTAAGTTTTGGGCCCGGACTTTAAAAGCACTTTCATTGGTTTCGGATGGTTCTTATCAAGAACGTGCCGCGTCCGATTTTATTGGCGCAGTGGTTGGTGAATCTCAAACTAAAACAAATAGCATCTTAAAAGGCGCCCGTGGTAAAGTGTTATTTATTGATGAAGCCTACGTCCTTGCCGAGTCTGATTTTGGTCTTGAAGTATTGAATACTATTGTAGAACAAGTGCAAGCTAAACCCGGTGCAGATCGCGCCGTTATTATGGCGGGATACACCAAAGAAATGACAAGTATGGTTCGTAATGTAAATCCTGGCCTCGGGCGGCGATTCGACGCCGACAATCCCGTAGAATTTGACGATTTTGACGATAACGAATTGAAAAGAATTCTAAAAATGAAGGCAAAATCGTCAAATACACTTGTTCTCAAATCAGCGATTGATTATGCTGTTGGAGAAATCGCAAAAAATCGCCCCAATAAAGATTTTGGAAATGCGGGCTCTGTTGAAAACAGTTTGAACGCCGCTATAAAACGGGCCATGTATCGCGTTCAAAGATACAAAGAAGAACCAAAAGAACTCAAAAAAAGTCTGGAAATGATCGATTTGTCCCACTTGAAAGCTCAAACCGTCAAAAATACGACAGAAGAAGCAGATATTACAGAAGATTTACAAAAATTGCAAAGAGCTATAACATCGTTACTGAGCCCAGATTCAGACAATTGTCCGTTTAGCGCCCCGTACACCGCATGGGATCTTCACGAATGTTCGCGTGTAAAACTTGAATACTTTACTAAAAAACAGAAGGAAGCGCGACAAACACTGGACGAACAGTTTAACCGTGCAGAATACCGTCAAACACAACTCAGTGTATACGAGTTGAAAGAAAAGAACAAATCCAAAAAAAAGAAAAAATTTGGACTGTTCCTAAAAGTCTTACACGAATGCCTCGAAAAAACTCCCGATATTAATGATATTGAAGGCAAAATTCAAGAAAAAATTTCGACGATTATTCAAGAAACGAGTACAAAAAAGATGTCGACGAAAGCTGACACATGGCTACAAAAAAAAATGAAACTCACAGATAAAGCCGCCATACCTTCCAAAGTATGGGGTAATAAATCGGCCATTGAAAATGAATTACGTTTGGCTATTCTAACCATAGCAGCAACATGTCCAAAAGATCTGTTAGAGGCCTCGCCATCGTACGAAAAAGATCATCACAAAATCATAGAAAGCGGGAAAAGCACTTTCGCTGTCGATGAAGATAAAGTATTTAGAAAAAAATTCGAGGCTGTCACCGAGAGCGATGACAAGACACCCGAACAGATAGCTAATCAGCAAGGTTGGTATAAATCCATTAAGTCCGTCGACAACAAACAATTTATTGAAGTAGAGGAAAATGTGGCAAATGAGGCTGGTTGGTATAGATCAGGCACTCCAAATATTATAACAGAAAAACAAAAAACACAGTCTCCGATCATGACAAAATTTGATACCGGAGACTGGATTAAAGTACCCGGATCAAATGGCGAAACACAATTTAAAGAAAAAATGTCGGCGACAAGCTGGAGTAAAAACTATAACGCATTGCCAGACGAATCAAATTGGAAAGAAGGCCATATAATGTTGACCACCCTTGACGAAACTAAAGTCGGGAACTATTTTTTTGGAAAATTGAAAGGAAATGGGAAGAAAAAAATATTTAAACAAATTGAAGGAAAACTGCTTAAACAAACAGCGTTGAAAAACACAAAAAAGGACGAATACACTTTAAACGGTGAAGGTGACATTCAACGCACCGTTTTGGAAAAAATAGAATCACAAACGAATCCATTTACGGATGATGATGGTAAATGGATCACACCAGATTACTACAAAACACAACTAAAAAAAATTAAAGGTCTAAGAATGCGAATTGACCCTTCGGGCAAAACGAAAGGTGTAACAAATATGACGAACGAACAGGGACTTGAACATATATTGTTTGAATGGGTCCAAAATGAGGACGTTTTTGAGGACTTTAAAGAATCCTTAGATTTGCTTACAAAAATAGAGGAAGGAGAGGGGGCTTTACGTGAATTTGAAAAAAAATACAAGGATGCGCTAACAAAATACAATAATAGTATAGCCGCCGAACAAAAAAAATACTTGAAATCGATACAAACACTCGAATACGTGCGTCTTCATTTACCGGCAGAAATGCAGGATGAAATATATGCCGCCAAACGTTTTGAAAAATGGAAGCCGGGCCTTCTTGAAATCACCCGGCAAGATTTTGGTTGGAGGAAATCAATGGATCCGGTGGAGAAATTGAAAAAAAACTTTAGGGATTTTGACCATATTACCGATTATATTGCCAGTAAAAGAGACGAGTATAGTTTCGCAAAAGAGTTGTGGGGGGGCAATGATAGGTCTAAATTACCTACTCAACCACATCTTATTTTTTCGGGCAATTCCGGAACCGGTAAAACATCGGCGGCCAAAGCTATGGCCCAAGCTTTTTTTGAAGTTGGACTCTTGGCGTCAGATAGAACCATCACGCGCTCCGCCAGTGATTTAGAAGGAACACACGTGGGTGAAGCTCAGGAAATTGTGGAAAAAACCATGGAAGAAGCAGTGGGTGGTATTTTACTTATTGACGAAGCCTATGAATTGGGAAAATCAGAATATGGCCGCCAAGCGCAAACAAAATTAATAGCGTTACTTACAGACGATCGTTTTGCAAATGGGAATGTAGTCGTGATTTTATGTGGATATAAACCAGATATGGACAAAATGAAGGCGCGTAATCAAGGCATGGCATCTCGTTTCGGCCAAGAATTGTTTTTTAAGGACATGTCGACTGACACCGCGTGCGAAGTCATTGTAGACTTGTTAAAAAAGAATTTCTTGACCTTTCCACCGTCCAGCACCCAACAAGATGCTTTGGGTGCTGACATCATCATAGCGTCGGATGTGTTCTCGGCATTGCGCCTCTTTGTCAAAGATATTATGAAATTAAATGGATGGGGAAACTTTCGCGATTGCAAAAGTATTTGCAGCAACATCAAGCGTCACGTCTACACTTTGAAGAGTCAGGGACTGTCAAACCCAAAATCTGTACAAGCGATTGTCGACTTCAAAGAAAGCTATAATCAATATATACAAAGTGAAATGAAACAATCATCACAAAATCTGTACATCAAAGACCTTCAAGAAAAAGACAAGAAGGAATACTTTACGAGAGAAGCGAAAGAAAGTTTTAAGAAAGACCTACGAGAAGAAGAAAAAAAACGAACCGAAGAAGAAACAAAATACGAATCTGTTGACCCTGTGTTGAAAGAACTGACGGTAAATGATATAGCTATGGGATGCCGTGATATGTTATTGAATAGACAAGATGTCCCGCGCCGCAGAAAAGGCGTAAATCGCCAAACTTTCAAACAACAAGAATACGAGTTTGAACAGAAAAGAAAAGATTGGGAAGATTTTTGGTATAAACAAGACAATAAGGAATATACTAAAGAAGACGTTCACACAAGTTTGAAAATATGGAAACACACGCAAAAATTGAAAATTAGAGCTAAACTCATAACTACCGCTCAAAAAACATTTCCGGAGATACGTCCGGCGACACGTCCGGATAGAGCGACGGCAGAAGGAGGGTTGACAGCCCCCACCATCTCTGTTGTCGACTCGGCTCTGGACACCACAGTCATCTCTGTTACCGACTCGTCTGTGATTGGCAAAAACAACCCTGTAGGTAGAAAATCAAGATTAAAATTTTAAAGATAATTACTATTTTGTTTCTGTTTTGGCCTCAATAATTGTAAAATCTCTATTTACTTCTTCATTGATAATCTCGTGTATCTCGCTACGCACTTTATCTTCCACGTATTTAATAAATTCTGGCTTGATCTCCGACAAGCCCTTTGTCATTATCATATATGTTGTTTCTAATAATTGATTTAATAATTTACCCTTGACAGTTTCGGACAATAGTGCGAACGAACGAGCCATTTTGGGCATAATGACAGTTTTATGCTCCAGTGAAAACACTTGTTCTAAAGTTTTGTGAAGTTCGTCGCGAAGTTCGTGTTGTTGTTGACGAAGTTCATGGTTAGCAGCTCGAAGGGCGTCATTTTCTGCCTTCAAATTTTGATGTTGGACTTCCATTGTTTCATTTTGCCATGACTTTCTTATATACGTTTTTTAATAGTTTCGAATATTGTCGAGTTTTTCGAAACGAGTTTTAAGCTAATCACATATTTACAATATTATATCTATGTTGGCATTTGTTCGGCAATAACTGCAAATGCAACTACAAAAGACAGTGGGTTGTTGCGCGGGTAGAGTGTTGGGACGATTTGTACGTGAAAAGTGCACCGACAAATAATTGGCTACAAAATTACGAAGACGCCATTTATCAGAACAAAATTTGGGGGTATATAAATCGACTCATTTCCAATACATGTCGTTTCACCAATTCGCACTTTTTCAAGCTGCCGAGTCTCGGTTCGGAAAGTTCTTTTATCTCGAACCAAAAGACCATATAATGTGGTTATTTGATTTTGTTCAATGTTACGTACATCTCGAACAAAAAGTTGTAGACAAAAATAAGGAAGACATTGACAAAGGTTATTTGAACAAAAAAGATTGGGACCTTTACTACGATCCAAGCAAGATCATTGAAATTTTCGCAAATCTTGGCAACATCCTGAAAGATGATTGGAAAGGTATGGCGCAATGGCAAGTTGGTGAGGCAGTTTTTAACATACCATTTGAACAAAAAAAGAAGTACCAGAATGCGTTGAAAGATTGGAATGAGGAAAGCAATACCGAAGGTAATGTAATTAAACGCATTTTTAACGCAATGTCTGCAAAATCACATCAAACTTGGAACCTTGTACGTGATAATGCCAACAGTGGCTGGTATTATCGCACTTTTGCGCGTGACACGGGCATTAAAAATAACAGTTATTTTTTGAGACCATATACAGACAAGGACGGGGAAAAATACTTTTATACAGTTCAACAACAAGTCTGTGAAGAAAAAGAAGTCATACATGCGATGTAACCGTGAAGGTCATCGATATGGGGGTCCAGTTATTGGGAATAAGAAATTATATTTTACGTTTTAATAGTTCCAAAAAGAGTAGTTATAATATTGTCGAGTTTTTCTAAACGAGTTTTAAGTTGTTCGATGCGAGTAGTTTCAATCAAAATGTATGGGATTAGGTGTTCTGTACAGTAATAGCGTAAACTGCCCGGTATCGGTTTAATTTGATCTGTAACAAAATGATGGACTTGCTTGTCAATAATCTTATTCACATTTTGTACCATTTCTTGCACTATTGTAGACGAATCCCCGACACCATTTGAATAAATTCCCGAACCTTTTGTACGATGTTCCACACGGTGATCACTGATGCGATATCCATGCGCTTCGTGCAAATCTACAACCAAATCCGCGTGATCTATGAAATGTAAATAAGTCTTAATTATTTCGCGGACTTCTTGGTCTCCGGGTTTTGGATATGCACGGTTTAAGTCCCAATCAGTCGTATCCGGAACTCTTCGTATGTTTTGAATAAGCCCTAATTTATTTACTTTCGGAATAACAATTACTTTAATATCACAGTCAATTTTTTTTGTTCGTTCGACAAGTGTTGTAAGATATTCGGCTCCGGCCGGTTCATTCCCATGTGTTCCAGCTATCAATAATACGGTTGTTGTTGAAGTGTCTTTGCCAAGGTGGAATATTTCGGGTGCTTTGTCCAATGTTGCAAAGTGTCTAAACATAATTACGGAAAAAATAAGATTACACTTAAATAGAAACATTTATTTAATAATGGAACAATTGTCGTTGTTGTTGTCGACAGGTGTGCGCTTAGTGTGTACGGTGCGTGCCACTGAAGGCGAAGTGCGCCGCCCTACCGAAAGCGAAATGACAAAGGGCGTACCCGAATGGTTCAGTGTACTTGATGTCAATACATTGTTTGGACATAATGATACATATTATTTTTCAACCGATGGTCAAAAATTTAGTTCGATTAAAAAGTTGATGAAATGGCGCGAGAACTTACAATTTGAGACATACGACCCATACAATGAGGATAAATCGGACATTGTGACCTTTTAATCACACGAATGCTTGCACAAAGGACACTTTGCCATGGTTATGATCGCAAAAATAAAAAAGATACTTTTAGTTTTTATCAGTAAATGTTGTATTTGGCCAATGTCAGCAATTATTTGAGTAACATTTTTTTTTTGTGAGCAGAATCATGAAGTGTATACTATCTCATGTCTACACAGGGCACAGGACGGGTTGATATTATGCCAAGTATCAGCACATTTTTGGTGAAAAACGTGTCCACAACTTAATTCTGTACATTCTTCTGTCATATCATCATAACAAATACTACAGCTTCCTGTTGATGCCGATCCCTCTGCCGATCCCTCTGCCGATCCCTCTGCCGATCCCTCTGCCGATCCCTTTTTCGACTCGCATTTAAGTAAGACTGACAAAGAGTCTGATAAATAGGATAACATGTCTAAAAAAAACATGAAAAGTGAAGCAACTATTATTATTAATATAATTGCGGCAATAGTATTCAATATATAACAACCCAATGACCAACACGATCCAATTACGGCATTTGTAAACACTCGGGCGGGGTTTTTAGATAGCAACATCCTAACTATCGGCGGTGGGTTATGCATGTTATAGCTTTCCTGATTTTGTTGATTTCCTAAAATTTTAGAACTTTCCTAAAATATATTTAAAATTTAGAACTAATTTTTCATACTATATAATGTTTAATTATAATCCATAAAATGTCGTCACTAAGAAAAAAAACATCATTCAAAGGCTCTCAAAGTCCAGCACTTCCACCGTCCGATTACATGCCTCGGCATCCACTCTACGCGTTCAAATCAGAGCCAGTCACTGCAGCCGATAACCATCTTGACAATTATGTTGAAACGCGACCGTTCGAAAAATCGGAAGGTATGATGACCATGTTAAAGTTGGCGAATTTGGAAAATACAGAGATTTTTTATGACCCTACAGAAGAACATTGTTTCTATGTTCTAATTCAAGAATTAAAATACGATGATAATAGATATGTGCAATTTTTCTTAAATGGAAAAGAGAAATGGGTTTATAACATCGTAGAAATGGCTAAAAACAATATGCACAGGAAAAACTTTGAAAAGATAATGCTTAAAAACATTAAAAATAAAGACCTTTATGATGAAATAGTAAAATACTTCAAAGAAAATTAAAAAGTCTTAGTATATATATTTGTATTATATTGAATATAAATGTACAATCAAAGTTTAAAACTAAATTATGACCAAGTGTGTAGAAATGAAAAAACTCATAGTGTGGTCAGGTAAACAGTTGGCATTCCGCATGACAAAGCAATGGTTCTTGGACCAATATATTCAAAACGTGTCAAACTCATTGTAAACACGAGTGTCACTTTTGTAGTGGTAAGTGTAATAACTGTATATAAAGAACACTTTTTTGTTATAAACATGTCTGATATTGACACCGACAAATTATTAAAAATTGTTAAGGAGTTGAAAAAGAACAATGACTGGAAACGTATCCAGTGGAAAACCGTGGCAGAAATATACCTGGAAGGTACCGACAAGCACGTCAATGCAAAAGATTTGAGCAAAAAATATTGGCAAGTAACGAGAAATAAGAAACGCGATATCGGCGAAACTAAAACGGAAGATTCCTCACCAGAAGCCAGTAGTAGTACTAGTGGTGGTAGTCGTGTTGGTAAAGGTGATAGGAAGAGTAGATGTTCATCATCAGAATGTGTCAGAGTACCAGAAGATTGTCCAACAATAAACGAAGCCTACGCAAGAATTGAACAGAGTAAGGGTGCGCTGACCACTATTGTGCTGGGTTCAGGTGATCATGTTGTAGAGGAGAATGAGGATGGTCAGAACTACTTGAATATTGAATCTCCAGTAAATATTGTTGGTTCACCTAAAGTCTTGGATAAAAGTAAGATTGTTGTCGTGGGTGGTTTTTGGATTACTGCAAATGGTGCTCATGTGGAACATCTCACCATACGTCATAAGAATGGGATTGGAGTGAGAGGGTATTCCTCCTGTACTCTGACTGATCTCATGATTGTCCAGTGTCGTGACTGTGGTGTGTATGCGTCTGGTTCTGATGCTGTTTTGAACTGTACAAATATTACCGTCAGTAAGTGTAAATATAGTGGAGTGTGGGCACAGTGGGGTGGCACAATCATCCTCCGTGGGAATCGCACACTGATTACTGATAATTGTATTTTAGAATCTATTTATCATTATGGGTTGAATGTCTGTGAGCCCTCTTCTAAAATACAAATTGTCAAACCGCTAACTAAAGAAGCCATTTCCAAAGGGAATAAGGAGGGGCGGAATTGGGGGGCATGGAATGGTGCTACTTTGGATCAAATTGAAACCATATTCATTGAATCCATATTCAACGAAAAATTTTTCGAAGCGTGCAGAGAAGGTAAAATCAAATTAGTGACATCTACATTGAACGATCATCCCGAAATCATCAATCAATCTGATAAGAATGGAGCAACACCACTGTTCATGGCATGGCAAAACGGTCATTTGGATATCGTTCGTGTCTTACTGGCATCCAATGCTATTCAAATCAATCAACCTGATGAGGATGGAGTAACACCACTGTTCATGGCATGTCAAAACGGTCATTTGGATATTGTTCGTGTCTTACTGGCATCCAATGCTATTGAAATCAATCAACCTAAGAAGGATGGAGCAACACCACTGCTCGTCGCGTGTAAGAAGGGTCATTTGGATGTTGTTCGTGTCTTACTGGCATCCAATGGTATTGAAATCAATCAACCTTTAAAAAATGGAGTAACACCACTGTTCATGGCATGTGCACTGGGTCATTTGGATGTTGTTCGTGTCTTACTGGAATCCAATGCTATTGAAATCAATCAACCTGATGAGGATGGAGTAACACCACTGTTCATGGCATGTCAAAACGGTCATTTGGATATTGTTCGTGTCTTACTGGCATCCAATGCTATTGAAATCAATCAACCTAAGAAGGATGGAGCAACACCACTGTTCATGGCATGTAAGAAGGGTCATTTGGATGTTGTTCGTGTCTTGCTTCAGTCAAACAAAATTCAAATCAATCAAGCTTGTGATGATGGAGCAACACCACTGTACATCGCGTGTCAAAACGGTCACTTGGATATTGTCAACGTCTTGCTTCAATCAAACAAAATTGAAATCAATCAAGCTTGTGATAGTGGAGCAACTCCACTGTACATTGCGTGTCAAAACGGTCACTTGGATATTGTCAACGTCTTGCTTCAATCAAACAAAATTGAAATCAATCAACCTGGTGATGGTGAAGTAACACCACTGTACATCGCATGTCAAAACGGTCACTTGGATATTGTCAACGTCTTGCTTCAATCAAAGAATATTGAAATCAATCAACCTTGTGATGATGGAGCAACACCACTGTACATCGCATGTCAGGAAGGTCACTTGGATATTGTCAACGTCTTGCTTCAATCAAACAAAATTCAAATCAATCAAGCTTGTGATATTGGATCAACACCACTGCTTATTGCGTCTCATGAAGGTCACTTGGATATTGTCAACGTCTTGCTTCAATCAAACAAAATTGAAATCAATCAATCTAACAATAATGGAGAAACACCACTGTTTATTGCGTGTCAAAACGGTCACTTGAACGTTGTGAAAGCACTTTTATCGGATTTTGAAAGATATAATACTACAAGATGGGGGTACTGTACATTAGAAAGAAATTACAATTACATCTTCGATGACATGCCGACGGACATCAGTCAAACATTGACGGACCTGTATACGAATGGCAGCCTGATATCAGAAATAGAACGCAAAGACGGATTTTTTCATATGAAAAAAAGGGTGAAAAAAGGTGAAACAGCATTTTTAGGCATACGAGACGATTTTTGGAAAGGTACAATACCAGACGTAATTACATTAACCCTATTCGGGTTAGCTAGACTCACGCCAGACGATTTTCAAAGTTGTAAGTTCCCAGATGAAACGTTTCAACTCGATGCGTATGACTTATTTTCACAAATGGATGGCATAGACTGTCCAGTGCGTTGTCTACCGTGTAAACACCCCTTCGAAGCCGCGTCGTTGCAACAATGGTTTAAAACATCTATACCTGGATACAATCGAAAACATACTGAATGTCCTGAATGTAAAAAAGAACCCGAGAGTATCGAAATGATGACCGAAATTCAGGTAAAACGCTGGAACGCCATGGCTGCAATGGAAGACAATGCCGATAAAGATTTAAAGGGACTTCGCAAGTTAGCTGATAAATACGAACCTTTAAAACAAAAGAACGCCAAATTGCGTGAAGAAGAACAGAAAATATCGGAAGTTAATAAAGAAATACAAAGACTGAGTGACAATAATGTCAAATTGCGTGAAAAGAAAGATAACTTATGGCAATCTAAAACGAAAATATCGGAAGTTCTTAAAGAAATACAAAGACTGAGTGACAAGAAGGTCAAATTGCGTGAAAAGAAAGATAAATTATGGCAAGCTAAAACGAAAACGGAAAAAGAAGTTTCTAAATTAAATGAAAGTTTACCACAGTACAATACGTATGTCAAGACACGAAAAGAAGCAACAGATGCGCAGGCCAAAAACAAGCTGACGAATAGATTTAAAGACAGTACAACATTAAAATTTTAGAAAGAAGCCCAACCCTAACCCAATATGTCTAACCCAGACATATATTATAATATCAAGTCTATATATATAATGAGTGGGACAACGTTATCAACAGAAAATTAGAAACGGCGTCACCACTATCAGAGATTTACCACTTCTCATGTTAAATACCTTTAAGAAGTTATTGAATATGATAGTGGGGTTAATATATCACGGAGTTGACCCTGACAGCGTAATGGGAGACATTCCGGGCGGTGATAAGGAATCAGTGGGTAAAATAGTAGAAAAATTCGATAATGTCCCGAATTATATGAATCCACAAGACGCGTCGCACATTCTTTCCTCTGTCAAATTAGCATTCGGCCCCTCAGTCTTATTTGTTAAAGCGCAAAACGGTAAATGTCTGAATGATTTTATACAAAAATACAACATTACTATTTAATTAAACTTTAAATGTATCTGGCTAAGTTTTTAATTCAAATTTCAAGATTTGGCTAAACAATAATAATAAAAAAAGAGAAGCACCAAAATAATCGAATTTATTTTTGTCTAAATATCAAAGGAGACGGTAAAAAGCCTGTCCTCTCTGGGTGGAATGGCATTTATACCTGGCCATTTCTCTTTCCACACAGCGGTTGCTTCTCCAATACCAAGAGGGATCACAAATGGAAACTTGCCATCTGCGTCCGCTTCTTCACGTGTCATTGGGCCACCAGATACGTTTTTTGCTCGAAATGCCAATCTGTTGGGTTCGCGGGCATTACTACCTGCACCATTTGGGTCGAGAGACCAAAAAACAGCCGCGGGTTCGTCGAGCGTCTCCAAAAAAGCATTGGCTCGTGGGGTAATGGGCCCCGTAATACATAGTGCGTATGGTGGTTCGGGCTTGTTCACATCTGTTGACGTCCAAACATTAAACGGAAAAACTTGGGCGCCCATTTTTTCAAACAAACGCTGAAGAAGAAGGTCATCGACATCATTGGCGAGTGCGTCGTGTACCATCATGATACGTTTGCCAGCCAACGGAGAACCAGGCGACCGCAATAACAACTGCATGAGTGGTCGTTGGACTATTGTGGCTGCCATGTAAAGATCTGCCATGTATGTTTTGTACCGATTCGCTGTTTTCGCATGTTCAATCAGAGTTGGATCAAGTGTCAGAAATCTTTGAATGAGAATGTCTTCTGGAAATTCAAATCCGGGCGGCAAATTGCAGCAGTCCGTTGGTTCGACGCGAATGACTTTCTTTTCCTTGACCATGATTACGTGGCCATTCATCAGCCAGTCAAGTTCGCCGAGACCAAGGTGGCGCGTTTTTTTCATAATCTCTGGAGATTCGTTGTCCACAAAACAAATTCGAGCAGATGTTGTAATTTCCGGAACAACCAACACTTCGCACGTGTATTCGTAGTCGTACAGAGGTTTTTTGAGGTTGAAACGCGTTGAAATCTCCTTGTGAATACTGTGCAGGTTGTTGTAAGCCGTATCGAGAATGAGATTGACGGGCATTTGGCCTTCGACACAAATGGTGACCATAACGTCAAGTCTGGTTACAGTCTGCTGACATGTTAGAACAGATCCTGCGAAATCGACGGACTGTTTCCACCGCTGCTGGAATACCATTTCTCCACATGGTGGCCGATATTGGAGGGCCGCGCACTTCTCAATGTACTCATTTTCGCATTCCGAGTACGATGAGCGCCTTTTCATGAGCCCAAAACGTGCCTTATAAATAGAATCATGGGCATGGCTTTTATCACAGGACATTTTTGAAAACATTCTCTTAAATTTTAGAGTGGGCTTAAATTTTAGAGAATGTTCAACGAATATTCTGAATATTTTTTAGACTATATTTTTAATTGTTCGAAAAAAAATGTCAAGTCAAGAACAAAACTCGTCACCAGTCGAATTGGTATTTGAAGATGGTGATGTAGATGCGATAAAAAATATGTTAGATTACCGTTGGAAACAAGGATGGCGTTTAGATCGAATCATTGATCATGGTAATCGCATTCGGCAAAAAGTGCTCATTTATTATTTCGTACAAAAATAGCTGTATTAAAATATTAAAGCTGTGAAAATTTTAGAGAATGTTCAGAGAATATTCCGAATATTTTTTAGACTATATTTTTACAGTAATGATAGTTATAGATATTATTGTATATTGTATTTTTGTTTTTACCGTTTTAATATCGTGTTTTTTTATATGTAAACGTTTTCAAATAGATATGCGCACGATTAGATATTTAAGGAGCGATATACGGGTAGTCCCAGCCGAATTAGTCTCAATTGATTTGGTTTCAGATATAATTATAATTCGTACAACTCCACAAGTTCCCGATTTGCCGGTCTTGTGCAACAATCGATGATGTAATTTTTTTAACCCATATTATTCTCGAAGTCTAGACGGTAATATGCTATTTTGTTCGCTTCTCAAATCGTTTACCTCTTTTTGTTCTAAACGATGTCTCTCTTCTAAATCAGGAATGCGTTTTTCAAGCTCTTCAATCTCCTTAGGTAGACTCGCCAACAATGCATTGACTACTTTCAGTCTGCGAATTTCCATTTCGTCGGCCATTCCCTTGCTCACTTTTGGCATCTTTGAAGGTTTGTATTTATTAAAACCCATGCGATATATTTCCTTTCCAGCTCTATCTGCTATATGCGAAAGAATTCCATCGGAATTACGATATTCTTCTTGTAAAGATTCAAGCTCTCTCTTTTTTTTGGAGAGGTCATTGTTAACGTTCGTTAATTCATCATTAGCCGTTTCCTCTTTTTCTTTTGCTTTCTTAATTTCAGCCTCTGACTTTTCATTTCTCGTTTCCAGTTCTTTTTCGAGGTATTTTTCCTGCAATCTATTCCATTTTCTCACCCCCTCCGGGCCGCTAATCAATTCAGAATTTTCATCATCTTTTATTTGGGCCACCATTTTTCTCGTCTTATCAAATAAATCGTAGTATTTTTGTGAACCATATACTGCAGAGCCGTTGTATTCTTTACTGACTATGGAAAACAACACATCTTCCACCATTCCGTTAAAAAGTGGTGTGGAACTATAAGGCGAGCCCCAAACAATCGTTAGAAGCGACTTTAAATCTGAAAATTTTGACATTTTGTACAGCTCCAAATATGTAAATTCGTTAGTATTTTCACAATGTAAAACAGCTCTAAATGTATTGGCGACTGTTTCCCCGATATTTTTCCATTGTTTTTTAGCAGTCGTTTGATCATCATCAATAACATTAATAGCTTCTAAACCTTTCTTTCCTAAATTCCATAGAAATCCTCCACGACCAATTATGTTATTCAGAAAACTATTTTCAGGTTTAAGTCTCATAGCCAATTTCATAAATAGTTGCTCATAATTATTAATAACGAAACGTACGTCGCTATAACTACATTTTTTAAACTCGTCTGTGCTCGATTCTGATGTAAATAATTGTACAATCCAATCCGTATCTATTGGTAATCCTCGAATGTCACCGGATGCATTATATGCTTTCCATTTCTTTACAATATTGGATAATTGAATATCGTATTGATCATCGTAACTGTCGGAAAATAGGTGTCCAATTGATGAGTGGTTGAATTCGGTCGGTTGAAAAGTGTTGGAGTGAACAAATATTTTGAAGGACATAATAATACTATCCAATGCTTTATATAGTAGAAACTTTTAGAACTGTTTGTCAACAAAGAATCGTCGTGCACGCCCTGTGGAACTTTATAAACGAATAAATAGTATTCGCCGTATTTCATTACTTGATCCCACATATGTTTTGTATTTATAAATTAAATGTAAAAAAAAAAAATAGAATAAGAATATTATAGTTCGTTTTTTAATTTATATTTTAATACATTATAAAAGCAACCCTTTTTATATTATCATGTCTATTCATTATTTTATTGCAGCCGAAGCTACTCCTTTGTTAAAAACCGACCCGACTTACGGTATACGAAAATCATCCGTTCAACCGCCTTCTTTTAGACCAGCGTGGAAAAACAATAAAATAGACGCAAATGGAGCATTTGCTACATTTTACCAAAGTCCTTTGAAGGGTAAACTGGGCGTACTTGGGCTTTTTTCGAGTCAACGTCATTTAACAGTTGTTATTGAACAGGGCGGCCGGCGCACTTCTATAGGGTTTTACCCCAAAGGCGGAAATATGTCTGCATCTGTTTTTTTTCATACAGACGGTGAATTGTGGTCTCCAGACCCTTTGTTCAACAAGAATAGTGTCCCTTTATGTGATGTAAACGATGTAGAAATTCGTGTACCGATGACACGCAAACAATGTAAATCTTTTAATGGTATATTTCGAAAAAATGCACGAGAGTGTCGTTTAATTGATGGTACAACGTCTTCTCTTTGTAAATCTGGAGAAGATTGCACCAAATTAGATAGGTTTGAATGTCCGGATCCTACAAAAAATTACAGTCTTTTAGCTCCCGTAGGATATGACAATTGTATTACGTGGCTAAAACATATATTTCCAAAAGAATTGGTACATCTTTAATCCGATAAACTTTAAAGTAGAATGAATATTTTTTTATAATGTTATTTAAGTATGTTGTTGTTGTAATTTATCTCGAGAACTAAAGCGTTTAAGACCCCTAACCACGCAATCTAAGCACCAAATGCAACGTAGCTTCTTTTTGAATGTTATAATCGGACAATGTGCGCCCGTCTTCCAATTGCTTGCCTGCGAAGATAAGCCGTTGCTGATCGGGCGGAATTCCCTCTTTATCTTGGATTTTCGCTTTGACGTTTTCAATGGTATCGCTGGGTTCAACGTCCAACGTAATTGTTTTTCCGGTTAATGTTTTTACAAATATTTGCATTATATCTATGCAAATGGGTTTTTTATAGTCTTTAATCAGTAAAATCGAGTGTAACGATACTCTAACCTTTTTTACACCGTTTTAAGGAATAAATGTTAAAGGTCAATTGTATTGCGAATTCATACTATAAAAAGATTGCAAACAACTCTGTATGATTTTGTTCTTGGTCATGTTGCTTCCCGTTGTGGCGAAAATTGCCGTTGTAGGAGACTGGGGGTGTCCACAATGTACTTCTGCAAGAATGGTGGCGCAGAGTTTGCGCGCAACAAAACCCGATTACGTGATTAGTGTCGGTGATCATTTCTATCCCGAAGGCATTCAATCAACATCCGACGCCAATGTTTTTTCATGGATTGACATGTGGACTCCGTCGGTCCCTTGGTATTTAATATTGGGAAACCATGATTACTATGGCAACTCTC
>Ga0233426_10001397_pt1 | contig 22360 bp, 27 predicted proteins | sample SI_118_April2016_6_FD_179875 | JGI IMG/M metagenome (GOLD analysis project Ga0233426, IMG submission 179875) | Seawater microbial communities from Saanich Inlet, British Columbia, Canada - SI_118_April2016_10_MG | ecosystem: Environmental > Aquatic > Marine > Inlet | place: Canada: British...
TGGGCGATCGCCTAGACGGACACATCGTGCAAGGCCATGTCGATCAAACCGCAGTTTGCTCTAAAATCGGACAAGAAAACGGCTGGCATACCTATACTTTTGAGCACCAATTGTCCGATCATTTTACGGTCGAAAAAGGTTCTGTTTGCGTTAATGGGGTAAGCCTAACGGTGGTTAATTCTCAAGACAATAGTTTCTCTGTTGCTATAATCCCTTACACTTTTGAGTACACCAATTTCCATTCTTTTAAAGAGGGTGATTTGGTAAATATAGAGTTCGACATTATTGGAAAGTACATTACAAAAATGAACCGATGAAAAAAGCCTTTCGAATTATTACCTTCTTAGAGGGTGTATCAAACATCTTACTTATTATAATAGCTGTTCCTTTAAAATATATTTTCGGAATAGAAGCCTTAGTTAAACTTGTAGGAATGCCTCACGGACTTCTGTTTGTTGCCTATTGCCTTATGGCTATTGCCTTTGCTCTGTTTAGAGTATACAAATGGAACATCGGCACTTTAGCCATAGTCTTATTAGCATCTCTTATCCCTTTCGGAACCTTCTGGGTAGATAAAAAGTATTTGAGATAGGTTTTATTTCAAATTATTCTAAACCTACCACTCTATGATATTCGAGGAAAAAGAATTCAAGAATATTTAATACATCTTCATCAGAGAAATCATTTTTTTTATAGTGAAGTTAATTTCCCTTAATTTTTCTTTGGTATAATGTGGTTGATTTTGTGTAGATGCATTTAAAAGACTAATATCAGTTTCATAGAAAATAAGTTTGTTTTTCCCATTGCTCGAGTTTAGAAAGAGCTTTCTAAAAAGTTTAATAAGATGTTCCCTGTAGTAAAGATTTTTCATGTTTTGATATTTTTAAGTAATCCATAAAGGTATTCAAACTTTAATTTTTTTGAAAATGTTATTTATTAACAATAGAACAATTTCTTTCTAAGACATTTTTTCATACTTTTACAAGACTTAAAGCCTTTTAGCCATGATATTCTACATTTCGTATATCCTGTTTATTGGTTTTTAATTATGAAAATAAATCTTAAAACAGATGAAAAAACGGAAGCAAATAATCTTTTTTGCATGCATAGCTGCTGTCCTGATTACTTCATGTATAGATTTTAAAAACAATTCTAAAGAAGATAAAACCATTTATTGCAACAATAGTTTTGATCCTGTAACATGGGATTCTTGCAATTATACCTCATTTACTTCTCAAGAATTTTCTATTAATATTTTGGATCGCCAAGAGCTTCCTTATGTAAGAAATTCTACAAATATTTGGAAGAAAGACAATTACGATGCTAATTCTGTCCCACTTCACACATTCAAGGGAAAGAAGAATTACCACCCCGTATATATTGCTCAATCTGCACTAAATATAGTAGATGTGTATGTTACTACTAAAGACTCTTCCCACTTACAAAAGTTAGAAAATATTGCTGATAAGCTAATAGGAATGGCGCTTGAAGTAGACTCCGCATTATTTTTTACTTACACCTTTGATTTTCAGCTTCATGATTGTGAAGAAGAAACCATGCTTGCCCCTTGGTATTCTGCAATGGCTCAGGGCCAGATCTTGTCTTTTTTCTGTAGAGTGTATGAAGCTACTAATGATGCTCGTTACTTACAAGCATCTCGTAAAATATTTAATTCGTTTACACGATTAAAAGGAGAAGGACACGAGCCTTGGGTTTCGTGTGTGGATAAAAACGGAAACTTATGGCTAGAAGAATACCCTAGAGACCTCCCTTGCTTTACCCTAAACGGAAAGGTCTTTGCTATATATGGCGTTTACGATTTTTACAGAATATCGAATGATAAGTATGCAAAAGAGATTCTTAATGCTGCCATTACTACTCTAAAAGTTAACATACATAAGTTCCGAGATAAAAACGAGGTCAGTTGGTATTGTCTTAAACATAATAATTACCATGGAAAAAATATTCAAGTACAGTAACTTCAATTTGTATTGTAGAGGAAGTAATCGACGGATTTGTATCCTTTGATGAGTTTTATAAAGCTTGTTTCAGAAGAACAATGATTAAAAGGGATGATTTAGAGAAAGACTGGTGGAATAAATATCCCAAATACAGACCTTTTGTTATAAAGTTTCTTTACGCTCACTCTTTTCCGACACCAAAGCCAATGCTTAATGATTTGAACAGAATTGGCGTAATTCCTGACATTATGAATATGCCACCTGGATTTATAGAATTAAATAATAATCAATTTAATAAATTAGTTAATTTTGCTTACAACCGAAATTAATTTATGAAAGTCGTTTTATCAATTAAACCAGAATTTGCGTTTAAGATTTTTGACGGATCTAAGAAATTTGAATTTAGAAAAGCCATTTTTAAAAACAATAATGTAAAATCTATAATAGTTTATGCGTCATCGCCCGTCCAACAAGTAATTGGCGAATTTGAAATCGGTAAAATTTTCAATAATGATCTCAAAACACTTTGGAACTTGACAAAAGAACATTCCGGCATTACAGAAGATTTTTTTTATGAATATTTTTCAGAGAGAGAAAAAAGGTTCGCTATTCAAGTTAAAAACATGAAAAAATACAAAAACCCAAAATGTTTGAAAACGGATTTTAATTTACATCCACCACAATCTTTCGCATACGTTAAATAAAACACTATTGTCAACACTACATATAATTTATTGGCTCGATATAGTAAGGGATTAAGATTTGAAAGATTTAATTGACAAAATAAAAAGCAGCATTACTCTAAGCCCCAAGGCGGAGGAGTATATTTATTCTATTTCTAAAGAAAGAACGGTTGCTAAGGGCGAGGTTTTAATCCGCCAGGGCCAAGCAGTTAAGAACACTTTTTTTGTTAGTAGTGGTTGTTTGCGTTCTTATTGCTCCGATCACAACGGCAAAGAACACACTCTACAATTTGCCATTAAAAATTGGTGGATTAGCGACTTTATTGCCATTTATAATAAGGAGCTAGCAACCCTTACGGTGGAGTGCGTAACCGATTCTACTATTATCGAATTTAATGCCCAAAAGCTCGATCATATACATTCGTTATTTCCTGAGTTTGAAGCTTTTCAACGCAAAAATCTGGAGCGCCATGTGGTTAGTCTCCATAAAAGAATTTTAAACCAACTGCAGCTAAGCGCTCAACAGAGGTACGATTTGTTTCTTGAAAAATACCCCGATATTGAGCAGTTCACCCCCAATTATCACATCGCATCTTACTTAGGAATTACCCAACAAAGCCTGAGTCGCATTAGAGCGGAAATAAAATAGTTTTCTTACCATAGGATATTTTTTTCGGACAGTCCGTATTTTAATTTTGTACTCAATCTTACAAATACAAAAATGCTATGCTAAAGAAATTATTAGGACTTGCTCCTGCACTAGAAAACGACGGATCTTACAGCCCTTCAAAACTTGCTTTAAAGTTAGGGACAGTCGATAAAACCGATTTTGAAAACATTACATATACCAAATACCAAGGTAAAAAATCGAAGGTATTGGTACTCTTTACCGAACAAAAAAATATGAAGATGCAAAACGGTAAATCGTTTTCTACAGGAAACCACCCAGTAGAAGCTCTTGTGCCAATGTTGCATTTGCAAAATGCAGGTTTCGAATTCGAAATAGTTACTGCAACAGGAAAACCAGTTGTTTTCGAAATGTGGGCTTTCCCAACTAAAGACCAAAACGTAAAAGCTATTTACGACAACTATAAAACCAGCTTCGACAAGCCTAAAAGTCTAGAAGATTTTGCAGTTAATTCTTTAACAGAATCCGATTCTTATGCTGCTCTATTTATTCCTGGAGGACATGGTTCTATGTTGGGCATTCCTGACAACGACAATGTAGCTACTACCCTAAAATGGGCTAACGATAACGGTTTGTTTACCATTACCCTTTGCCACGGACCAGGTTCTTTCTTGTCCACCACTCTAAACAACAATGCTTTTATGTACCAAGGATATAATATGGCTGTTTTTCCTGACTCGGTAGACAAAATGACTCCAATGATAGGTTACTTACCCGGACATATGCCTATGTCCGTAAGCGAAAAACTTAAAAGTTTGGGGGTTAATCTTATGAATACTAAGGCCGACGACACCGTTTGCATAGACAGAAAACTGATTACAGGAGCAAGCCCTTTAGCTTCTAACGAATTAGGTAAATTAGCAGCCAACACTTTGTTAAAAGAACTTAGTTAATTATAAAAACACCAAATAAATTATGAATTTATTAGATAGGTTAAAATGGCGTTATGCTGCCAAAGCAATGAACGGCCAAAAAGTTTCTCAAGATAAAATGGATAACATTATTGAGGCAATATCATTGGCGCCTACTTCGAGCGGATTGCAGCCTTTTGAGGTTTTTGTTATTACTAATCAGGAAGTAAAAGATAAGATTAGACCAGTTGCCTGGAATCAGTCGGTAGTAAGCGATTGCTCTCACTTATTAGTTTTTGCAGCTTGGGATACTTATACCGCAGAGCGAATAAATAAAATGTTTGATTTAACAAATACGGTTCGTGGTTTTAAAAACGAAGGATGGGAAAACTATCGCCAAATGCTCTTAAATAATTATCCTCAAAAGGATGCTGAAGAAAACTTTACCCATGCGGTTAAGCAAGCTTACATTGCTTTTTCTCACGCTATAACTGCTGCTGCATTCGAAGAGGTTGATGCTACTCCATTAGAGGGTTTTGACCCGGCTGCTGTAGACGAAATACTAGGGCTAAGAGCCAAAGGTTTGAGAAGTTGCGTAATGCTTCCTATTGGCTACAGAAATGTCCAAAGCGACTGGTTGGTAAATCTAAAAAAAGTAAGAAAAAGTAGAAAAGACTTAATAACAGAAATTGTTTAATCTTATAGACTAAACTCTTTGTCAATCAGTTTTTCTAATTCTTGGCAACTGTCTACTTCAAAATCAGGGATGTGTTTAATAAAGTCCCCGTGTCCGTAGCTTACCCCTATTGATTTCATTTGGTGATTATTGGCTCCAATAATGTCGTATTTGGTGTCTCCAATCATTACTGTTTTAGAAATGTCTAGACTATACTTTTTAACGATGTAGTCAATTATTTCCGTTTTATCGCTTCGGCTATTGTCTAGGTTACAACCAACAATTTCTGTAAATAAAGAATCGAGTTTGTGTCCTTTTAAGATTTCGTTGGCGAAGACCGTTGGTTTGGAGGTTGCCACAACTAAATTATATCCTTTTGCTTTAAGGTTATTAAGCAACTGCTCCACATACGGAAAAAGTTGGTGTTGGTGAATTCCTGTGGTGCGGTAATATTTTCTAAAATAAGAAACAGCTTCCATGGCATCTTCATAATTTAACGAAAGTTTGGACTGAAAAGAATCCATAATTGGAGGGCCAATAAATTGGTGCATTTCGGTTGTTGCCGGAATTTCTACCCCCATTTTTTGTGCTGCATGGCGAATAGAATTTAATATTCCCTCTTGTGGCTCTATAATTGTTCCGTCTAAATCAAATAAAAGATTGATGCTCATAATAGCTTGTTTTATCTGGTGTCAAAAGTAACAATTAAAGATTATTAGAGAAGGCGATTACCTTATCGTCTTTTTGTCAAATTTATGGCGATATAAGGGCCGATTTCCTTTTGTTTTTAAATGGATTTTTATTCTAAATTAGTTAAATTCGCATCAGATGAAAAACATTAGAAATTTTTGCATAATTGCCCACATTGACCACGGTAAGAGTACTTTAGCCGATCGTTTGCTAGAGTTTACGGGCTCAGTTACAGAGAGGGAATCCCAAGACCAGTTGTTAGACAACATGGATTTGGAAAGAGAAAGAGGGATAACCATTAAGAGCCATGCCATCCAGATGGAGTATGAGCTTAACGGAGAGCAGTATATCCTAAATTTAATTGACACTCCTGGTCACGTCGATTTTTCTTACGAAGTATCCAGATCTATTGCTGCTTGTGAGGGCGCTTTGCTTATTGTAGATGCAGCCCAAGGAATACAGGCACAAACCATTTCTAACCTATACTTGGCTTTAGAAAACGATTTAGAAATAATCCCGGTTTTAAATAAAATTGATTTACCATCTGCCGACCCAGAGGTCGTGAAAGATCAGATTATTGATCTTATCGGATGTAAAAATGAAGATATTATTCCTGCTTCTGCAAAAACAGGCTTAGGAATAACCGATATTTTACATGCTATCGTAGATAGAGTTCCTTGTCCTCAAGGCGATATAGACGCACCACTTCAAGCAATGATTTTTGATTCGGTATACAATCCGTTTAGAGGAATTGAGGCTTATTTTAAAATAATAAACGGAACCATCAACAAAGGCGATGAGGTTCAGTTTATGGCTACCGCTAAAAATTATTTTGCCGACGAAATAGGTGCTTTAAAATTAAAGCAAGATCCTAAAAAAACACTTTACGCTGGAGAAGTAGGTTATATTATTTCTGGAATAAAAGAAGCTAAAGAGGTAAAAGTAGGAGATACGCTTACTAAAACAGACAATCCGTCTTTAGAAGCAATTCAAGGATTTGAGGACGTGAAACCAATGGTATTTGCGGGTATTTATCCGGTAGACACCGAAGATTACGAGGAGTTAAGAAACTCGATGGAGAAGCTACAGTTAAACGATGCCTCTCTTACTTTTGAGCCAGAATCTTCTGCTGCTTTAGGTTTTGGTTTCCGTTGTGGTTTCTTAGGAATGCTTCACATGGAAATTATTCAAGAAAGATTAGAACGTGAGTTTGATATGACCGTTATCACTACCGTACCTAACGTGTCTTATTACGCTCATACCACCAATAAAAAGGAAAAACTACTAATTAACAATCCATCAGATTTGCCAGACCCTTCTACATTAGATTTTGTAGAGGAGCCATACATTAGAGCTCAAATAATTACTAAGTCCGATTTTGTAGGGCCAGTAATGTCTCTTTGTATTCAAAAAAGAGGGATGCTTAAAAACCAAGTCTATCTAACAACCGATAGAGTGGAGCTTACATTCGAAATGCCACTTGGCGAAATTGTATTCGACTTCTACGACAAACTAAAAAGTATTTCTAGAGGATATGCGTCTTTCGATTATTTCCCTTTAGAGTACCGACAGTCTCATTTATCGAAGCTAGATATTTTATTAAATGGCGATCAGGTAGACGCACTTTCTGCACTTATCCACAGAGATAACGCCTATAGCTTAGGAAAGAAAATTTGCTTGAAACTAAAAGAACTTATACCAAGACAGCAGTTCGATATTGCTATTCAGTCTGCTATTGGGGCAAAGATTATTTCTAGAGAAACCGTTAAGGCGGTTCGTAAAGACGTTACTGCCAAATGTTATGGGGGTGATATTTCTAGAAAGAGAAAACTTTTAGAAAAGCAAAAGAAAGGTAAGAAGCGAATGAGACAAATTGGGAATGTAGAAATTCCTCAATCTGCATTTATGGCAGTATTAAAACTAGATGATTAATTTTAGCTTAATAAGCACCAATTAAAACACTTCAAAATGGGAAGAGCATTTGAATTTAGAAAGGCCAGAAAAATGAAACGATGGTCTGCAATGGCAAAAACCTTTACTCGTATAGGAAAGGATATTTCCATGGCTGTAAAGGAGGGAGGACCAAGTCCGGAAACCAATTCTCGACTTAGAGCAGTTATCCAGAATGCCAAGTCTGCCAACATGCCTAAAGACAATGTGGAGAGAGCCATTAAGAAAGCAATGGGCTCCGACTCCGCTAACTATGTAGAAGTGAATTTAGAAGGTTATGCTCAACACGGAGTAGCTGTTTTTGTAGAATGTACTACCGATAATAATAACCGAACGGTTGCCAATGTTCGTTCTTACTTCAATAAATGCGAAGGAAACTTAGGAACTAATGGTTCTTTAGAATTCATTTTTGATAGAAAAGCAGTCTTTACTTTTTCTGCTGACAAAGTAGAAATGGAAATGGATGAGCTAGAAATGGAACTGATTGATGCAGGATTAGAAGAGATAGATTCGGATGATGGAGTAGTAACTATAACTACCGATTTTCCTGACTTTAGCAATATGCAAAAGCAAATTGAAGGAATGGGCATTGAAGTAGATAGTTCGGAATTACAACGATTCGCAAACAATACTAAGACAGTTAGTTTGGAAGATGCTAAGCTAATTTTAAAATTAATTGACAAACTAGAGGAGGACGAGGATGTGCAGAATGTTTTCCATAATCTTGAAATGACAGACGAAATTTTACAATCTCTAGACTAGATTATTATGAAAGAAAAACTCGATTTATTAGCTCAAAAAAAGGCAGAAGCTTTATTAGGCGGAGGAGAGAAAAGAATAGAAGCTCAACACGCTAAAGGTAAACTAACTGCAAGAGAACGAATTCATTTTTTGCTCGATGAAGGTTCTTTTGAAGAAATGGGAATGTTGGTTACTCACCGATCTACCAATTTCGGACTAGATAAACAAAAGTTTTTAGGCGATGGTGTAGTAACCGGATACGGAACCGTAAACGGAAGATTGGTTTACGTTTTTGCTCAAGACTTTACGGTTTTAGGAGGTTCTTTAGCAGAGTCTCACGCACAAAAAATCTGTAAACTTATGGATATGGCTCTTAAAAACGGAGCACCACTTTTAGGTTTAAACGATAGTGGTGGCGCCCGAATACAAGAAGGAGTTGTTTCTTTGGGTGGCTATGCTGATATCTTTTACAAAAATACCATGGCTAGTGGGGTTATTCCACAGCTATCTGCGATAATGGGTCCGTGCGCGGGAGGAGCAGTTTATTCTCCAGCCTTAACCGATTTCATAATGATGGTTGAGAACACATCTTATATGTTTGTAACCGGACCAAATGTAGTTAAAACAGTTACCCACGAAGAAGTAACAGCAGAAGAATTAGGTGGAGCAAGTACTCACGCTACCAAGTCTGGAGTAGCTCACTTTACCTATCCTAACGAAATAGAATTGATCAACAACCTAAAAAAGTTGTTGAGTTATTTGCCTCAAAATTGCGAAGAAGATGCCCCTTCTATTCCTTATACTATAACAGACGAAAGCCGCATTGCTTTAAACGAGGTTATTCCACAAAATGCTAGCCAACCTTACGACATTAGAGAGGTAATTAATCAGGTTATCGATAAAGACTCTCTACACGAAGTACACAAAGATTTTGCAGAAAATATTGTTTGTGGCTTTGCTCGTTTAGCAGGAAAATCGATCGGTATTGTTGCTAATCAGCCCGCTTTTTTAGCAGGAGTACTCGACAATCATGCTTCCAATAAAGCGGCAAGATTTGTTCGTTTTTGCGATGCTTTTAACATTCCTCTTTTGGTTTTTGAAGATGTACCAGGCTTTTTACCAGGAACAGACCAAGAATGGAATGCAATTATAAACAACGGAGCCAAATTGCTTTACGCTTTTTGTGAAGCAACAGTACCTCGAATTACGGTTATTACTAGAAAAGCATACGGAGGAGCTTACGATGTAATGAACTCCAAACACATTGGTGCCGACTTAAATTATGCTTGGCCATCTGCAGAAATTGCGGTGATGGGCGCTAAAGGAGCTGCCGAAATTATCTTTAAGAAAGACATTAAGGAAGCATCCAATTCTGAGCAAAAATGGCAAGAAAAGGAAACGGAATATGCGGAGCTTTTTGCTAACCCTTATAATGCGGCAGCAAGAGGATTTGTAGATGAGGTTATTGAGCCTTCTCAAACAAGGAAAAAGCTGATAAAAGCATTTAGTATGCTCTCCAATAAAGTAGACCATTTACCTAAAAAGAAACACGGAAATATTCCATTATAATATGAATGTATTAGTATTAGGATCAGGAGGAAGAGAACACGCTTTGAGCTGGAAAATAGCTCAGAGTAGTATGTGTGAGAAAATATTTATCGCACCAGGAAACTCTGGAACAAAATTAGTTGGTGAGAACGTAGACATTAAAGTTACGGACTTCGAAGCTATAAAGAAGTTTGTGGTGGAGAAGTCCATCGAGATGGTAGTAGTAGGCCCTGAGGACCCACTAGTGCTAGGTATTTATGATTTCTTTCAGCAAGACAAAGACCTTAAAGAGGTTTGCTTAATAGGGCCTTCAAAAGAAGGTGCTAAGCTAGAGGGGAGTAAAGAGTTTTCTAAGCAGTTCATGGAAAAACACTCTATTCCTACTGCCAAATACCAAAGTTTTACTAAAACAAACCTAGAACATGGATATGCCTTTCTAGAAACTTTATCTCCTCCTTATGTCTTGAAAGCAGACGGATTAGCGGCAGGAAAAGGAGTTCTTATTTTGGATGACCTAAACGAGGCTAAAAAAGAATTAAAATTAATGCTTGCCCAATCTAAATTTGGAGCGGCAAGTGATAAAGTAGTTATCGAAGAATTTCTTGACGGAATAGAACTCTCTGTTTTTGTTTTAACAGACGGAAAAAACTATAAAGTTTTACCTTCGGCTAAAGACTACAAAAGAATAGGAGAAGGAGACAAAGGCCTAAACACAGGAGGAATGGGCGCTATTTCTCCGGTACCTTTTGCCGATAAATTCTTTTTAGAAAAAGTAGAAGACAGAATTATTAAACCAACTATCGAAGGGTTAAAATCCGAAGAGATAGAATACAAAGGTTTTATCTTTATTGGGCTTATGAATGTAAATGGTGATCCTTTTGTTATCGAATACAATGTAAGGATGGGAGACCCAGAAACGGAGGTAGTTATCCCAAGAATAAAGTCCGATTTGCTAAACTTATTTAAAGGAATTGCAGACGGAACTTTCGGAGAAAAAGATTTTTATGTAGACCAAGATTTTGCTGCAACGGTAATGCTTGTTTCGGGAGGTTACCCTGAAGCATACCAAAAAGGCAAAGCAATTTCTGGTTTAGATAAGATAGAAAACGGAATGGTTTTTCATGCCGGCACTAAAGATGATGGGGATCAGATAGTAACCAATGGAGGAAGAGTATTAGCTCTAACTTCTTTCGGAAGAGACATTGAAGACGCAACTTCTAAAGCATTTGCTAACGCTGAAAAAATAGAATTTGAAGGAAAAAATTATAGAAAAGATATAGGATTAGATCTATTAAAGCAGGAAGCTTAAGACTCTCCGTTTCTTTTAAAGATTACTAATTTTCTAGTCCAGTAGATAAAAAATGCAGCAATAACAAAAACTGAAAGATAGTTAGGAATATTTCCTAAAGTTGGCATTATAGAAAGTATAGCGGTGAACATATCGCCTAATCCGTTCCAAAAACTTGTCATCATAATCTTAAAATATTATTGTTGTTGCAAAAGTAGAAATATTTATAAAATAAATGATAGTAAATATCCTTAAAACTTCAAAGCCTATTTCAGTGCTGACATTTGCAGTATTGTGCTTGCTTTTTTTGATTGCTACATTTAGTTTTAATTTCGATATTTCTTTGTCTAAATCAGGCTACCCTCTTTTCGATCTTTTTAATGTTTTGTCGTTTCAGAAAATATGGATGGCAAAAATGTTGGTTTTTGCTCTCTCTATTTTAGCTTCTATGGGCTGGAATAATTTACTTTATGATAAAGCAATTCTAAATAAAAGTTCTATTTTACCTGCTTCTTTGGTTTTAATTATGTCGGTGGTGTTTTGGTATTCGCCATTATGGCCGGTTCATTTTTTAATGCTTTTTTTCCTGCAAAAATTATTTTCCATTTACCAAATAGATAAACCATATTCTTATTTGTTCGATGCCGGATTAATTTTAGGACTATGCTTTTTAATGTATCCTCCTTCTATATTTTTTCTGCTTACTATTTTTAGCGCCAACTTTATTTATAGCGCAGTAAGCTGGAGAAACTTCGTTATTCCTGTTTTAGGATTTGCTATTCCCATTCTACTTTGCATTGCTTATTGTTATAATTATACTTCTGTATCGGACTACATTATTCATTACCAGCAAGCGCTTTCTTTTGATTTGCTTTCTATTTCAATACCTAAGTTTGCTGTTTTTTTTGTTGCGGTTATAAGTCTTGTTTTTATCCTTTCTATTTTTGAGCTAATTAATTGGCTGCCAATGAAAAGTTTGAAGTCTAGAAATTCGTTTATTTTACTTTTCATATTTTCTATTTGTGCTTTTTTAGGACTGTTTGTTAGCTCTAGTCAAGCTTGGAATCATTTATTATTATTCGCTCTTCCTTTTTCTGCTTTGTCTGCTAATTACTTTCTTTTTTCCCAAAAGAAATGGTGGTATCAATCTGTTTTTACCATCTTGTTTTTATCTGTAGCATATTTCTTTATCAGAAGTTTCTTTAGCTTCTAAATTTGACTTAAATTTGGTTTTTAATTTTTAAAATCTAGCAAGATGAAGTTTGGTGTTGTCGTTTTCCCTGGTTCTAACTGTGATCAAGACATGATTTATGTTTTAGAATCTCTTTTAAATCAAGAAGTAGTTAGTCTTTGGCATAAAGATACAGACCTTCAGTCTTGTGATTTTATTATTCTTCCTGGTGGGTTTTCTTACGGAGATTATTTAAGATCTGGTGCAATTGCTCGTTTTTCTCCTATTATGGAAAAAGTAATTGAGTTTGCAAACAACGGAGGTTATGTAATGGGAATTTGTAATGGTTTCCAAATTTTATGCGAAACAGGTTTATTGCCTGGTGCTTTATTACACAACAACAACCAAAAATTTATTTGTAAGAACGTTAACCTTTCAGTGCAGACCAATGGTGCTTTGATAACTAACAAGATGAAGGTAGATCAAAACATTCTTATTCCTATCGCTCATGGCGAAGGACGTTATTATGCCGATGCAGCTACCTTGTCTGAGTTAAACAAAAACGACCAAGTTATGTTTAAGTACTGCGATAGCAAAGGAAAAGTAACGGATGCAAGCAATCCTAATGGTTCTCTTGAAAATATTGCTGGTATTTGTAATGTGGGAAGAAATGTATTTGGAATGATGCCACACCCAGAAAGAGCTTCTGACATCGAACTTAGTAATACGGACGGTCTTCAGCTTTTCGAAAGCATTTTAACCGAAGTATCTGTAGCTTAGTCTATTTATAAAAATTCATCTCGTCGATATAAGACCAGATTTTCTCGGGTAAAAAGTAATTCACTTTTCTTTTTTCTTTTATGCACTTTCGGATAAACTCCGATGAGATATCCATTAATGGTGCTTTGGTAAGCTGTAGGTTTTTATGGCCTTCTAAAATAGAGCCTTTTGTGTTCGGCCTAGGGTAAACATAGATGGAATAATTTTCTATAATATGTTCGTAGTTTTTCCATTTATGAAAGCTGTCCAGATTATCACCGCCAATAATTAAGGCAAATTCGTTGTCCGGATATTTTTCTTCCAAATAAACTAATGTATCACTAGTGTAAGAAGGCATTGGTAGAGAGAATTCAATATTAGACCCCTCTATAGTTTGGTCTTCTTCGCAAGCAATACGTACCATGCTTAGTCGGTGGTGCTGATCGAGAAGTGATTTTTTCTCTTTCATAGGGTTCTGAGGAGACACTACCATCCATATTTTATCTAAGTCGGTATGTTGAGTCATATACTGGGCAATAGCCATATGACCGATGTGTATGGGGTTAAACGAACCGAAAAATAAACCGATTTTCATATTAATTCAAAAATTTAGTTACTCTTTCTAGCATTTCACTCACTGCTTTTTCAAGTGAGTTATTAAGAATAAGGACGTCAAATTTATCTTTTTCTTGCAATTCTTGCTGTGCTTTTGCCAGTCTTTTTTCTATTTCTTCTTTTGTTTCCGTTCCTCTTTTACTTAGTCGATCTCTCAAAACCTGAAGGCTAGGAGGACCAACAAAGATGGAAAGGGCTTTGTCTCCAAAAATCTCTTTTAATTTTATTCCGCCAACCACATCTACATCAAAAACCACGCATTTTTGTTGGCTCCAAATTTTTTCTACTTCCGATTTTAACGTGCCGTAAAACATGTCTTTATAAACTTCCTCCCATTCAAAAAACTGATCAGAATTTATTTTTTCTTGGAATTCGTTGATGCTTAAAAAGTGATAGTCTTTAGCATCTATTTCTCCTTTTCTTGGACTTCTACTACAAGCAGAGATGGAAAATGCTAAAGGCAGGTCTTCGTTTAGCAAATGGCGAACTAATGTTGTTTTGCCGGCCCCAGAAGGTGCCGAAAAGATAATTACTTTACTATAAGACATTTAAGATTTGTTCTTTGATTTTTTCTAATTCGTCTTTCATTTGCACTACTATTTGCTGCATTTTAGCATCGTTAGACTTAGAGCCCATAGTGTTTACTTCTCTTCCAATTTCTTGGCAAATAAATCCTAATTTTTTACCTTGAGAACTATCGGTTTTTAGGTTTTCAATAAAATAATCTAGGTGATTAGCCAGTCTTACTACCTCTTCGTTAATATCTAATTTTTCGATATAGAAAATAATTTCTTGTTCCAAACGATTAGGGTCTACTTCTACTTGTAAAGCGTCTATTTTTTCTTTGAGGCGGCTTTTAATTTTATCTATTCGTTGTTTTTCAACACCTTCGACTTCTATAAGTAAGGTTTTTATAGTATGAATTCGGGCTTCAAAATCTTTTTGCAACACCTGTCCTTCGTCTTCTCTAAATTGGTTTAAATTGGTAATAGCTTGGTCCAGAAGCTTGTCAATGTTTAGCCATTCTTTCTCGTCGATGCTTTCTTTTTCTTGCTTAAGCACCTCAGGCATACGCATAACGATACCCATTAAGTTTTCTTTGGCTTCCATCTCAGAAGAGATTTCTTTTAGCTCTTGGTAATAGCTTTTGATTAGTTCTTTATTAAGAGAAACGGTTTTCTGAATTCCTGTAAATTCTACAAAAATAGAAACGTCAATTTTTCCTCTTTTAAGGAGGGAACTTACCTTCTGACGAGAGATTAATTCTTTTTCTCTTAAGCTAGAGGGCATTCTGAAATTCATATCGATTTGCTTACTATTTAAGCTTTTAATCTCTATAGTTACTTTCTTATTTTCCAGATTAGCTTCGGCTTTGCCATAGCCTGTCATTGATAAAATCATCTTCTTTATTTTTTACAAATGTACTAAATTGCTAGATGCTTACTTTTCTTTTTTAGAAACGTTTTTGAGTCTCATACCTATAAACATTCCTGCAATTATAAGTATGTAGCCATAATCCTCGGCAACACTCCAGTCTGTTAGTTCATTTACCGCTAATAAGATAGCTGCCGAAATTAGAATTCCTAAAGCAGGATAGATTCTTTTGTTCATAATTGTTAGGGCTTGTCTAAGATTCAAAAGTAGTGAATACTTATCTGATGTAGGGCGGCTATTAAGATTTAAAATAAAGCCGCTAAAACTTAAATTATTTTGTCTTAGCGGCTTTATAATTTTACATTTCTTTAGGGTTTGCACCATACTGGTTTTCACCGGCATTACTGTCTGTGCACATTAAAACGATAAGCCAAATAGCACCAATTAATGGAATAAATGCGATTAACAGCATCCAACCACTTTTCCCTAGATCATGAAGACGTCTAACAGCAACAGCAATTCCAGGGATTATTAATGCTAAGGTATAAAGTCCGTAAATGGCGCCATAACCTATAACAGGATCAGCAATGCCTAGTAAGTTGTCTAATAACATTGCTACAAAACCAAAAATCATATTAAACAATATAAACATCCAATACTCTTTTCTTCTTGCTCTTCCGTTAAAGTCAGCGTATTGTCTTAATACTTTTAAAAACCATTCCATTTTTTTTATTTTAGTTTGCCTACTTCTAAGGTTTTTCGGCATCTACCTCGTTTTTAGAGTTGTTCTGATCTCAACTTTAATTCTCGTGCATTGTACTATAAACGATTAAATTTTTTCTAACTCAATTATTAATAGACTGTTTCCTAAAACCTATTATTAGTTTAGTTTTTCATTGAGAATTTAACAATGATACAAAATTTTTGGCCAGCAATAAAAACAGAATTTATTGAACAACAGTCAGCTGTGTTCGTACTTACAATTGAAAAGCAATAAATGATCTCTAGGCTTTTAGCTTCTTTTTTCCATACTCACGAAATATACCCCTGTGAAAATGATGATAGAAGAAATGATTTTTTTCCAATCGAGTTGGTCGCTCTGAACCGATATAGCTATTATACTAGCCAAAATAGGTTGGAGGTAAATATAAGAACTCACCGTAGTAGGGTTGAGGGTACGTAGTCCGATAATGTTAAACAGGTAAGCCAAAAAAGTAGTTCCTACTACTACAAAGACTATGGCATACATAATATTAGTTGGCATGGTACTCCATTGTATTTCCGAAAACTCTTGGTATCCGAATGGTACAACAAAGATAAGTCCGAACAAAAAGACCCAGCTAATAACGGTCATGGCTTGGTACTTTTTCATCAATGGCTTAACGATTACAAGGTATACCCCGTAGGAGCAAGCATTTATCAAAACCAATAAATTCCCTAAAGATTGAGAACTGTTAAGCAAAGAAAAATCGCCTCCATTGGTAAAAAGAGATATGGCTCCTATTGCTCCGAATGCTATACCTATAAGTTTACGAACGGTTATTTTTTCAGAAAGTAAAAAAGCACTTATCACCAAAACAATAATAGGATTGGTAACCATTATAACTGATGCGCTGATGGGGGTAGTAAGGTTGAGCCCTTCAAAAAACAACATCTGATTTACTGCCACTCCGAACAATCCGCATAGCATGAGCCTTAGTATGTCTTTTCGTTCTACTTTTTGGTAGGAAAAAAGGCCATAAACCAACCAAAAAAGAAGGGTAGCCCCTACCACTCGCATAAAGATAAAACCCAAAGGTTCTACGTACTCAGGCATAACTGTTTTAGCAATCGTAAAATTGATGGCGTAAATTAAGTTAGCTCCGAAAAGACACAGATGAGCAATGGTTTTTTTATTCATCTAACTTTTTTTGAAGGGCTTCAATAGTGCTTTTGCTGTTGCCAACAAAAATGTTCTCATCAACAATAAAAACAGGTCTTTTCAGAAAGGTGTCATCTTCTAAAATGTATTTTCTATAGTCTTGTTCTTGTAAGGTTTTTTCTTTCAAATTAAGAGTTCTATACTTAATTGCTCGCTTGCTAAAAAGCGCTTGGTAAGAGCCTGCTAAATCTGCCATTTGATCGATCTGATCTTCCGTAATTTTTTGACTTCGGATTTCTTGTTTCTCGAAAGTCCAATTTACTTGGGCTAAGATGCGTTGGCAAGTACTGCATTTTGCTAGATGAAAAACTTTTCTCATAAGAGTACGAAAATACGAACATAATTTATAATTACGAATAGTTATTGTGGCTTCGATTTTATCAGTTTTCTTACTCAAAATAATTAAATTTGTGTCTAATACTTTTTACAAATTAACGATCTACTCCAAAATGAAATTTAATACCAAAGTAATTCACGCAGGCCTAGAGCCAGACCCGACAACAGGAGCAATAATGACTCCTATTTACCAAACATCTACTTACGTTCAGAAATCTCCGGGAGACCATAAAGGTTTTGAGTATTCTAGAACAGGAAACCCTACAAGATCTGCATTAGAAGCAAACTTGGCAGCATTAGAAAATGCTAAATACGGACTTTGTTTTGGTAGTGGACTAGCTGCAATTGATGCCGTAATGAAACTTCTAAAGCCAGGTGATGAGGTAGTTTCTACTAACGACCTATACGGAGGAACTTATCGAATATTTACTAAGGTATTTGAGAACTACGGAATTAAGTTTCATTTTATTGGGATGGAAAACGCTCATAAAATTGAAGAGTACATCAATAGCAAGACCAAACTTATATGGGTAGAAACACCTACTAACCCAATGCTTAATATTATTGATATAGAAGCCGCATCGGCAATTTCTAAAAAACACAATCTGATTTTAGGAGTCGACAACACTTTCGCTTCTCCTTACCTTCAAAACCCAATCGATATGGGTGCTGATATCGTGATGCATTCTGTAACTAAATATTTGGGCGGTCATTCCGATGTAGTAATGGGAGCGCTTATGGTAAGCGACGAAGTTTTAGCTGAGAGATTATTTTTTATTCAAAATAGTTGTGGTGCCGTTCCTGGCCCTATGGATAGTTTTCTAGTACTTAGAGGAATTAAAACCCTTCATTTACGAATTCAGCGTCATTGCGAAAACGGAAAAGAAATAGCACATTTCTTAAAAGGACACCCTAAAGTGGAGAACGTATACTGGCCAGGTTTCGAAGACCATCCAAACCACGACATTGCTAAAAAGCAAATGAAAGATTTTGGTGGAATGCTATCGTTCTCTTTAAAAGGAAATAAAATTGAAGACGCTTTTAAGGTGGTTTCTTCTACTCATTATTTCACTCTTGCAGAATCTTTAGGAGGTGTAGAATCTCTTTGCGGACACCCTGCAAGCATGACGCACGCTGCTATACCTAAAGAAGAAAGAGAAAAAACTGGAGTAGTAGATTCTCTTATCCGATTAAGTGTTGGAGTTGAAGACATTGAAGATTTAAAAGCAGATTTAGATCAAGCATTAAATCAGTTGTAAAATGAATCTATTTTATATTACTGGTACTAGTAGTGGAATTGGCTATGCTATAGCGACTCTTCTATTAAAAGACTCTAACAATATTGTTATTGGTATTTCTAGAAGGAATAAAATAGAGCATAAAAATTACCACCATATAAGCCACGATTTATCTCTGCCAATTTTGGCGGATACTTTTGAAAAGCTAGATGATAGTTATAATAAAATTGTACTTATAAATAATGCAGGTCAGGTAGGTCCGGTTACTCCTATGGGCAAGCAAACCTATGAGGAGATAAACCAGAACTACGCCATTAATTTAGTGGCTCCAACCTTATTGTGTAACGACTTTATTGGAGCTTATAAAGACCATTCTGCATTAAAAATGATTATAAATGTAAGTTCTGGAGCTGGCAAACATGCCATAGAATCTTGGAACACTTATTGTGCTTCCAAGGCAGCGTTAGATATGCTGTCATTAGTTATTCAGGCTGAGCATCCAGAATTTAAAGTGTATGCTCTAGCACCAGGAATAGTAGACACCGAAATGCAGGCAGTAATTAGAGGGGCTAATAAAGAAGATTTCCCTCATCTGGAAAAATTTGTTGGCTATAAAAAAGAAGGCGAGTTAGCAGATGCTGGTTTAGTAGCTCAAAAATATTTGAAGCTTATCCAAAATCCCGAATTGTTTAAAGATACCATATGCTCCGTTAGAGATATAGATTAAAAATTTAGTGGGCTTGTAGCCAGTTTTGTCCTGTTCCTAAATCAACTTCTAAAGGAACGCTCAAGCTAACTGCTTGCTCCATTTTATTTTTTATCAATTTCTGAATTTCTTCTAGTTCGGGCAAATACACATCAAAAACCAATTCATCGTGTACTTGAAGAAGCATTTTGCTTTTGTATCCGGCCTCGCTTATTGCGTTTTGAACGTCTATCATCGCTATCTTAATTACATCGGCTGCAGCACCCTGAATAGGAGCGTTTATAGCATTTCTTTCGGCATAACCTCTAACTACTGCATTTCTAGAGTTGATGTCCTTTAAATGCCTCTTTCTGCCCATTATAGTTTCTACATATCCTTTGTCACGAGCGTCGTTGATGCTTTTATCCATAAACTCTTTTACTTTTGGGTATTGCAAAAAGTAATTGTCTATTATTTCTTTGGCTTCCGTTCGTTTAATGGCTAGTCGTTGCGATAGTCCGAAAGCAGAAATTCCGTAAATAATTCCAAAATTTACCATCTTAGCATTCGATCTTTGCTCTCTACTTACCTCTGACAATTCTACCCCATATACTTTTGCTGCCGTAGCAGAATGGATGTCTTCTTTGTTGGTAAATGCGTTGAGCATTCCTTGGTCTTGTGATAAGTGAGCCATTAGCCTTAATTCTATTTGAGAATAATCTGCAGCTAGTAAAATGTGGTTTTCGCCTTTGGCAATAAATGCTTTTCTGACCTCTCTTCCTTTCTCACTTCGGATAGGGATGTTTTGTAAGTTTGGGTTGGTAGAACTTAACCTTCCTGTGGCAGCAACAGTTTGCTGATAGGTAGTATGTATTCTTTGGCTGTCTTTTTTTGCCAAATTTGGCAAAGCATCTACATAAGTAGACTTTAATTTCTGAAGGTGTCTAAAGTCCAAAATATCATCGATAATGGCATGCTTGCCTTTTAGTTTTAAAAGGGTTTCTTCTGAAGTAGAATATTGTCCGCTCTTAGTCTTTTTAGGCTTATCTACCAGTTTCAAATGTTCGAAAAGCATTTGTCCTAGTTGCTTGGGGGATGCCAAGTTGAATGGGGTTCCTGCAATTTCTTGCACGTTTTGATTTAGCTTTCTAATTTCTTGGTCAAGTTCTTGTGAAAAGCTATTTAAAGAAGAAATATCAATCTTTATGCCTTCCATTTCCATCTGAGATAATACAGGGATAAGAGGAAGTTCTATTTCTTTAAATAATTTTTCTAGAGCGGATGTTTTTATGGATTCTTCAAAAAGGGTTTTGAGCTGAAAAGTAATGTCTGCATCTTCGCAAGCATATTCGCAAACCTTGTCGATATCGGCGAAACGCATACTGCTTTGTGAAGCTCCCTTTTTACCAATTAAAGTCTCAATGCTTATGGTCTGATAATTCAAATAATTTTGAGCTAGGTCATCCATATTATGCCTCTGGTCTGGCTCTAACAAATAATGGGCAATCATTGTGTCAAAATAAGGAGCGCAAACCTTTAGGCCGTATTTTAATAATATTTTATAATCGTATTTTAAATTCTGAGCGATTTTTTCAATTTCATTATTTTCAAAAAAGACTTTAAACTCACTAGCAATTTCTTGTTCTCTTCCTTGCTCTACTGGCACATAAAATGCTTCGTTCTTTTTAAAGCAAAAAGAAAAGCCAACGAGCTCGGCAGTAATAGGGTCGAGTCCTGTCGTTTCGGTGTCGAAACAAACTGACTTTTGTTCCAGAAGTAAATCCAATAATTCTTTTCTCTTTTGGGCGCTATCTACCAGACGGTAATCGACGCTCATGTCTTTAATAGACTGGTAATTAGAAACGGGAATAATTTGCTCTGGTTCTTGAGAAAATAAATCGAATTGATTGGTGCTGACTTTTTTAGGAGTAACAACAGCCTCTTCGTTTTCTTCCGAACTTATTTCTTGGTTAAGCAATCTTTTTGCTAGGGTACGGAATTCTAATTCTTCAAATAAAGAGGTTACTTTTTCAGGATTAAATTTCTGAACCTTTAAATCGTTTTCTACCAATTCGACTGGGGCATCTAAAATTATAGTAGCCAATCTTTTAGACAATATTCCTTTGTCTTTATTTTCTTCAATCTTCTCTTTTATTTTCCCTTTTAACTTGTCGGTATTTGCTAACAGATTTTCCATAGTTCCGAACTCGGCAAGGTATTTTTTGGCTGTTTTTTCTCCAACACCTGGTAGTCCTGGAATGTTATCTACAGCATCGCCCATCATTCCTAAAAAATCGATTACTTGGCTAACATCTGTTATTTCGAATTTTGCTAAAACTTCATTTACTCCCCAAATTTCTGTTGGCTTCCATTTGTTTCCTGGTTTGTACAAGAAAATATTTTCGGAAACTAATTGAGCAAAATCTTTGTCGGGAGTCATCATGTAAGTAATGAAACCTTCTTTTTCTGCTTTTTTTGCTAGGGTACCTATAACATCATCTGCTTCGTAACCGTCTGCATATAGTTTTGTGATGTTAAAAGCTTCCAAGACCTGGTCAATATATGGTAGAGCTATGGATATACCTTCAGGCATAGATTCTCTGTTGGCTTTATATTCGGAGTATTCTAAGTGCCTAGTTGTTGCTTTAGGAGTGTCGAAAACTACTGCAATATGGGTAGGATTTTCTTTCTTTAATACTTCTACTAGACTATTAACAAAACCTAATACTGCAGAAGTTTCTACTCCTTTAGAATTGATTCTAGGATTTTTGCTAAAAGCGAAATACGAACGATAAATTAAGGCAAAGGCATCTATTAAAAATAGTTTTTTTACAGAACTCATAAAACAGGATTTGCTGCAAGATACAAGATTATCACTATTTTTGACACCATGATTCGCATATTGTTACTACTTTTTTTAATCGCTCCTAACTTGCTTTTTTCACAAGAAAAAGCGGATACCTTAGATGGATGGTGGACGATGAGTCAAGACATCCACTATTTTGAAGATCAATTTTTAATAGAGATGGAATTTGTTTCTGATGACCTATTCGACATGGGAATTATCCACAAAGAACTTGCATCAGGACAAGGAAGTCCAGTCCAGGTTACAATAGTAGCCGTATTAAGAGATGAAAAACTAAGGGTGACCAAACTAGATGTGTCTCCTCAAGGTTGTGATTAGC
>Ga0233426_10001401_pt1 | contig 22326 bp, 18 predicted proteins | sample SI_118_April2016_6_FD_179875 | JGI IMG/M metagenome (GOLD analysis project Ga0233426, IMG submission 179875) | Seawater microbial communities from Saanich Inlet, British Columbia, Canada - SI_118_April2016_10_MG | ecosystem: Environmental > Aquatic > Marine > Inlet | place: Canada: British...
ACGCTTCATATACTAACCGTGTGTAACCCAAAAAAAGAACACCTACGACCGAAATGAAAATAGAAAAATATCAACAAGCATCGGAAATCTGGTTGGAGTTCAGGGACGGACTGAAAGGTTACATTATTAAGAAAACCAAAAATTCGGAACTGGCAGAAGAAATCAATCAACAAGTTTTAATGAAAGTTATAAACTCTTGCTGCTCAGATGTACAAATAAAGAACGTGAGGTCTTGGCTTTTCCAAATTGCCCATAATACGACAATCGACAATCTTAAAAAACAAAAAAAATATGTAGAACTGGAAAAAGAAATTGAAGAACAACCAAACGAAAAAACATATAGCGAAATTGAACCGTTTGTAATATCGCTAATCGGTTTCTTGCCTGAAAAATATGCGCTACCATTGAAAATGTCCGATATAGAAGGACAGAAACAACAGGATGTTGCGGATAAATTAGGCTTGTCATTGACTGCCACCAAAAGCAGGATACAAAGAGCTAGAGAACTCTTGAAAAAAGAAATTCTAACCTGCTTTCACATTGATGACGAGAAGATGAAAAGAGGTCTGAACGACATAAAACTAAAGGATTCTTGTGAACCATTAAAAGATGTTCTGAAAAAAAAGTGAATTATTTTTGCGTCTTTTTGAAGAGTCATAAGTCTTGGTTATGAATCTAAAAAACAAAAAAGATGAAAACAATGCACATTCACATCAAAGTAGATAATCTACAACAGAACATCCAATTTTATAGTGCTTTATTAAACAGTAAACCTACCGTTGTCAAAGAAGACTATGTCAAATGGATGTTAGAAGACCCTAAAATCAACCTTGCCATTTCAACAAGTGGAAACAAGGTAGGCATCGAACATTTAGGTATCCAAGTTGAAAGTAAGGATGAACTAAAAAGCGTTTACGGAAATTTACAAAATGCTAAAAGTACAATAAGGGAACAAGGCGAAACCACTTGTTGCTACGCCAAAAGCGAAAAATCGTGGGTTGCAGACCCACAGGGAATCGAATGGGAAGTGTTCCACACGTATGGGGAAAGTACATTTTACGGAGATAGGGATATTCCAGCGGAAACCAAAACCGAAAAATGTTGTTAAATATCTTTCATGAGCTTAAGAATTATAATATAAATTTAACTAAATAAACACCAGATGGAAAGACGAAAATTTATAATAAATTCAGGCATTGCAGCCTCTTCTTTAATGCTGTTTTCTGGCTGTAAATCACTTTTAAGCCAAGATGCTTTGAACTCTATTGGTGTACAGTTATTTTCTTTCCCTAAACTTCTGGAAAAAGATTTCAATGCAGGCATCAAAATGGTTTCAGAAATGGGATATAAAGAAATAGAAATGTTTGGTCCTTTTAACTTTTCTGTAGAAGCCGCTAAAAAACGATGGAATTCAATAACCCCAATGTTAGGATTTAATGGGAGTGGATACTTTGGGCACACGCCTAAGGAGATAAAAACGATCTTAGATGAACACAATATAAAAGTTACCTCAATACACTCGGATATGGATACCATGCAGACCCGAATGGAAGAAATAGCAAAAGAAAGTGAACAACTTGGCTTTGAGTATGTTGTTTTGCCGGCTATTCCAGAAGAAAAAAGACAAACACTAGATGACTATAAAAGAGTTGTAGAAGAATTTAACGAAATTGGGGGAAAAGCAAAACAAGTGGGGCTAAAATTTGTCTATCACAACCATGGTTATGGATTCAATAAAATAGAAAATCAAGTTCCAATTGAGCTTGTTTTTGATCAAACAGAATCTAATTTAGTCTTTTTTCAAATGGATTTATTTTGGACTATTGCAGGAGGAATGAACCCTTCTGATCTTCTAAATGCTTATCCAGGCCGTTATGTGTCAATGCATGTTAAAGACATGAAAAAACTTACTAGGTTTTCTGGAGATGGTGGAGATCCAAGTCAGTGGATGGAATTGTTTCCACAGATGGCTTCATTAGGTGATGGAGTTTTAGATATCCCGAAAATCATATCAACCGCTCAACAACAAGGCGTAAAACATTTTTATATTGAGCAAGATATAGTCAACAATCCCGAAGTTGCATTGAAAAAGAGTTTTAATTATCTGAAATCTTTGAATGTATAGGAACTGATATAGTTGTCTTATTTCAAAAGAATTTAGTAATTTTAGTTCATATAAAACTATATCTGTGTCCATTACTTTTGTTTCAATCTTAGTCATTATTAGTACTACAGTAGTTGCATTTGGTATTATTATAGATTTAACAAAAAACTAATGAAATCATTCAACTTATTTGACCGCTTTATTTATGTTCTTATCATTGTAAATGTAATAGCAATGGTACTCGAATCTCATCTGAGTCTCCGAACTGCTTACGGTCCTTATTTTTACGCTTTTGAGTTTACTTCAATCCTCATATTTTCTGCAGAATATATTTACAGAATTAGAAGTGCCTACAAATTAGATGGTGAAAAAGGAATATTTTCATACGTTTTTAGCCTCTTCGGGGTAATTGATTTGATTTCTATACTTCCATTCTATCTGAATCAATTCATTAAGCTGGACGGACGATTCTTACGTATTTTAAGGCTGTTTAGACTGACACGAATATTTAAATTAGGCCGAAACAGTAATTCATTGAAAGTATTCACTAAGTCCTTGTCTGGAGTGAAAGCAGAACTTATATTCACTTTATTCTTGTCTATTTTAACGATTCTATTTTCAGCATCAGCCATTTACTATCTTGAAAATGAAGCTCAACCTGAAAAATTCTCAAGTATAACAGAATCGATTTGGTGGGCAACGGTTTCTTTAGCAACTGTAGGTTACGGGGATGTTTACCCTATAACCGTTGGTGGGAAATTATTTGCTACCCTTATTTCACTTGTAGGGATTGGAGTAGTTGCAATTCCAACCGGTGTAATTAGCGCTTCTTTTGTTGAAGAAATTAGAATAGAAAAAGAAAAGAAAGCTAAGAAAAAGGCAAAAAATAAAGATAAAAAATAAAAGTTAAATTTATTTTACAATCTTCTTAAGGGTCAAACCTTGAACTAAAATAGTGAATAGTACCACGATATAAGTTAAGAATAAAATAAGGTTTTTCCCTTCTCCAATATTATCGGGTAAATTAAGTGCTAATGCAATACTCAAACCACCTCGAAGCCCTCCCCATGTGATGATTAGAGCGGTTCTTTTTTCAAAAGTCTTGAAGAATGAGAGGAATTTAATGGGGGTCCAAACACCGATTCCCCTTGAAACAACTACTAAGACTATTGTTAGTATTGAAACCAACAAATAACTAGAATCGAAATTTTGTACTATTGGAATTATCTCCAGTCCAATTAATATAAATAAAACGGCATTAAGAGTTTCATCTAATAAATGCCAAAACTTATAGACATACTCTCCCATAGCTTTCTGAACACCGACTTCGTTTTTATCGACATCTATATTCTGATTTAAAAATAATCCCATAACAACAACACCTAAGACACCTGAGAAATGAAATTGTTTTGATACCATTGACACCATAAGTACTAGTGAAAGTGTAATAAGGACTTCTAGTTCTATATGTTCATTTTCAATATACTTTACGAGCTTTAGTCCCAAAAAGCCAATTAATGCACCTAGTGCAATTCCGCCAATAACTTCAGTTGCAAATAAAGAACCAATACTTTCAGCGGTTACATTTTCAATGCCTAATTTTTTAACGCTTAAAAGAGTTAGAAAAATAACGACACCAATTCCATCGTTAAAAAGAGACTCTCCTGCGATTCGAGTTTCAGTAGTTAATGATAAGTTCATTTTCTTAACCATTGCAAGCACAGCAATTGGATCTGTTGGCGCTATTAAGGAACCAAAAAGCAAACAATCTACATAACTCAAGTCTAAAGTGTTTAGATTGAAAATGGGCAGTTCGACCAACCAATAAACACCAGTTCCAACTGCAAATGTTGAGAATAAAACACCAAAAGTAGCTAGAAGAAGAATGGTTCCTTTATCCTTTAGCAATTCATGAACGTTAACACTTATGGCTCCCGCAAAAAGCAAAAAAGGGAGCATAATGTCTATCAAGAGTATTTCAAAATCAAAGCTTTTAATAATACTAGAAACGGAGTTTAAAACAGAAGGAAAAACAAGTCCAATTGCTAAGATAAAAAAGGATAATCCAATAGCTAAAACCATCAAACCAATGGTTTGAGGAAGTTTTAAAATCCTTAAATTAATTATTGAAAAAACAGATGCCAATAAAAGTAAAACCGTTGATAATTGAAGAACGTCCATAATATAGTTTTTTCCTAAGTTAGTAAATTGTTATTAGCTATCCCAAGTGTTTATTTAAGATTTTTTAATAACATTAAGTTTAATTAATTATCTCAGTTAAGGAGGATAAAAATAAATTTTCAAAAACTTCTTGATTTTCCATATGAGGTAAGTGCGCTGCTTTTTCAATAAAAAACTCTTTGCGATTTGGCAAAAGCATTTTTAACTTCTCTTTAAAAGCTGCATAAGGAACAACTTCGTCATGAATTCCCCAAAAAACATATACCGGCAATCCTAAAGAATCTATTTTTACATGAATGTCGTCCATCGTTGTTAAATTCTTTTGAGTAGAAATTAAAGCCTTAGCAAAACCTTTATGGTAAAGAAGTTTCTCGTATTTCTTTGGCCAATCTGGGAATTGATTTTGATCATAAAAATCGGCAAGTTGACCTTCCGATCGTGTAGGGTATGTGGCTATAAAGTCTTCTATTTCTTTTGATGAAACTTCTATAGAAGTTGGCTTTTTATAATCCATAAAACTAGAAGCAGACACATAAAATAAAGCTTGAATTTTTTCTGAATTTAAAGCTGCCATCTTGGATATTATTCTTCCACCATTTGACAAACCAACTAAAACAGCTTTATCTATTTTAAGTTCATCTATTAATTCTAAAACTTGTCGAGCTCGTAATTGATCCGTTTGAGGAAGGTCCGGATTGTCAGAGTTTCCACGACCAAACAAATCCATCATTACAACATGATATCCTTTGTCTTTTAAAGTATTAAAAGTAACTTCCCATATATAAGACGGAACAGAAAATCCATGAACTAAAACAACAGTTCCTTTGTCAGAATTTGGATTAGCTTCTTCATAATAGGTATTCCCATTTGTAAGAGAAGCGTATTCCCCATTACTATACTTTAAAACTTCTTCTCGAAATTCCTTGTCTTTTTCTATAGATTCGTAAAGATTATTGTTCGACACACAGGATACTAAAACAAGACTAAAAAGGACAATCCTTAAAATCATTTTCATTTTGACGGTTTATATTTAATTGCAAATTAGCATTAATTCATTAAACAACTCCCTATTAATATTGGTTTTGGCAGCTAAGCTTATAACATGTAAAAAAATGTGAAACTTTACTTATCTAATAAGTAATAATTCCTGCAATGCCGCTTTAATAACCTTAGGAATCGATACGGATTTTTCTTCTTTTCGATTAACAAACACATGTACAAAAGTACCATAAGCAGCAGCATTTGCTTCTCCTTTCCTAAAAACAGCTAAAGCGTAAGTAACAGAACTATTTCCAAGTTTATCGACTCGAAGACCTATCTCAATTTGATCGGGAAATGAAATTCCTGAAAGGTAGGTACATTCCGAATGTACTACATACGCAACAATAGGATCGTCTTTGATACTAAAACCTGCATGACTAGTTAAATATTGATTTACAGCAGTATCAAAATAAGAGTAATAGGTTACATTGTTTATATGTCCAAAAACATCATTATCCATCCATCGCGTTGTAATGGGATGAAAATGCTTGTAAACATTTCTATTGCTGTTTTTATTATCTTTCATTCTTTAAATATAAAAAATATATGATTCTATTACCGCTTTAATTGACATTTCCAAAGCACATATATTTGGTTTGTATGTAATCTTCAATACCATATTTTGAGCCTTCTCTTCCCTGACCCGAATATTTAAATCCACCAAAAGGAGCGACTTCTGTGGAAATCAGTCCTTCGTTAATTCCTACCATCCCATACGCTAATGCTTCTGCTGTTTTCCAACACCTGTTTATGTTTTCTGAATAAAAATAAGCAGCTAATCCATAAATGGTATCGTTTGCCATTTGGATTGCTTCTTCATCAGAAGAAAATTTAAAGATTGGTGCTACTGGACCAAAAATTTCTTCTTGAGCAAAATTCATGTCTTTTGATGCATTTCCAATTATTGTGGGTTCAAAAAAACAGTTGTCAATTGCTTTTCCTCCAAGTAGAATTTCTCCTCCTTTTTCTTTAGCGTCTTGAACAAATTCTGTTGTCTTTCTAATTGCCTTTTTATTAATCATTGGGCCTACATTTACACCATCTTCTAGTCCGTTACCAATTTTAAATTCAGATACAGCAGCTATAAACTTTTGAGTGAATTCTTCGTAAACATTTTTATGAATTAAAAATCGGTTGACACAAACACAGGTTTGTCCAGAATTTCTAAATTTTGACACAAGAGCTCCTTCAACTGCCTTGTCTATATTTGCATCTTCAAAAACAATGAAAGGTGCATTTCCTCCTAGTTCAAAACTAAGTTTTTTTAAGGTGCTAGAACTTTGCTCCATCAAAATTTTACCTACTCTTGTTGAGCCTGTAAACGAGATTTTATTTACCTCTTTACTTTTAGATAAAACTTTCCCCATTGAAGAAGCATCTTTTCCAACGACAACATTTATAACCCCTTTTGGAAATCCAGCAAGTTCAGCTAAATGTGCAAGGGCTAGCGCAGTAAGAGGAGTTTCTTCAGATGGTCTAATTACAACTGTGCATCCTGCTGCTAATGCAGGTGCTACTTTACGCGTAATCATAGCCAAAGGAAAATTCCATGGAGTAATTGCTGCAACAACGCCAATGGGCTCTTTCACTACAACAATTCTTTTGTCTTCGGCAGTTGGTGGAATAACATCTCCATAAACTCGTTTTCCTTCTTCAGCAAACCATTTAATGAAAGAGGCACCATAAGCAACCTCACCTTTACTTTCTTTCAATGGCTTTCCACATTCTAAGGTCATTATAGTAGCCAGGTCATCTGTGCTTTTTAAAATAAGGCTATTCCAATTCTCTAAAATAGAAGCCCGGTGTTTAGCTGTTGATGAACTCCAGGGTTTGAACGCTGCATTTGCAGAAACAATAGCTTGTTCAACAATTTCTTTACCTCCATCTAACACGGTGGCTAATACTTTTCCATTTGCTGGATTAATAACTTCAAAGGAACCTAATCCGTGATTTGTCCATGCCCCGTTAATGTATGATCGGTCGAATAATAAATCTGAATTCATTTTTTAAAATATTTATAAGAATTAGGTCTAGTCAAAAACAACAATTTGCCGGATGGCATCTCCTTTGGCTAATCGCTCAAATCCCTCGTTTATATCTTCTAATTTAAGTCGATGAGTAATTAATTTATCTACTTCCAAGCCACCAGATTTATATAAATCAATATACGCAGGGATATCCCTAGAAGGAACACAGCTGCCTAAATAAGAACCCTTAAGGGTTTTTTCTTGTCCAACCAATGCTACTGGTGATAGTTGAAGTCGAGCATCTGGATGAGGCAGTGCTGCCGTGACTGTTATGCCTCCTCTTTTGGTTGCCTGAAAAGCAAAATCTAAAGCAGAAATTGCTCCTGCAAATTCTACAGAAACATCTACTCCGCCCCCGGTTAGTTTCATCAAATCTTCTAGAGCACCTTCTTGAGAAGAATCAATTACATGATGAGCACCAATTGAAAGGGCTATTTTTCTTTTTTCGGGATTTAAATCTGCAGCAATTATTTGAGAAGCTCCAGCTGCTTTGGCTCCCAAAATGGCAGATAGTCCAACTCCACCCAAACCAACAACTAATATACTATCTCCAAATTTCAAAGGCGCCGTATTCACAACAGCACCAACTCCTGTCATTACAGCACAACCAAAAAGAGCAGCAATTTCAAAAGGAATGTCAGTATCTATTTTTACTAAAGAATCGACAGAAGCAACTGCATGTTCTGCAAAACCAGAGACACCAAGATGATGAAAGTAATAAGAGCCATCTTTCTTAATTCGTTTATGTCCCCCTAAGAGGGTTCCATTACCATTGGCTTCGGCTCCAGGTTCGCATAGAGCAGCCCTACCGGTTTGACAATAAGAACAAGCTCCACATGAAGGTAAAAATGCAAATACTACATGATCCCCAACTTTCAGTTTTTTTACACCAGGACCAAGAGATATAACTTCTCCAGCTGCTTCATGACCTAATGCCATAGGCAAAGGTCTTGGTCTGTTTCCATCTATTACAGACAAATCTGAATGACACAATCCAGCTGCTTTTATTTTAACTACAACTTCATTAAATCCCGGATCATCGAGAATTACTTCTTCTATTTTCAAAGGTTTAGAAGTTGTATAGGGTCTTTCTAAATGCATTTGATGTAAAACAGCTAGTCTAGTTTTCATTGAAAAATCATATTTATTAATACTTTACAGACATTCACTCTTTTGAGGTGTTCATGTAAAAATACAAAACAATTTTATTTATTAATATATAGAAGAATGCTTTATAAACCATTTAGTCTAGTTAAAAAACATTGATTAAAAGAAAATTAAATTACACCATAAAATAAATCTATTTGGTTTGATGAAATTCATTCAAATTATTAGTAAATTCTGCCTTGAAAAAATACAATGAGATGAAAAAATATGTAGATGTAGATACTTTAAAATATATGCTATATGATGTACATAACCTTGAAGGATTATTAAAAAGAGAACGTTTTCAAGACCATGATAAAGAATCGCTTGATATGTTTTTAGATTCTTCTAAAGATTTTGCAGACAAGGAGTTATTTCCTTTTATAAAGGAAATGGACGAGAAACCTGCACACTATAAAGACGGGACAGTTTATGTTCACGATCAAGTAAAAACAATGATGTACAAGGGTGGAGAACTTGGTATTATCTCTGCTCCATTTGATTATGAAGATGGAGGTATGCAAATCCCCTTGGTTGTTTATACCGCTGCAACCTATATTTTAGACGCCGCTAACAATCATTTACCCGGATATGCAGGTTTGACACAAGGAGCAGCCGAATTAATCATTCACTTTGCCAATAAAGAATTAAATGAAACCTATGTTCCAAATATGTTGTCTGGACAATGGGGAGGAACTATGTGTTTGACTGAACCTCAGGCTGGGAGTTCATTGTCTGATATTGTTACAAAAGCAAAACCAACATCCGATGGCTACTATAAATTAAGTGGTCAAAAAATATTTATTTCTGGAGGTGATAATCAATTTGCAGAGAATATAGTTCATCTGGTTCTTGCCCGTGTCGAAGGAGCACCAAAAGGAACTAAAGGTATTTCTTTATTTGTAGTTCCAAAAAACAGACCTGATAGGTCTGGGTCATTAATTCCTAACGATGTAACTACTGTTGCTGATTTTCAAAAACTAGGACAGCGTGGATATTGTACAACACACCTTGGTTTTGGGGATGCAGACGATTGTAGAGGTTGGTTGGTTGGTGATGAGAATCAAGGATTAAAATATATGTTTTTGATGATGAATGCTGCTAGAATAGGCGTTGGAAGAGGCGCTTCTGCAATTGCTTCGGCTGCATATTATGCCTCATTACAATATGCTAACGAACGCCCACAGGGAAGGAAACTTTCTAGGGATGGAAAAAAAGATCCAAACGAAAATCAAAGCTTAATTATAGAACACCCTGATGTTAGAAGAATGCTTCTTTTACAAAAAGCGGTAGTTGAAGGTTCTATGAGCCTTGTTCTTCGAGCAGCAAAATATTATGACTTAGAGTTAACAGCTACTTCCGGTGAAGAAAAAAGCAAGTACAACACCTTATTAGAAATGATTATCCCAGTGGTTAAAACCTACCCCTCGGAGGCAGGTAGCTACGCCGTAAATAATGGTCTGCAGGTACTGGGCGGATACGGATTTTGTTCTGACTTTATTCTTCAGCAATATTATAGAGACATTAGAATTTGTGCAATATATGAAGGAACAACTGGTATTCAGTCTCAAGATTTATTAGGTCGAAAAATCACCATGGGTAATGGTTCGGGTCTGGCGCTATTGTCTGCAGAAATTCTAAAAACAATTGAAGAATCTAAAAGTCATAAATCACTTCAACCTTATGCAGCTGAATTAAGTAACAAGCTTGAACTTACTCAAAAAATACTTGAGTCACTCATGCCACATGCTTTAAAGGGTGACTTCGAACGCTATTTAGCCGATGCTAGTATCTTTATGGAGTTTTTTAGTTTAATCATTATAAGCTGGTCTTGGTTAGAAATTGCAACAAAAGCACAAGAGAATTTAAATACTTCAGAAGCTTCTTTATCAGATGATTTTTATTTAAGTAAAATAGAAACCATGAAGTATTTTTATGATTATGAACTTCCTAAAACCCTAGGACATGCTGCCATTTTGATGAACCCATCAACAGTTACTATTAAAAAAGAAAAAGAATATATAAATTAATACATATATTAAAACAGTCCTTTTAGTATTTTAAAAAAACATTAATGTTAACAAATGTTAACTTAAAATATTTCTGTGGTATTGATTAAATTATAATATTTGTCAAAAATAATGAAGTAGAATATGAAGAGTATTTTTAGTTTTGATTTCAAACATTTTAGAGGTGATCTTTTTGGAGGATTAACCGCTGGTATAGTTGCACTTCCATTAGCTTTAGCCTTTGGAGTTAGTTCTGGTCTTGGCCCTAGTGCTGGATTATATGGAGCTATTTTCTTGAGCTTTTTTGCTGCCTTATTTGGTGGAACATCTACTCAAATATCAGGTCCAACTGCCCCAATGACTGCTGTGAGTATGGTTTTCATTGCAGAAATCATTTCACGTTTTAATGGTGATGTAGAAAAAGCTCTACCTACAATTTTATCTATTTTCTTTTTGGCTGGTTTATTACAAGTAGCAATAGGAATGCTCGGTATAGGTAAATACATTAGATATATCCCCTACCCTGTAGTTTCTGGTTTTATGACTGCAATTGGAGTAATAATCTTAATAACTCAAATCCCACCTTCTTTCGGCTACTACCCTAAAGAAGATGTAAATTATGTAACTCAGTTTAAACCTCAAGCAGAAGAAATTATTTTAGAAAATATTCTTAAAGATGAAATGAAAGAGGGCATCTTAGTTTTAGAGGATTTTAAAACAACCATAGAAAGAGCTGAAAAAATAACAGAGGATGACATCTTGGTTGAGGCTAAAACTCTGGCAGGGAAAAATGCCTCAGGGGTTATTGGTACGTTAAAAACTTTGCCTAAAATAGTTTCAAACATAAAATACTTAGAATTAATTCTTGCATTAGCTACAATTTTTATAATTTTTGGATTTAAAAAAATAACAACAAAAGTTCCAAGCACGCTTGTTGCACTATTTGTTGTTTCTGGAGTAGCCATTGGTTTTGGCCTAGAATACAGGCCTATAGCGACAATCCCTTCTGGACTTCCTATTCCTAATCTATCCCTGTTTGGCAGTTTGGGTGTAGACACATTTAGTAGCTATATTTTTACAGCAATTACACTTGCTTTTCTTGGTGCAATAGATTCACTTCTAACTTCTGTAGTTTCAGATAATATGACAAAAACCGTTCATAAGCCTAATAAAGAACTTATTGGTCAAGGAATTGGAAATAGCATTGGAGCTATATTTGGAGGATTACCTGGAGCTGGAGCAACCATTAGAACCGTTGTTAATATCAATGCAGGAGGAAAAACAAAGCTTTCTGGAATGATTTCTGGTCTTCTTTTATTAGTGATTTTATTAGTATTAGGCCCTATTGCTTCTAAAATACCTGCAGCAGTTCTCGCTGGAATTTTGATTACAGTAGGTATTGGAGTTATGGATTATAAAGGGCTTAAAGCAATTCCTTCGATGCCAAAAGATGAGGTGCTTGTTTTAATTGTGGTATTGATTCTTTCAACTGTTTGGAATTTAGTTTATGCCGTGGGAATTGGCCTCATTATTGCCTCATTGATGTTCATGAAAAAAATTGGGGACCTTACGGGGGAGAGCTTAAATATTAAACCTTTGAAAAAGGAAGTTTCATGGGATGATGAAAAGGACCTTTCAAAAAAATTAAAAGGAGAAGTTTTCATAAAGCACATCGACGGACCTTTGTTTTTTGGATCTACATCAAAATTTTCGGAGACAGCCAAACAAATACCGGACTCAAGTACGACCTTAATCATTAGACTTGACAGAGTACCCTATATTGACCAGTCGGGGCTTTATGCATTAGAATCGGTGATTTTAGACCTCAGTCAGCAAGGAAAGGAAATACTTCTTGTTGGTGCAGCTAAACAGCCCAAGTACATGATGGAACGTATTGATATAATTCCAGATTTAATTCCTGAAAATCAAATTTTTGAAGATTTTAATTCTTGTCAAGAATGGCTTACTGAAAGCTAGAGAAGATAAAATTATTTTAAAACCGTGAAAAACTAATTTGGTTTAATAAAATTTAACAACTCTTTACGGACTAATTTGTAATCATTTATTGTATTGCTTATAACATGTTCACCTTCTAGGTTTTCATTATTCGAAAACCATTTAGAAGCTATTTCGTTAAATTCTACATTAAGATTTCTTCTACTCCACATTGACATTTCGTATAAAACAGGATAAAGATCAATACCAACATCTGTCAAAAAATAATACTTGGTCTTTTTGTTGTTGTGTGCAAAAGCAAAGTCAATAATTCCCTTTTCTCTCAAAGATTTTAATCGGTCAGAAAGAATATTAGTAGCGATTTTTTCAGATGAATTTGCAAATTGTTTAAATGTACTTTTATTAGAAAATAAATCCCGAATCACTAAAAGCGACCATTTATCTCCGACTAATTCTAATAAATTAGAAATTGGACAGCCCGAACGATAATCCATAATATGAAAATTTATTATTTATGATTCAAAATTAATACAATTAATTGAAAGTTATGATGCTCTAGAAAAAAAATCAGAAAGATCCAATAGTTAAATCCATCCAACTCAATCGTGCTTCAAGGTAACTTTCAAGTTCACTGACAGCATTATTGTAATCAACATCTACTCCAGTCCACTTTTTATAATTCCTGTCTATTGCACCATTTATAATTAAAAACTCAGAAGTTTCGCTAACCAATCCCAAGACTGATGCATTACTCAATATATTGGAGCGTAGTTCAATCCATCTGGCTTGCAAAGCAACTTGAAACTGAGGATCTTCTAGCAAGCGAGGCCACCAAAAGGGAACCATCCAGGTGTCATCAGTCACATGATTATTATAGTTTGCAATCCAATCTGTGTTTGGCACTCTATACTGGCGATCATATCCAATGTTTAAATCCCAAACAGGTCCCATTTTTAAGGGTCCTGATTTTTCCTTATGCATATAGGTGCTTAATCGATAGGCGTCTACATTTCCAGTCAATTCGTTCAAAATAAAATAATCTAAAAAACTATCCAAGTCAATGAAATCAGTATAAGACCTTTCCTGGGTCGAAAAATCATCTGTCAAAAGAGCGGTCTCAAAACCATGAATATAATTCTGAATATATTCTTTTTGTTGAGGCGTTATATCATCATTCTTTGGATGCTCATATAGGAAATAGGTTTCAAGAGGTTGTTTGGGCCCAAAAGGCTCAGAAGTGATTGAACCGCCAAAAACATCATATTGAGATCTAAAACTAAGAGCTTCAGAATAGCTCGAATCGTCGCCCCAATTATTTTCATAATAAGATAAGGGCTGATCGGTAGCAACATCCCCTCCTGAAGTTTTATCTATTTTTAGAATATAACCACCAGTCAAATCCTCACCTTCGTTTTCAGATGGTTTTAATTTATTAATATCAATTCGATTGGAATCTCGTTTTAATTTCTCCATAAAAACGTAAACCCCTTCATAAGAATTATTAACTTCTAATTCTACATACCGACTTCTACTAGCGTAATTACCCATTGAACGATACAATTGGTAACCCAAATAATGATGCATTAAACTCGGGTCAAAAATACGATTATCCGCTGCGCGAAAAACATGTCCCATAAAGATCCAATCTTCCTCCTCAGGAAAACCTAAAACCGGAGCATCATATCCATCATTTGACTCATCCCAAAGTTCAATTCCAAAAGACTTTTTATCTGACAAACGGTAAGAAGTAGAACCGCGATATTCTATTCCTATTGTTGAAGAAAACACATGAGATTCTTCGATGTAAATATCCATTACACCAGGAATTTTTGGTTCGTTTTGAATGATATCTTCTGTAAATACTTGAATGTATGGGATTACACTTGTCCCCAGAGAAACATCAAAAAGAGATTTATGTTCTACATCCGATTTTTTACAAGATATTACTGTAAATGAAGATATAAGTAGAATAATCAAGAGTCTGAAAATTTTACTTGAAATAGAAAAAGAAACTGTCATAATAATCTGTGAGGTGTTAATAATAAATAAAATACTTTATTGTTGGTATTTTGTTTTCAAATGTAATGAATATAGGAGATGATAACAATTAATGTTTTGAAATAAAGAAATTACCTGCTAATGAATTTGTATTTTTGTTCTCTAAAAAAAGAAGAAACCACCTATGAATTTACTCTCAATTGAAGGCATATCTAAGTCATATGGCGAAAAAGTTATTTTTAAGCCTATTTCTTTTGGGATTAATAAAGGTCAAAAGATTGCCTTAATTGCTAAAAATGGAAGTGGAAAAACTTCTATCCTGAATATAATTGCAGGAGAAGACACACCAGATGAGGGGAATGTAATTTACAGAAAAGGTACTCGAGTTGCCTATTTGGCTCAGGAACCCAAATTAGACCTTAAACTTTCGGTAGAAGAAAGTATTTTACAAGCTGATAATCCGACTTTAAAAGTTATTGCTGCTTATGAAAAAGCTCTTGAAAATCCCGATGATCAAGAGACTTATCAAAAGGCATTTGAAGCTATGGATCAAAACCAAGCTTGGGATTTTGAAAACCAATACAAGCAAATTTTATTTAAACTTAAATTAAATGATTTAAGTGCACTTGTTGGAAGTTTATCTGGGGGGCAGAAAAAAAGAATAGCATTATGTAATGCCTTATTGAGACAACCCGAACTGATTATATTGGATGAGCCTACGAATCATTTAGACCTTGAAATGATTGAGTGGTTAGAAGACTATTTTGCGAAAGAAAAACTAACCTTACTAATGGTTACACACGATCGTTATTTCCTGGAGCGAGTTTGTAATGAAATTATTGAACTAGATGAAGGTGATTTATATACCTACAAAGGAAACTATTCATATTATCTTGAAAAAAGAGAAGCCCGATTAATTCAAGAAAGTGTTGAAGCTCATAAAACAAAACTTCATTTCAAAAAAGAATTGGATTGGATGAGACGTCAGCCTAAGGCAAGAACAACGAAGTCAAAATCTAGAATTGAAGATTTTAAAGTAATTAAAGAAAAGGCCAGTCAAAGAAGAAATGAACACGAGGTGCAATTAGAAATTAATATGGAACGCCTGGGTAGTAAAATGATGGAAATGCATAAGGTTCAGAAGGCGTATGGTGATAAGATCATTTTAAACCAATTCGATTATATGTTTCAAAAAAATGATCGTATCGGGATTATTGGTAAAAATGGTACGGGAAAATCAACTTTTTTAAATTTATTAACTTCAAACGACACAGCAGATGCAGGTAAAATTGTTTGGGGTGAAACTTTAAAATTTGGTTACTATACTCAAAATGGAATCAAAGTAAAAGAGGGACAAAAAGTAATTGATGTTATAAGAGAATACGGTGAATTTATTCCACTAAAAAAGGGACGTAAAATTTCTGCCCAACAATTACTAGAACGTTTTTTATTTGATCGAAAAAAACAATATGATTTTGTAGAAAAATTAAGCGGTGGAGAACGCAAACGTCTATACCTGTGTACTGTATTAATTCAAAATCCAAACTTCTTAATACTCGATGAGCCAACCAATGATTTAGATATTTTAACCCTCAACGTGTTGGAGAGTTTTCTGTTAGACTTTCCAGGATGTTTACTTGTTGTGTCGCATGATCGATACTTTATGGATAAAATTGTAGATCACTTATTTGTGTTTCAAGGAGAAGGAGTTATTGAAGATTTTCCAGGCAACTATTCTGATTATAGAGTTTATGAAGATTCAAAAATAGAGGAGAAAAACGCAACTCATTCAGCCGAAAAGAAAGTTAAAAAGGAATGGAAAGAAACTCCAAAAAAGGCAGTATTGACTTTTGATGAGCAAAAAGAATTCAAAAAACTAGAAAAGGAAATTGAAAAGATTGAACTTGAAAAGGAAGGTATTCAAAATCGTTTCTCAATAGAAAATCTAGAGCCTCAAAAAATTGAAGAACTTTCAATTAACCTAGGTAAACTAGATCAAAAACTAGATCAAAAAACTACGCGATGGTTTGAATTATCTGCACTTCAAGAATAACGAATCCCAACATCTTGTGATTTGAGTATTTGTTTTTAGAATAGCTTTTGTAGATTTACTAAAAATTATTCTATGAAACTTCGTTTATTATTCTTTGCAGCACTGATTTCCCTTGGGGTTCAAGCACAAAAAAAGAATCCTTCAAGCAAGGCTCCTAAAATCATTGATTCTTTGACAAAAAAAATGACTCAGAACAAAGGGTTAATCACAACCTATTTGGATGAAGAAAATCATTTGTATTTTGAAATCGACAGTACTCTTCTAGACAAAGATCTACTAGTAGTGACGAGAATAGCTCAACTTCCAGCTAATTATTCGCCTTACACAAATGCAGGTTCTAAAACTGCGCAACAAGTAATTCGCTTCACCAAAAAAGGAAAGAAAATAATCTGGAAAGAAATTTCTTATAGTAATATAGCTTCTCAAGAGGACCCCATTAGTTTGAGTGTTGCTGAAAATAATTTTCACCCTATTTTAGCGGCATTTGATATAAAAAACAAAGAAAATAATAGGTTCTTAATCGACGTTAGTGATCACTATCTAAAAGATTCACCTGGGTTTAATATAATTCAAAAATCACAAAAAGACAATTATAAAATAGGAAGTGCTGATAAAAAAAGAAGCATGATCGATAGTGCTAGAAGTTTTCCTCAAAACACTGAAATTCTTCACACCTTGACTTTTAGTGCCTCAAAAGCTCCAAGAGCAAATAGAAGTAAGACATTTAGTTTTCAAATAAATCATTCATTCATTGCCTTACCCGAAGATAAAATGAAAATTAGACATAGTGATCAACGTGTTGGGTGGTTTTCTGTAAAAAAAGTAGATTATAGTTCGCAAGCCCTCAAGGCTGATGAAATAGAACTTATAAGAAAATGGCGCCTAGAACCAAAAGATCCTGAAGCATATATGAATGGTCAATTGGTAGAACCTATAAAGCCTATTGTATATTATTTAGATCCCGCAACACCTATTAAATGGCGTCCTTATTTTAAACAAGGAATTGAAGATTGGAATACTGCTTTTGAAAAAGCTGGATTTAAAAATGCAATTATAGCAAAAGACCCCCCAACAAAAGTAGAAGATCCCGATTTTAGTCCAGAAGACATCCGCTATTCTACCGTACGCTATGTAGCTTCAACAACACGAAATGCAGTTGGTCCTAGTGTATCAGATCCTAGAACTGGCGAAATTATAGAGAGCGATATCATTTGGTATCACAACCACCTCCGCTCCTACCGTAATCGATATTTGTTGGAAACTGCTGCCGCAAACCCAAAAGCAAGAACCTTAGATACTCCTGAAAAAGAGATCGGGGAAATGATGCGTCGAGTTATCTCTCATGAAATTGGTCATGCATTAGGCTTACCCCACAACATGAAAGCAAGTTCTGCATATCCAGTTGATTCGTTAAGATCAGGAACTTTTACTCAAAAAATGGGAATTGCAGCTACCATAATGGACTACGCACGATACAATTATGTTGCACAACCTGGTGATGAAAACATCCGTTTTGTTCGACAACTTGGACCCTACGATGATTATGCTATAGAATGGGGATACCGCTATTATGATTCTAAGACCGTTGAACAAGAAACAAAGGAATTAAAAAAGTTTGTAGATGCTAAATCTTTAGATCCTGTATATATGTTTGGAGGACGAGGATATGATCCTGATTCACAAACCGAAAACATTGGAAATGATCCCGTAAAAGCAAATGAATATGGTTTAAAAAACTTAAAAATCGTTGCTAAAAACTTACCTAAATGGACGCTAGCAGAAGGATCTAATTACGATGATTTGGAAGAACTTTATGGAGAGATGATTGGCGTTTATAGAAGATATCTTTACCACGTTCATACCTTGGTTGGAGGTGTTAACGAAACACGTCACAACACTAATCAAAAGGGAGTTTACACCTATAAGAATACTCCTAAATCAGATCAATTAAGTGCGCTAAACTTTTTAAACAGAGAGCTTTGGAATACGCCAAGTTGGTTAATGAATCCTGCCTTGATTTCTAACATAAAAAACGAGGGAAGTCTAAATCTTATACAAAACTTGCAGCGCTCTGCCCTCAACCGTTTTTTATCAGAAAGACTTCTAAACCGTATGCTTTCTACTTCTCAAACTTTGGTAGGAGATGCACTTAATGTAGACGAACTTTTACAAACTCTATTCAATAATATTTTTGAAAGCCGAGCACAACCTGATTCATTTGAACGCGCACTTCAACTCAACTTTATTATGCAAGTAAAAGAGTTAAAGACAGCTGAAAAACTTCATCCAGAAGTAAAAGCTCTTTTGACAAGTTTACAGGCTGATGTAAATAAATGGGCAAAAAAGAAAAGAGGCGTTTCAGATAAAACATTAAAATCACATTTTCAATATTGTTATAAAGAAAGTTCTGAAAGTTAATTTTAAGAATTTTAAAAAACTAGAAAAAGAACACCTTACCAATAGGAAAGAGTTTGGCTATTTTTTATATTTGATTAAAATATAAAACTATGTCCATATCTAAAATTTATTCTTCTGGATTTAAAAATAGAAACCGAGCCCATTTTACTGCTATTGTTAGCATAGCTAAATCCGATGGAACCATTACCCAAGAAGAAAAAAAGTTCTTGGATCGCATGGCTATTAATCTAGAAATAGAGGAAAATGAATATCAAAACATCCTTGAAAATTCAAGTAAGTTTGAAATTAATCCTCCGGTTAACCAAGTGGAACGATTGGAACGTTTATTCGACCTCACGCGCATGATTTATGCTGATCATATTGCGGATGATAATGAGACCAAACTTTTAAATCGTTTAGTTGTTGGTCTTGGGTTTAATTCTGATTCAGAAGCTGTTGTTGCAAAAGCACTTAGCCTTGTTGCAGCTGGAAAGGATGAAGAAGAATTTATAGCGGCTTTTAAATAGAAAAAATCATTCTGTTGTTTGCGGTACAAAACCAGTAAAAGTGTAACCTTTTTCTTCATCGGCTATCTGCAAATCATAATCAAAATAAAATTGCTTTGGGAATCCATAAGTCTCATCAAAGAGAACAGTATAACTCGCTGGATTTTGATTTAGTCCTCCCCTAATATATTTGAACCTGTCGTTAACTGTTAAAATAGATTGATGTATTTCGGAATCATATGGGACTTGGTTTACCGAAATGATTTGATCATCTAATACAACTACTGCTTTGGGGCTTGTGTAATCAGTTATACAGTAACAACTTATTGTTTGCGTAAAAGAATAGGAACTAATTTGTTTAGATTCCCAAAGCACTTTTTGTTTTTCTAAAACAGTAAAATCGGTTTCCTTTTCAATAGCTTCCTTGGAACAAGAACTTATTGCAAGGAATAATAAAAATAAAAAAGAAGATTTTAAATTCATGGTTATTTATTCTTAGTTCGGATGCTTTCTACCACAACAGAAAACAATATGATTGCACCCCCAAGATAAACATTTGATGCAGGAACTTCACTCAAAAATACAAAAGCTAAAATAATTCCAACAATGGGTTGTAAACTGCTAATTATACTCGCTGTACTTACTTCAAAAAAGCGTAGGCTTTTTACAAAAAGTGTGTGCCCTATTGCTGTTGTTAAAACTGCTAGAATTATCAAATACGGCATTTGAGAAGGAATTGAAGATAAATCCATGAAAAACAAAAATGGAATTAGCAAAACACTCACTACAAGCATTTGATGAAACATGATAACAGTTCCATTGTATCGATTTACATGACGTTTTAGAAGCAGGGTTCTTAATGCATATAAAAGGGCCGAAAATACACCGACAAGTACGCCTTTGAAATTGTCGTTTTCTAAATCGAATTCTGGAACTAAAACATAGACACCAACTAAGATTAAGAGCGTAAGAAACACCTGAACATAACTAAGTTTTGATTTTATGAAAAAAGGCTCAAGTAAAGCTGTAATTAATGGAAATGTATATAATGACAATACCGCAAGAGCAACGTTAGAAAGTTTTAGAGCATAGAAATAGGTGATCCAATGCCCTGCCATAAAAACACCACTTAGGACTAAAGATGGGAAATCTTTTTGAGAAAGAATCTTTAGATTCATTTTCTTATATCGACAATAAAAATATAATGCCACCAGAGCCAAAATAGAACGACACCATATAATAACCGGGGGGTCTAGAGCAATATACCTTCCTAAAACACCCGAGGTGCTGATTAAGAATGTTGCAAATATTAACTCAATAAATTGATACTTTTGAGTTCCGATCATAGCATACTACTTTCAATACATTTTCTTAAACCTCCAATAAGATGCTCCACCTAAAAGAGTAACAAAAAACAAGGCATAATAAACGAAATCTGGGGTTATAATTTTATCTCCACTTGCATAAGAATGCAATCCTGATAAATAAAAATTAACACCGAAATAAGTCATCATAATACTTCCAAATGCTAATACACTAGAGAAGTTAAACATCCATTTACTTTTTAGCACTGGAATTAGTCGCATGTGAATTACAAAAGCATAAATCATAATGCTGATAAGTGCCCATGTCTCTTTTGGATCCCAACCCCAATATCGCCCCCAACTTTCATTAGCCCACATACCACCAAGGAAATTTCCTATGGTCAGCATAATTAGTCCAACTGTCAAGGAAAGCTCGTTAATTATGGTTAATTCTTTTATGTTTAAAGCCATACGCGCTTTGTTCTTATTAGTAGTCAATAGAATCAATAGTAAAGCAATAATTCCTATAATCATACTCAAGGCAAACGGCCCGTAACTTCCTACAATAACCGCAACATGAATCATCAACCAATAACTATCCAGTACGGGTTGCAAGTTTGCAATAGCTGGATCCATCCAATTCCAATGAGCAATCATCAAAATCATTGCGGCCACAAATGTGGTTGCTGCCATCGTTAGATTTGATTTTCTTCCAAAAGCAAGACCAAAAAACATAGTAGCCCAGGATACATAAATCATAGATTCATATGCGTCGCTCCAAGGAGCGTGACCTGAAATATACCAACGAGCAATTAAACCAGCAGTATGTAGTAAAAACAGAATTCCAATTGAAGCTTTAAAGAAAAAAATACTAGATCGAATGACTTTAGAATCTTTAAAAATCTGAATCAATAGAATTATAAAGAAAAGAGCTCCAACGTAGAGATACCAACTGAAAAGTTTTTTGAATATATCGTATTTATTGTAAGCAATCTCTGCCGCAATTTTGTCCTCAGAAGGCAATATATCTCCTCCATAACGCTTTTGAAAACCTGCTAAACTTTCTAATAGATCAGAAGCTTGCTTATAATCGTTTGTTGCTTTTCCAGCACGTAATGATTGAAAATATAAAGGCAAGACATTACGAACATAAAGAGAGTCCGTTCCTTTAAAATTAGCTTCTTCTAACTCAGAAAAAGAAACCCATTTATTGTTTTCATCTTCGGGGATAGGAAAAATTCGAAGCACTTTCCCCTCTAATGCAGAATACAATAAATTGACACGTTTGTCAACTTCAATAAAGTCTTTTTGAAACTGATTTGGAACTGGTGTTCTATAGGCACCTTCTAGTTGTGTGGATAATTTATAAACCCCCGTAGTATCAAAAAATGACATTAAGGGGGCGAATTTGGCTTTGGCATTGACGCCTAATATTGAACGAATAGAATCGTTACCACGTTTCAAATAGATTACCGGAATATTATACCAAACAGCAGGAGCATTAAGAATAGATAGTAAAACTTGGTTAGAATCCATTCCATTGTAAGTGTCCGATTTACTTACTTTTCTTAATAATTCAGATGAAAATGTATTGGCAGGTTTCA
>Ga0233426_10001403_pt1 | contig 22302 bp, 23 predicted proteins | sample SI_118_April2016_6_FD_179875 | JGI IMG/M metagenome (GOLD analysis project Ga0233426, IMG submission 179875) | Seawater microbial communities from Saanich Inlet, British Columbia, Canada - SI_118_April2016_10_MG | ecosystem: Environmental > Aquatic > Marine > Inlet | place: Canada: British...
GTACTAGCAAAAAGATATCCTACAGCAGAAAGTAGTTTTTTATTTTTTATTTCAGAGTAAATCAAAGTTGGAATAAAAACTAGACAAAATAATAACCCTCCAAATAATAATGTAATGCCGGCTCCTTCAAGGTGAAAAGTTTTTAGCAAACACCCTAGAGTGATTATTATTGACGCCCCAATTCCAATTTTTGAATTTATATTAGTCATACTACAAATATATAAAATAATATCAACCCTAAATAAACCTCTACGTGTTTTACTTAGAAGATTTAACGTTTTAATTATTATCTTTGAGGACTTTAAAACAATAGATTAACAATAAAATAAGATTATGAAAAAGAAACTTTTACAAATTATTACAATAACACTTATTTCTGTTTTTTTTACTTCTTGTAGTAAATGTGTAGATTGTACAGACTGTCCTGATGACGTAGCTTTAGAACAAACTGAAATATGTCAAGATGATTTTGATTCAAAGGAAGATTATAGTACAGCTGTTGGATTGGCTGAAGCTTTTGGTTGCGAATGTCAATAAGACTAAACTAATATTATGAGAAATTGGCTACTAGTTTTAATTGGATTATTTATAACATTCATTGGAGTAATAACTAAAAAATTCTTTTTTCTTTTCTTTATTATTCCACTATGTTTATTTTGGAAAAAAGATTAACAATGAGAAAACTACTACTTATATTACTTTGCTTGCCTATGATTGGGTTTGGGCAGATATTAGACACATCTTATGCAGTAGCTTGTGATAGTTTCGAAATACCTAGTGGTAATATTTATTTTGCTACACAATCAGGAGTTTATTATTGGGATAATATGGATTGTATGGGAAATTTTTATGAAGGATATTATAATGTCACTATCTTAAATTCTACATTTTCACAACAGACAATTTTAATATGCTATGGAGACAGTGTGTCAGTAGGAAACAGTGTGTATGATACAACAGGAAACTATATAGATACATATACTTCAGTAAACGGTTGCGATAGTGTTATATATACAAATATTAGTATAGCTCCATCTTTAGTATGGCAATGGGGAACTGCAATATGCTATGGAGATAGCGTAATGGTAGGAACTAGCGTTTATGATACAACAGGAAACTATATTGATACTTTAAACACTGTAAATGGCTGTGATAGTATAGTTTATACTAATATCTCAATTAATAATTCTCCAAATACAACTAGTATTTTAGGAGCTACAAATGCAAGTTATCTTCAAACTGAAACTTATTCTGTAGGTCAAAATTTAAATTCTACATTTCTTTGGTGTCTTAACAATGGAGGAATTATATTAAATGGAATTAACACAAATTCTGTTGAGGTTCAATGGGGTAATAATAGTGGAATATTTGAATTATATTTAGTAGAAACAGCTCAAAATGGATGTTCAGACACGGTTTTTATAGATGTTAATGTTGGGAATTCAACAGCAATTCAAGAACACACCACAAACAAGGAACTTCTTAAAGTAACAGACCTATTAGGAAGAGAAACAAAACAAACTAATCAACCCCTCTTTTACATCTATGATGATGGAACAGTAGAGAAAAGAATAGTTATAGAATAAACTAAAACAAAAAGGTGTATTTTCTATTATATAATATGCCATTTAAGAAAGGAACAAGCGGAAACCCTATAGGAAGGCCTAAAGGTTCAGTAAGCACCACTTCTAAGCTCATAAGAGAGCATATAAGCCAAGCTATTGACGGAAACAAGATAATGGAGATGCTAGATAAGATAGATTCTCCTACAGAGTATATTAATGCAATCTCTAAACTACTTCCTTATTCAATTGGAAAGGTAAAAGCTTATGAAGAGATTGAAGAAAGAGAGCCTATTAGCATTAACATTAACTTTGTAGATACTGAAGCTGAGGAAGAGGATTAATTAAGGATAACTTTCCAAACTCTAATTGCAAAAAAAGACTAAAAATTTAGAGAATTAATTAAAATACTTATTAACTATTTAAGTAGTTTAAAGTAAAATTCTGTCCTGCCAATTGTCCTGCCATAGTATCTAAGATATAGTCTTACTAGATATAAATATTAAAATAGTTGCGGTGAGGAAGGGATTCGAACCCCCGAAACAGTTTCCCGTTTACACGCTTTCCAAGCGTGCGCCTTAAGCCACTCGGCCACCTCACCAATTGGGCAGCAAATCTAAAAAATTAGTTGGTAATCTCGCCCCTTATATTTTTTTGTAATTCTGCCTTTATTGCTTCATCACTCAGCCCTTGTCCTAACAAGAACATTAGTTTTGTAATGGCTGCTTCAGTAGTTAAGTCTTTCCCAGAAATAACGCCTGCTTTTCCAAAAGGTTCGCTTGTTTCGTATTGCCCGTCAACTGCACTTCCGTGCAAACATTGGGTGATGTTTATCATTATTTTTCCTTCCTTATTTGCAGAGCTAAGCAAACTACTTAGTTCGGGTGAAGTTGGTGCATTTCCTGCTCCAAAACTTTCAATAACAATTCCTTTTGCACTATCAATAACTGCTTTAATTGTGGCAATAGTAATCCCTGGGAATAGTTTTATGATAGCCACATTATCAGATAAGGATTTATGAACTAAAAGATTGTTTTCATCCTTTTTTTGGAGTGTTCTTTTGTATTTTATTTTAACTCCTGCTTCTGCTAATATTGGATAGTTGGGCGATTCAAAAGCTTCAAAATGTTCGGTATTTACTTTTACCGTTCGGTTTCCTTTGTAGAGTTGGTCCTCAAAATAAATACAGACTTCATGCACTTTTCCGCTTGTTGCAATTTCAACAGCTGTAATTAGGTTTTCCTTAGCATCACTTCTTCTTACCCCAATAGGAATTTGTGATCCTGTAAAGATAACAGCCTTGTTCAATCCTTCTAGCATAAAGCTCAATGCAGATGCTGTATAGGCCATTGTGTCCGAACCATGTAGAATTACAAATCCATCATAATTTCTGTAGTTTTTCTCAATAAGGGTAGCAATTTCAATCCATATTTCAGCATTCATATTACTGGAATCAATTGGATTGGAAATACTGATATTGTCTAAATCAACATCCTCACTTTTTAGTTCAGGAATTGCTTTAAGTAACCCATCAAAATTAAAAGGAACTAAAGTATTTTTTACCTTGTCCTTTACCATCCCGATAGTCCCTCCTGTGTAAATAAGTAGTATTTTTTTATTCATCATAATCCGAATAATTTTTTTGCATTTTCAGTTGTGATTTTTGCCACCTTTTCAATGTTGATTTGATGTACTTTTGCTAATCTTTCAGCAATATTTACAATATATTTACTTTCATTTCTTTTGCCCCTGAAAGGAGTAGGGGCAAGATAAGGCGCATCCGTTTCTAAAATCAAATGTTGGAGGTCAACTTCTGCAATGGTTTTGTCCAATCCAGAGTTTTTAAAAGTAAGTACTCCCCCGATTCCTAAATAAAAACCACCTAAATTGATGACTCTTTGGGCGTCATCAACACTTCCTGTAAAACAATGAAAAACACCTCTTAAATTTTTGTCATTAAGTTTTTCAATAATTTCAATTGCTTCAGCAAAAGAATCGCGCACATGAATAGCAATAGGTAGTTTGTATTTTTTAGCCAATTCAATTTGGTGAATAAATGCTTCTTTTTGTATTTCAAGTTTTGTTTTGTCCCAATATAAATCTAGGCCAATTTCACCTACTGCAATATAAATTCCTTTTACTAATTCCTCTTCTACATGAGCTAACTCTTCCTTTATGTTTTCTTCTTTTACATCACAAGGGTGCAAGCCCATCATTGGAAAGCAATTATTAGGGAATTCAGAACAAAGTTCAAGCATTCCTTTTGTGTATTCACTGGAGATATTTGGTAATAGAATAGTAGAAACGCCAGCAGCAATTGCTTCATTAACGGCATTAGTTCGGTCTTCATCAAACTGGCTACTGTATAAATGGCTATGGGTATCAATAAATTGCATGGCTGCAAAACTAGGATAAATTTCTTAGTTTTACCCTGTGCAAGAACCACTTAAAATATTAGTTGTCCGTTTCTCGTCAATTGGCGATATTGTGCTTACTACTCCAGTGGTACGGATGCTTAGAAAACAATTGAATGCACAGGTACATTACCTTACTAAATCAAGCTATATTTCTTTGTTAAAGAACAATCCTTATATCGATTCAGTCTATCAGATTAATGATTCTATAAATGAGGTAATTGCTGATTTGAAACAAGAGAACTATGATTATGTAATTGATTTGCACAGTAACTTGCGTACTCAAATGCTGAAACTTAGGTTAGGTGTTCCTTCAAAGAGTTTCAATAAACTGAATATGGAAAAGTTCATGCTCACTACCTTTAAGTTGGATAGTATGCCAAAAGTTCATATTGTGGATAGATACCTTGAGACAGTAAAACATTTGGGAATTAAAAATGACAATGACGGCTTAGATTTTTTTCTTTCTGCTACTGATAAAGTGGAGATTAGTATTTTTCCTAAGGACTATATTGTTTTTGTTATTGGAGGGCAACATGCAACTAAAATTTTGCCAAATGAGAAGATTATTTCTATCATTAAAACAGTAAATAAACCTGTATTGCTTATTGGAGGTCCTGAAGATTTTGAAAGAGGAGAACAGATTGTTGCCAATACAATTAACACCCTAAATACTTGTGGCAAGTATTCTGTTTTGCAATCGGCATCATTGATTCAACAAGCTAACATGGTAATAACACACGATACAGGAATGATGCATATTGCAGCTGCTTTTGGTCAAAAAATTTATTCTGTTTGGGGAAATACTGTACCTGAATTTGGGATGTATCCTTATCTAGAAAATGAGCAATCAAAAAGGATTGAGGTAAAGGGTTTGAATTGCCGACCTTGTTCTAAAATTGGGTATGCAAAATGCCCAAAGGGACATTTTAAATGTATGCAAGAAATAGATGAGAATTTGTTTTTAAGCGAATAAAGCTTTCAGCTCTGTAGCTTCACTCGGCTTCATTCTTCCGGATAAGATTAAAGATAATTGTCTTCTTCTTAATGCACCTTCAAAACGACTTTTTTCTTCTTTAGTTTCTGCAACTAAACTAGGTACATCAATAGGGTTCCCTAACTGATCTACCGCTACAAAAGTATAAATTGCTTCATTGCATTTTACTTTTCCTTTGTGCTGATTATTTTCCATCCAAACATCAACAATTACTTCCATTGATGAGGTGAAAGCACGAGATACTTTGGCTTCAAGTGTTACAATACTTCCTGCAGGAATTGCTTTGGCAAAAGAGACATTATTCACAGATGCAGTAACTACAATTCTTCCACAATGCCTATGTGCAGCAATTGCAGTTGCAATATCCATCCAATGCAAAAGTCTTCCTCCCATAAGATTATCTAAGTTATTAGTATCGTTAGGAAGTACTATTTCTGTAGTAATAGATAAGGATTCGATTGCCTTTTTTGATTTCATAATTTTTATTTAGTTAGCAACCAAGCAGCTGAATTTTCTTGCTTTATTTTGTTTAGCGCAAGGATAGCATCTTCTCTATTATTAAAAGAATCATAACTAACACGCATTAGATTTCCTCCTGGAACAATTTCAGTATTGTAATTCCATTTCTTAAGTTTTGCAATCATTTTATCTGCATTTTTTTGTTCTGAAAATGCACCTGCAATAATATAAAAGGTATTTTGAGGTGTGATTATAGCAGGAACTTTTTCTTTAACAAGCTCTACTATTGGCTCTGCTTCAACTTCAATTTTTACTTCAGGTATAATTTCAGGAATTGGCTCTGCAATTGCAGTAGTTTCAAATGGATTTAAACTTGCCATTTGTGTGTAAACTGTGTTGATTTTATCTTGCTGAGTTATGCTGATATAAGAAAGTGCAATTAATGGAATAATAACTGCAGCAGCTTTTAAAAATGCTCTTGGGTTATTGCTTTGTTTGCGGATAGTTTTAATTGTAGCGGCTACTTTTTCTTCAACAATAGTTTCTCTCTCAACTGTTTTGTTGTGGGTAGCTTCCATTCCAAAAGCATCCAAACTATAATTGTTTGAGCTATCTTGCAAAAAGATAATATTCCCTTCTTTTCCTAATGTGAATAAGCCAATTTTATCAATGCGTAAAACTTTTGACCCATCTAATTTAGCAGCAATTTTTGTAGCATAATTTTCTATTTCATTTTTTGCTTGCTCTTGCGTAATTCCTTCTTGATTAGAAATATGAGTAATCAATAAACCATCATTTGTTTTGAGGTTGGCATTAAAAAGAATTTGCTTAGATGGAGGGCTTAAAACTCCTGTTATTTTATTTAATTTGGCAGATTGTGCGTTCCCTACAAAACCTCCGAAATTAGGAAGGATTACACAATCATGTAAAAATAAGAGTTCCGAAATATAGTGTTCAACCGTTTTATTCATAGGAACAAAACTAAGGAATTTATCCCATTTGGGCTTTAATTTTTTCAATATCCTCAGGGGTATCTACTGATATGCCTTCATGAGTAGTAACACCTACTTTAATTAAATAGTTATTGTCCAACCATCTGAGCTGTTCTAAGCGTTCATTTATTTCATTTTTTGATGGAGGTAATTTACAAATTTCAGATAGTGTTTTGGTACGATAACCATAAATTCCAATATGCTTGAAATAGGTTTTTTTGGTTGAGAAGTTTGTAATTTCTCTGCAAAAATTTTGGGCAATTCCATTTGAATCAAAAATTGCTTTTGGGCTATTGATATCTGATATAAGGCTTTTATCTTCAATCTTTTTTACCAAGGTTGCTATGCTTACTTTTTTTGTAGAAAATAAGTTTGCAACTTGATCAATTTGCTCAGGGTTAATATAAGGTTCATCTCCTTGAATATTAATAGCGATATCGTAATGTTCTTCTAATTTCTGAACAACTTCATTGCACCTATCAGTCCCTGAAGGATGTGAACTTGAAGTCATGATAACTTTTCCGCCAAATTCTATAACATGATTAAAAATACGCTCATCATCAGTAGCCACTATAATATTAGTCAGTGAAGATGCTTTTTTACATTGTTCATACACTCTTTGAATCATGCTTTTCCCAAGAATATCAACTAAAGGTTTCCCAGGAAAACGGCTTGACCCATAACGAGCAGGAATTATACCGATTATTTTCATTATATCTTAAGGGCTAATTGCATAGCAATTGTTCTTGGTGGCATCATGTTAGCAGGTCGGCTCATGTACTCTCTATTCAGTAAATTATTTACTATCAAGCCAATCCTTGCTGTTTTAGTTATTTGGTATCCAGCTCGTAAATCAATAACAAGGTCCCCATTTCCAAATTTTTCCCTTGATTCGTTAATGCCAGGAATCATATCTGCTATTAAATCTTCTGTAAAAATCTTATCAATATTTTTCATAAAGCTGTTGTAACGCATACTTCCTCCCAATGAGATTCCTTTATAAACGATCTCTAAGTCTACTTTTGCAATATGTCTATAACGATATTTTAACATGGTGGAGTCAGAACCACTATTTTTATAAGTCAGCTGATATCCGTGTATTGACTCAGCATACACTTGGTCTAAGTCTAAAGAAACAGGATTCATATAAGTATATCCAGCAAGAATGTTAATTGTTAAATCAGGAGTAATTTTTCCTTGCCCACTTAAACTTAACTCAGCACCAGTTATTCTTGTTGTGCCTACATTTACTGATTTAAATCCTAATCCATAAAATGGTTTATCTGCTCCTCCCCATTGTCCAAAGGTGAACTCCATCATATCATCATATTGCTGAATAAAACCTGCAACATCAATATAGCCCATCCACTTCCCAGTTTTTACTCCTTGTTTAATTCCAATTTCACTACTCCAGCCACTTTCTGGTTTTAGTTCTGGGTTAGGGTAAATCTCTAATCCTGATTGATTAGTTGAGATAAATAATTCAGCCATTGATGGAAAACGATATCCCTGTCCCCAAGAAGCTCTTACATAAGTTGCTTCAGCTGCTTGATAGTTTAATCCTGTTCGGAATACTGGTTTTCCTGCATAAAAATCTGTAATTGAATCTCCTCCTATAAAGTACTTGTCTTCAGAATGCAAACTGAAACCTTCATATCTTGCTCCTAATGAAATATTTAGTCTATTCCATTTTTTATCTAATTGAGTGTAAAGCGAATGATTTGTTTTGTAGTTTTTCCCACTGAATAAATCAGAATTAGCTTTTACTTTTTCATTAGTAGTACCACTTGTAATTCTTAACTTATATTTTTTGATGTTTTTTTGCCATTGATAATCGGCATAATAGGTTTTAGATGAATTACTTTGCCCTACATCTACTCCGTCAGTAAGGTTGTTATTAGTTACATTCAGAAAACGAGTTCGTAAGCTATGGCGATTATTTCCCCTTAGGTAAGTTACAAACGGATCAATATTATAAGTGTCCCCAGTTGTTGTTGAGATTGATGAATCTAAAGGGATATAAGCTTCATCTAATCCATTCCATATTAAAGTACTTCCTGATGATTGAGAAAGGAAATTTGCATTTACTCCATAAGACAGCCCTTCTATCTTTTTACTTTTATAGGTTGAGTTCATATTGAATCTTTTTCTGTCTGTTATCTCACCCATTCTATACCCATCATCTTTAAAGATATTACCACCAATGGATAAATCCCACTGCTCATATTTATTAGCAAATAAAAATTCATACCCTTTGTAAGCCCTTCTATTTTCACCATTCCAATTTAAAACTTCCCTTTTTGGGAAATCATAAACTCCACTATGCATATTTACTTTTAAATAACCTTTTTTGTTTTTATCTTTGTCTATATCTTTTTGACTAGGAAAAGCTGTACGCACATTTATTACACCATTCAATGCAGATGAACCATAAAGAGCTGAAGAAGCTCCTTTTATTACTTCTACTTGATTTATATTTTCAGTGGCAATTAAACTCCATTGGGCTTGTCCTGCATCTCCTGAAATTAATGGCATATCATCTACCATCACAAGTACTCTTGTTCCTGCCCCAAAACTCCACCCACTTCCCCCTCTAATATTTGCTTGTCCATCTGTGATATTTACGCCAGGAATTTGATCCATAGCAGTTTCTATTTGGGTGGTGTTTTTATTTTCAATTAATGTTGGTTTTATCACCTCCATAGAAACCGTAATTTCCTCAATTTTTTGTTCAAATCTACCTGCAGAAACGACAACAGTACTTAATTGTTCGGATGAGCTTTTAAGTGCAATATTGATTGTTTTGTTCTCGCCTTCAATTAATGTGATATCTTTTACGATATCTTCATAACCAATATATTTAAAGATTACTTTTTGTGTTCCTGTTTTAGTATTTAAAGTATATTTCCCAAATACATCTGTTGATGTACCACCACCATTTTCAAGAATGATATTTGCTCCAATCAATTCTTCATTATTGTTAGCATCCGTTATTGTTCCGCTTATCGATTGACTATATATTGTTAAATTACAAAGGGTGAAAATAATTAGGGTAAAGATTTTTCTCATATATTTACTGCATTAATTTTAATCTGACAAATATAGAAAATTGACTGAATTGACTGATTATGAAAAGAAATATCAAATTGCACTTTCTTTAATTGAAGGTGTTGGTGATATTGTAGGGAAAAAATTATTGGCATATTTTGGTAGCGCTAAAGCTATATTTTCTGCATCTAAAAAGCAGTTACTTACTATTGATGGAATAGGAAAAGTATTGGTAGATGCAATTTTATCGACTGATGTTTTATCAAGAGCAGAGCAAGAGTTAAAATGGATAGAAAAAGAAGGAGTAAATCATCTTTTTTATGCAGATAAAAAATATCCAATGCGTTTAAAACAATGTGAAGATGCTCCGCTTAATTTGTTTTACAAAGGAAATATTGATTGGGAAAAAGACAAATTCATAAGCATAGTAGGAACAAGAAAAGCAACTTCTTTTGGGAAATCATTTACTGATAAATTAGTGAAAGAATTAGTTCCTTACAACCCTGTTATTGTTAGTGGTTTGGCACATGGTATTGATGCGGCTGCACATAAGGCTGCTTTAAAATATGGATTAAAAACGATAGCTGTTTTTGCTCATGGTTTGGATAGAGTTTATCCTGCTGCACATGCTAATTTGGCTAAAACAATTACTGGAAATGGTTGTTTGCTTTCTGATTATTTGAGTGAAACAACACCTTTGCCACAAAATTTTGCTTCAAGAAATAGAATTGTAGCAGGACTTTCGGATGCAACTATTGTTGTTGAAAGTGCAGCAAAAGGAGGTTCGCTTATCACAGCTGACATTGCTAACTCTTATAATAGAGAGGTTTTTTCTGTGCCAGGAAATCCTACTGAAACCCAAGCAAAAGGGTGCAATTATCTGATTAAAACTCAGCAAGCTATTTTACTGGAGTCAGCAGCTGATATTGTTAAGGGCTTAAATTGGGATGTGAAAGAAAAAGTAATACAACAAAGTATGTTTTTGGAATTGACTAAAAATGAACAAATTATAATTGACTTGTTATCAGATAATGAAATGCATATTGATGCAATAGTTGAGGGGTTGGATTGGGGTTTTTCTAAAGTAGCTAATGAACTATTACAAGCAGAATTTAAAGGAGTAATATTATCTTTGCCAGGCAAAATGTACAAGAAGAATATGTAAAACTTTTTGCTCTTTAGAAAAATACTATACATTTGCCGAAATTTTTAACTCAAAAAATAACTAAAAAGTAAATAAAAATGGGACAAAAAATCCATGACTTTATGAGTGAAGTAGCCACTAAAAATGCTGGTGAAACTGAATTCTTACAAGCAGTAGAGGAAGTAGCAGAAGCTATTATTCCTTTTATGGAAGAAAATCCGAAATACAATAATAAAATGTTATTGGAAAGAATGGTAGAGCCTGAGCGTGTGCTTATGTTCAGAGTACCATGGTTGGACGATAACGGAAATACACAAGTAAACAGAGGGTACAGAGTAGAGTTTAATTCTGCAATTGGTCCTTATAAAGGAGGGTTAAGATTTCACCCATCTGTAAACTTATCTATCCTTAAATTTTTAGGATTTGAGCAAGTATTTAAAAACTCTTTAACAACATTGCCTATGGGTGGTGGTAAGGGTGGTTCTGATTTTAATCCTAAAGGAAAATCGGATAATGAAGTAATGAAATTCTGTCAATCATTTATGACTGAATTATGTCGTCATATTGGACCAAATACAGATGTTCCTGCTGGAGATATTGGTGTTGGAGGTAGAGAAATTGGCTTTATGTTCGGGCAATACAAAAGAATAAGAAACGAATTTACGGGTGTACTTACGGGTAAAGGAATGACTTGGGGTGGTTCTTTAATTCGCCCAGAAGCTACTGGATACGGAAATGTATATTTTGCACAAAATATGTTAGCCGTAAAAGGAGATTCTTTTGCTGGAAAAACGGTTGCTATTTCTGGTGCTGGAAATGTAGCTCAATATGCTTGTCAAAAAGCAACAGAACTTGGTGCTAAAGTGGTAACACTTTCTGATTCTTCAGGTTATATTTATGATGCTAACGGAATTGATGCTGAAAAATTAGCATTTGTAATGGAGCTTAAAAATGTAAAGAGAGGAAGAATTAAAGAGTATGCTGACAAATTTGGTTGTGAGTTCCATGCAGGTAGACCATGGTCAGTAAATTGTGATATTGCTTTGCCTTGTGCTACACAGAATGAGTTGAATGATGCAGAAGCAAAAACTTTGGTAGCTAACGGATGTATGTTGGTTTCGGAAGGAGCTAATATGCCAACAACTCCTGAGGCAGTTGAGGTATTCCAAAATGCAAAAATATTATTTGCTCCAGGAAAAGCATCTAATGCTGGTGGGGTAGCTACTTCAGGTTTAGAGATGAGCCAAAATTCATTAAGAATGAACTGGACTAGAGAAGAGGTAGATACTAAGTTGCAACAAATTATGCAAGATATTCATGCTTCATGTGTGGAATATGGTACTGAAGGTAATCATGTTGATTATGTAAAAGGAGCTAATATTGCAGGGTTTGTGAAAGTGGCTGATGCTATGTTAGATCAAGGAGTAGTTTAAAATAGATTTTAGTATTAAGATATTAGATTAAGGAGGCTTTTGCCTCCTTTTTTTATTTGTGTACTTTTGCTCTCCCAAAAAATAAAATTATGTTAGGAAAATTCCAAAAGCAATTACAAGATGAATTAGCAAGTATTGAAGATGCTGGTTTGTTCAAAAAAGAAAGAATAATTACCAATCCTCAAGGAGCAAGCATTCGTGTAAGTACTGGTGAGGAGGTGTTGAATTTTTGTGCAAACAACTATTTAGGATTGTCTTCTCATCCTGATGTAATACAGGCCGCTAAAGATGCTTTGGATACGCATGGTTACGGAATGTCATCTGTGCGTTTTATTTGTGGTACGCAAGATATTCATAAAAACCTAGAAGCAAAAATTTCTAATTTCTTAGCAATGGAGGATACTATATTGTATGCAGCAGCTTTTGATGCGAATGGTGGGGTGTTTGAGCCTTTGTTTGGAAAAGAAGATGCTATTATTTCTGATTCCTTGAATCATGCTTCTATTATTGATGGGGTGCGTTTGTGCAAGGCAGCTCGTTATCGTTATGCGAATAATGATATGGCGGATTTGGAAGCGCAATTGATAAAAGCACAAGATCAAAGGAACCGTATTATTGTTACTGATGGTGTTTTTTCTATGGATGGGTATTTGGCACAATTGGATAAAATTTGTGACTTGGCCGAAAAATATGATGCCTTAGTAATGGTAGATGATTCTCATTCTACAGGTTTTGTAGGAAAAACAGGTAGAGGAACGCATGAGCATTGTGGAGTTATGGGAAGGGTGGATATTATTACTTCTACATTAGGAAAAGCTTTGGGGGGTGCAATGGGAGGTTTTACTTCAGGTAAAAAGGAAATTATAGATATGTTGCGTCAAAGGTCTCGTCCGTATTTATTTTCTAATTCTTTAGCGCCTTCTATTGTTGGTGCAGCCACTAAGGTGATAGATTTGTTGAGTAACACAACCAACTTGCGTGATAAATTGGAAGAAAATACAAGTTATTTTAGAGCAAAAATGACGGAAGCAGGTTTTGATATTAAAGAAGGAGTACATGCTATTGTTCCTGTAATGCTTTATGATGCAAAGCTTTCTCAAATTATGGCAGATAAGTTGCTGGCAGAAGGAATTTATGTTATTGGTTTTTTCTTCCCGGTTGTACCGAAAGAACAAGCAAGAATTAGGGTTCAAATTTCAGCAGCACATAGCCGTGAAAACTTGGATAAAGCCATAGCTGCTTTTACTAAGATTGGAAAGGAATTAAATGTTATAAACAATAATAGTTAATAATATTTTGCAGGAATAGAAAAAAGTGTAATTTTGCAGCCCTTTTATAAAGGACTAAAAAACATATATATAGTGGATACATTAAGTTACAAAACATTATCAGCAAATAAAGAAACAGCAAACAAAGTATGGTTTGTTGTTGATGCTGAAGGACAAACTCTAGGAAGAATGGCATCAAAAGTTGCCAAAGTTTTAAGAGGAAAATACAAAACAAATTTTACTCCTCATGCTGATTGTGGTGATTATGTAATCATCATTAATGCAGGTAAAATTGTTATGACAGGAAATAAAATGGAAGATAGAAGAATCTTTTCTCACACAGGATATCCTGGTGGACAAAAAAGAATTTCTCCTGCTGAAATGCTAGCGAAAAACGAAACTTCTGTTGTAAAACATGCAATTAGAGGAATGTTACCTAAAACTAAATTAGGAGCAGCAATCTTAAAAAACTGTTATATATATGCTGGTGCTGAGCACGATCAAGAAGCTCAAAAACCAACAACTCTTAACTTAAACGACTTAAAATAATCATGGAGACAATTCACACAATTGGTAGAAGAAAAGCATCTGTTGCAAGAATCTACATGTCAGAAGGAAAAGGAAATATTACTGTAAACGGTAAAGACTTTAAAGAATACTTTCCTGTTGATACTATGCAGTTTAAGTTAGAACAACCATTCAACATTACTGATGTTGCTGGAAAGTTTGATGTAAAAGTAAATGTTAATGGAGGTGGTACTACAGGACAAGCTGAGGCTATCCGTTTAGCAATTTCAAGAGCACTTTGCGAATTAGACCCTGAAAACAGAGTTACATTAAAGCCAGAAGGAATGCTTACAAGAGATTCAAGAGTTGTAGAGCGTAAAAAACCTGGACAGAAAAAAGCAAGGAAGAAATTCCAGTGGGTTAAAAGATAGAACAACACAATTTATTAATAAATGTTTAGCATCTAAATTGCTGGGACAAGTGCATAACTTCTACCTAGCAGTTGCTTAACGAAAACAAGAAAGTAAACATGAGAACAAATTTCAAAGAATTATTAGAAGCAGGTGTACATTTTGGTCACCTAAGAAAAAAGTACAACCCAGCAATGGCTCCTTATGTATTTATGGAGAAAAATGGGATTCATATCATTGATTTGAATAAAACAGTAGCTATGGTGGAGGATGCTGCTGCTGCAATGAAACAAATTGCAAAATCAGGAAAAAAGATTTTATTTGTTGCTACAAAAAAACAAGCTAAAGGTATTGTTGCTGAAACTGCTGAAGCTTTAAATATGCCTTATATTACTGAAAGGTGGCCTGGTGGATTGTTAACCAACTTTGCTACTATCCGTAAGTCGATCAAAAAAATGCAAACAATTGATAAAATGAAAGAGAATGGGACATTCGCTTCTTTATCAAAAAGAGAAAGATTGCAAATTGACAGACAAAGAGCAAAATTAGACTTAAACTTAGGTTCTATTGTAAAAATGACAAGAATGCCAGAGGCTATTTTTATTGTTGATACAAACAAAGAGCACATTGCTTTAGCTGAAGCAAATAAGTTAGCTATCCGTTCATTCGCAATGAATGATACGAATACTAATCCTTCTCAAGTTAGTTTCCCTATTCCTGCAAATGATGATGCTTCAAAATCAATTGAGTGTATTTTATCAATTGTAAGCAAAGCAATTGCTGAAGGATTAGAAGAAAGAAATGCTGACCAAGATAAAAAAGCAGTAGAAAAGAAGGAAAAAGCTAAGCAAATTGCTGATAAAGCAGTTGAGACGCAAGAAGAAAAATAATATTAATTTTTTTAGAAAAGAATAATGGGAGCAATTAAAGCGGCTGATGTAGCCAAATTAAGAAAGCAATCAGGAGCAGGAATGATGGACTGTAAAAACGCATTAGTTGAAGCTAATGGTGATTTTGATGCTGCAATTGATGTATTAAGAAAAAAAGGACAAAAAGTAGCTGCAAAGCGTGCTGATAGAGAGGCAAGTGAAGGAATTGCAATTACTAAAATGAATGCTGATAATACAGCAGGAGTTGCTATCGTTTTAGCTTGTGAAACTGATTTTGTTGCAATTAACGATTCATTCAAATCTTTAGCAAGTGATTTTGCTGATGTTGCTTTAAATCATGCAGATAAAGATGCTTTTTTAGCTGCTGATTTTGGAGGAATGACTGTTGCTGAAAAGTTAACTGAACAAACTGGTGTAATTGGAGAAAAGATTGAAATTTCAGGATTTGAAAGAGTTGAGGCTGCTTTTGTTGGTACTTATACTCATGGATCTAAAATTGCAGTTTTAGTTGGTTTAAATAATTTAGTTGATAATGCTGATGTTTTGTCTAAAGATTTAGCAATGCAAGTTGCTTCTATGGGCGCAACTACATTATCTTATAAAGATTTTGATACTGAATTTGTTGCTAACGAAACTGAAGCAAGAATTGCAGCAATTGAGAAAGATAATGTTGAATTAGGAAGATTAGGAAAAACATTGAAAAATGTTCCTCAGTATATTTCAATGTCTCAATTAAGTGATGCTGTAATGGCTGAAGCAAAAGCAGGTATTGAAGCAGAATTAAAAGCTGAAGGTAAACCAGAGCAAATTTGGGATAGAATTGTTCCAGGAAAAATGGATCGTTTTGTTTCGGATAACACAACTTTGGATCAAGAACAATGTTTATTGGACCAAAACTTCATTAAAGATGAAGATAAAAATGTTGCAGCTTATATTGCTACTTATGGTGATGTTGCAGTAAGCAGTTTTAAAAGAGTTGCTTTAGGTTAATCCTTAAGATTATAAAATTTGAGAAGCCATCCTTTTAGGGTGGCTTTTTTTATGTGTAAAAAATCCATTCTTCAGTTTCCTTTGCTTAGGTGTAATTTCCTATCTTTGAGGAAATTTCTATAACGATTATGCAATACAAAAGAATTCTTTTAAAACTTAGTGGTGAGGCCTTAATGGGTGATGGTGAATATGGTATAGATTCCAAAGTATTAAGTGCTTATGCTAATGAAATTCAAGCTATTGTAACGCAGGGTATTGAACTTGCAATTGTAATTGGAGGTGGAAATATTTACAGAGGAATTCAATCAGAAGGAGCAGGATTTGATAGAGTGCAAGGCGATCATATGGGAATGTTGGCAACCATAATTAATGGTATGGCATTGCAATCAGCTTTGGAATCAATAGATATTGAAACAAGATTGCTTACTGCAATAAGAATGGAGCAAGTTGCTGAGCCTTATATTAGAAGAAAGGCAATGCGTCATTTACAAAAAGGAAGAGTAGTTATTTTTGGAGGTGGTACAGGAAATCCTTACTTTACTACTGATACTGCCGCTACTTTGCGTGCTATTGAAATTGAGGCAGATGTTATCTTAAAAGGAACAAGAGTAGATGGTATTTATACTGCCGATCCTGAAAAAGATGCAAATGCAACTAAATATGATACCATTACTTTTGATGAAGTATTCCAAAAGAAATTAAGCATTATGGATTTAACAGCATTCACGCTTTGTCAAGAAAATAACTTGCCAATTAAGGTGTTCAACATGAATATTGAAGGAAATTTGGCTAAGATTTGTAAGGGTGAAAATGTAGGGACACTCGTTAATTTTTAAATAAAGGTTAAACAATAAATAAATTATTATGACTGAAGAAGTAAACTTCCATTTAGATGTTGCTAAAGAGCAAATGCAAGAAGCAATTTCACATTTAGAAAATGTATTAGGAAAAATTAGAGCAGGAAAAGCAAACCCTCAAATGCTTAGAACTGTAAAGGTTGATTATTATGGGGTGCTAACTCCTTTAGCTCAAGCAGCAAATGTTTCTACTCCTGATGCTCAAACTATAGCAGTTCAGCCTTTTGATAAGGGTTTAATTGCTGAAATTGAGCAAGCAATTGTAGATGCTAATTTAGGCTTCAATCCTTCTAATAATGGTGAAAAGGTAATTATCAATGTTCCGCCATTAACGGAAGATAGAAGAAGAGATTTAGTAAAACAAGCTAAGGTTGAAATTGAAAATGCTAAAGTAAGTATTCGTAACATTAGGCAAAAAGCGAATGATGAGATGAAAAAATTAGGAAAGGATGGTCTTTCTGAGGATATGGTTAGAGATGCTGAAGCTTCAGTTCAAGAATTAACCAATACATATTCTGCTAAAATTGATGTTGTTTACACAGCAAAAGAAGCAGAAATTATGACAGTTTAATTTGTAAAAAACAAAAAGATAAAAAGGGGCAATAAGCCCCTTTTTTTATTGTTATAATGCAGCTATATCCTTTAAATTTGAAGTATTTTAGCACAAATTTATTTTTAATATGTGGAGGTTTCTTTCTAGATTAATCTTAAAAAATAGGATAATTATTATCCTGATAATTGCAGGTGCAACTACCTTTATGGTTCAAAAAGGTAAGGAGGCACGCCTTTCTTATTCTATGGCTAAGTTATTGCCTGATGACCATAAGGTAAGTTTGGATTATCAGAATTTTTTAGAGAAGTATGGCGTTCAAAATGTATTAGTAATTGCAATAGAAGACAGTTTAATTACAAATTTCAAGCATATTTCAAAATGGGATGAAGTAACCAATAATATTGAAAGTATATATGGAGTTGAACAGGTTGTTTCATTTGCTAATATTCCTTTTGTATTAAAAGATACTGCAAATAGTCAATTCATTGTTAAAAGGTGGTTTTCAGAAAATATTAAAAGCCAAGCAGAGTTAGATGATGCGTTTTTAAAGTATACTAAACAACCTTTTTATAAGGGTCTGATAAATTCTGATAACAATCAGATAACTACAATGCTGATTACATTAGATGATGATGTAGTGAGATCAGCAAGTAGAGATCAATTAATATTTACTGTTAAAGATTTAGTAGATGCTTATGCTGATGAATTTAAGATAAAGGCTCATTACTCTGGACTTCCATACATTAGAACGATTGATTCTATTAAAGTAAAGGAAGAAATATCTTTATTTATCATCTTTACTTTATTAATTACTTCCCTGATATTGTTTTTGTTTTTCCGATCCTTCAAGGCAGTTATCTCCTCTATGATTGTAGTGATATTAGGTGTTGCTTTTTCATTTGGTACAATTGTGTTATTGGACTTTGAAATTTCAATTCTTATGGCTTTAGTGCCTCCAGTACTTATTGTTATTGGTATTCCTAATTGTATTTTCCTTATTAATAAATTTCATAATGAATTTAAGCGTACTCAAAGTAAAGATTATGCATTAAGAAAAATGATTCAGAAAATTGGGAATATTACTTTGCTAACGAATATTACTACTGCCTCAGGGTTTGCTGCATTCATTCTTACAAATAGTAAAACACTGCAAGAATTTGGGTTGGTAGCTTCTATCAATATTATTTTTATTTTTCTATTGTCATTATTTATTATACCTATTTATTTTTCTTTTGCTTCTGCTCCTAAAAAGAGACATACAAAGCATTTGGATAAGGTTTGGATTAATAAATTAGTAGCTCAACTTGTATTTTTAGTTCAGTATAAAAGAAAGCAGATATATTTTATTACAGCTATTCTTATTGTTTTTGGTGTTATCGGTATTGTAAATGTTAAAACTACAGGAAATCTAACTGATGATTTACCAAAAGAAGGTGAACTGTATAAAGATTTAAAATTCTTTGAGCAAAATTTTGGTGGGGTTATGCCATTAGAGGTATTAGTAAATACTAAGAAAAAAAATGGTTTATTAAAATCCTATAATTTAAAAAAGATTGATCAGTTAAGCCAGGAGCTTTCTAGCTTTAAAGAGTTTTCTAAACCATTATCCTATGTTGATGTTATAAAATATAGCAAGCAAGCATTTTATAATGGAGATTCATCCTTTTATTCTTTACCTAATAGTCAAGAACAAAGAATGATATTGTCTTATATAAAGAATAGTACTTCAACTATGAATGCTGAAGCTTTAATGATGGATTCTTTAAAACAAGAAGCTCGTATCAGCTTAAGGGTTGCAGATATTTCTACATCTAAGATGGATAGTGTTTTTAATGCTTTATTACCAAAGATAAATAAGATTTTTGATGCAGAAAAATATGAAGTATTTATTACAGGATCTAGTGTTGTTTTCTTGAATGGGACAAAATTTTTATTAAAGAATTTAATGTTGAGTTTATTATTGGTAATTGTGCTAATCTCTATCTTTATGGCTTGGATGTTTAATTCCTTTAGAATGGTAGTAGTTTCTATTATTCCTAATCTGATTCCTTTATTACTTACAGGAGCAATAATGGGGTATTTTGGGATCGCATTAAAACCTTCTACAATTTTAGTTTTCTCAATTGCTTTTGGTATTTCTGTAGATGATACTATTCACTTTTTAGCAAAATATAGACAAGAGTTATTGGTGAATAATTGGAATATCAGAAAGTCTGTTTTATCTGCTTTAAAAGAAACAGGAGTAAGTATGTTCTATACTTCTGTTGTATTATTCTTTGGATTTTTTATATTTGTTGCTTCTGATTTTGGAGGTACAATAGCCCTAGGTTTGTTGGTGTCAATTACATTGATGTTAGCTATGTTATCAAATCTTTTATTATTGCCTGCATTATTACTGTCATTAGAAAAGGTGATCAATTATGAAGCTTTCCAAGAGCCTTTGTTAGAAATTTTTGATGAAGAAGATGTTGAATTAGATGAGTTAAAAGTAAAACGAAAAGAAAATTAAGTATGAAAGGAATAATTTTAGCTGGGGGTTCAGGAACTAGATTACACCCATTAACCTTGGCCATGAGTAAGCAAATGATGCCTATTTATGATAAACCCATGATTTACTATCCATTATCAACTTTGTTGTATTCTGGAATTAAAGAAGTTTTGATTATATCAACTCCGCATGATTTACCACTATTCAAAAAATTGTTAGGAGATGGTAGTCAACTAGGGTGTAGATTTGAATACAAAGTACAAGAAGTGCCTAACGGATTAGCACAAGCATTTGTATTAGGGGAAGAATTTATTGGTGACGACAAAGTTTGTTTAGTCTTAGGTGATAATATTTTTCAAATGAAAGTGAATACTTTAACTTCTTGTAGAGGTGTAGAGGGAGGAATTGTTTTTGGGTATCATGTTAATGATCCTGAGCGTTATGGTGTAGTAGATTTTGATGAAAATTTTAAAGCACTTTCTTTAGAAGAAAAACCAAAAAACCCGAAATCAAACTATGCTGTTCCGGGACTTTATTATTATGATAATTCAGTAGTAGAAATTGCTAAAAACATTAAACCTTCAGCAAGAGGGGAATATGAAATTACAGATGTAAATAAGGAGTATTTAAGGCAAGGAAGATTGGATGTTAGAGTTTTGGGGAGAGGTACGACTTGGTTGGATACAGGTACTTTTCAGTCCTTAATGCAGGCGAACCAATATGTGCAGGTAATTGAAGATAGGCAAGGGAGAAAAATTGGATGTATTGAAGAGGCAGCTTATCGAATGGGCTATATTAATGATGAGGAGCTTTTAGCTGTTGCAGAACCATTAAGAAAAAGTGGGTATGGCGATTACCTTGTTAATTTGGTGAAGAAATAATGAAATCAATCCAAGAGTTAAGTGTATTAATTAGTGATGAGTTAGGAAAAATTGAATACCCTAAAAACCCATCATTATTATATGAACCTATTGACTATATTCTTGGTTTAGGAGGTAAACGAATGCGCCCTATTTTGGTGTTAATGGCTCATCAGTTATTTGATAAAAATATTGAGAAAGCAATTTCACCTGCATTGGCTATTGAGGTGTTTCATAATTTCACGCTTTTGCATGATGATATTATGGATAAAGCTCCTTTAAGAAGAGGGCAGCAAACGGTACATGAAAAATGGAATGCTAATGTTGCTATTTTGTCTGGTGATACTATGTTGGTTCAAGCTTATCAGTTAATGGCTGATGTAGATAAATCTATTGTAAAACCAACCCTTGAGGTGTTTAGTAAAGCTGCTATTGAGGTTTGTGAAGGGCAGCAATGGGATATGGATTTTGAAACTCAAGAGAATGTGAGTATTGACGATTACCTCAAAATGATTGAGTGCAAAACGGCTGTATTGTTAGGGGCTGCTTTACAGATTGGAGGAATTACTGCAGGTGCATTTACTCAAGAACAAGAGCATTTATACGAATTTGGAAGAAATATGGGAATTGCCTTTCAGCTAAAGGATGATTTGTTAGATGCCTTTGGAAATCCTGAGACATTTGGAAAGCAAGTAGGAGGTGATATTATGGCGAATAAAAAAACTTACTTGTATTTAAAGGCTTTGGCACTTGCTAATAAAAATCAACATTCTGATTTAGTTCAATATTTTTCAACTAATGATGCTTCTGAAGCTAAAGTTGAAGCAGTAAAATCAATTTTTACAAATTTGGATATTCATCACTTAACTACAGAATTGATGAAAGAATATCACAAAAAAGCTATGCTTCACTTAGATGCAATAGAATCAGATAATAAAGCCCCATTATTAGATTTTTCCGCACTATTATTGGATAGAGTTTCTTAATGGATTTAGCAACTGTTAATGCTAAAATTAAAGGCAATCATTTTCTTATCGAAACTACTTTACAATTAGAAAAAGACTTTTTGACTGTAGGTATAAATTTTGATATTGCTAAACCTGTAATGGATTACAAGCACTTATTTTCCTTTACTACTAACCTAGTAAATGCACTAAATGAACAAGACCCAAAACGCATCATAAATTTGCTGTACCGTATTGATTTATCAGAAGAAAAAGTGCAAGCAGAAATGCAAATTTCAACACTTACTTTTTCAGAATTACTAGCAGAATTGATTGTGAAAAGGGAGCTTCAAAAGGTGATATTGAAGAATTATTACTCAAACCCTGAAAATCAGTAGTATTTAGCACTTTATATGAATAAAATTAGATAATTTTGCATACTAAATTTAGCAATAAATAATGGATAAGTTTTCCTTTTTAGGAGCC
>Ga0233426_10001408_pt1 | contig 22252 bp, 20 predicted proteins | sample SI_118_April2016_6_FD_179875 | JGI IMG/M metagenome (GOLD analysis project Ga0233426, IMG submission 179875) | Seawater microbial communities from Saanich Inlet, British Columbia, Canada - SI_118_April2016_10_MG | ecosystem: Environmental > Aquatic > Marine > Inlet | place: Canada: British...
TTCAGGAAAACCAAAGGGATAGTGATATTCCAGTATCGCAAGGAACGTGATGCACTAAAGCCCAGCTTATGAAAATAGGTTGGGCTTTTTTAATATGCAAGGGTGTGGTTGGTTAGGCGCTTACTTACAAACTGCGGTGCAATCATGTGTACGGTGTGGCCAAATTTTTCAAAAACGCGCAGCCAGTAATTTGCATCGCCGCAAGCTTCAATACCGATAATACAGGCTGGCATCAGCGCGATAAATTGGCAAAGGTTTTTTCTGGTTAACTTCTTTTTGAGTATGGTTATGCCGTTGCTATCGACACCGTGTAGCTGAAAACTTTGTTTTGCTAAGTCAATTCCCAATACTGTTACGTTATTTTTTGAGTTATTATTAGCCATGGTTTGCCTCACTTTGTTTGATGTTTGTTCGCACACGCATCATGGCTCATTTGAAGCCGAATTTGGAGTGGGGCGGACCATTCCATTAGATTAAGTCGGAACTAATACAGTTTAAAGCATCTCGAACATCAGAGAGCAGCTCACCATCAATATGATAAGAAAATAATTCTCGATAGCACTTATGGCGATCATCAGCCGTCTTTTCTAATGATACATACTCTTCATCAGGTGTGTATTGCACAAAAGTTGTATCTGACCCCACTTATTACCCACTTATTAGAAAAGGCGCATTCGAGGCGGTAGAGCGCCGATAAGAACGATGCTCTATATGGCCATGATGTCTGCAATACAGCACAACCCTGTGATGAAACAATTTTTTAACAAACTCGTCGCGCAAGGCAAGCATAAAAAAGTAGCACTGACTGCCTGCATGAGAAAAATGATTACCATATTAAACGCGATGGTTCGCAATAATCAGGAGTGGAGTATCGCGTAAATTAATTCGCTTTTAGGCTTGAGTTTAATCACAGTCGCTTGTTATGAGTTTTCTCCAAGGTTTATGGCAAACTGCTGAAGCATGTATTCATCGCTAATTGGATCAAACAATGTCTTCAACTTTGAGTATGACTCTTCCTTTATGAAAATTGGTATAGCAATATTCTCGGCAGTGGTTATGATATTTTCTTCGGTAGAGTTTTCAAAACTAAAATCATCGATTGCATTTGATAATCGTTCAACATCGAGCGAACCAAGTAGTAGTTCCAAATATTTTGCAGTACTTCTAGTGAGCCATACTTTAACTAATCCACCATCTACAATGACACCCTGAACTTTAAAATGATAAAGGTGCTGGTCATTTGGAGCAGGTACATCAAAGTAGGGCTGGATCTTTGCCCCAGCTGTAGTAGTGACCGAGTATTTCTTTTTACCTGTGTCTTTTTCATATATCCAAAGACTTCTTGACGACTTTCTGGCTCCCCTAGCTGGAGTAACATTCCACTCTGCGTAATAAAGGTCTGGATTTGGCTTTTCCATTTCTTCTTCAAAGTAGAGGAATTCTTCTAATGTATCTTTCCAAAGTAACCAGCCGATACGCATATCGGCAGTGCTTTTATTAGTATTAGCTAAAACCGCTTCTGTCCTGCTATCAATCAGAGCATTGTATTGATTTAAAATATCAACCATTGCTTTCATTGGATCTTGTTCCTCAGGTATTCGTATACTTCTTGTTCCAGCAGGGTGGATTTTTGTTGTGCCACATTCATTCAATATAGAGCCCGACTTGGTAACTCGTAGCATTTTGTGTTCTACACCTAACCCATCATAATTTATATCAATATGAAGATTACTCCACTCTGAATCTGGTATTTTTTTTGTATTACAATATACGAAATCCCAGTCTCCTTCTTCCATTTTTCGACCAAGCATAGTCGATACCTTTGCCGATAAAATATCTGTGGCAATATTTTTTTCATTGTCAGTGAATACGCTTAACGTCTTAATTGTCATTATTTAATTCCGCCGATAATATTGCCTCACCAATTACTTTACCTAAAATAGGCGGCACAGCATTTCCGATTTGAAATGCTCTCTGCATTCTGGTGCCATGTAAATACCAAGAAGCTGGGAAGGTTTGTAATTTCAATAGTTCTTCATCAGATAAGTATTGATGCTCAACAGGAACTGGTGGCGTATCCCCCTGCTTCCTGCCTTTGGTAGCCCATTGCTGCCTAAATAATTGTTTTTCTGGAACACCATTCGGAGCAAATGCTAATTTAGCTCCTTGATGCGCCCCTATAGTAGGGGAAGGTCGATCAAACCGCCATGTAACGGGTTCGTCGTGTGGGCGAACTACGTTTTTAACCCATAACCGCGCCTTATCTTCATCAAACTCACCATAAATAGGGTGACTCCCTGGCCAGAGAGTTTCATACATATTGACCCATGGCTTCAACCCATCATCAGAAAACATTTCTTGTTGTTTTAATTTTCTAGGTTTTACATGAGTTGATTTTGGCCACTTAAATTCTACTCCATCTCTACTACCAATAATAATCAGCCTTTCTCTGATTTGGGGTGCGCCAAAATCAGCAGAATTTAAAACCTTGTGAGTGCACTTGTACCCTAATTTTTCGAATTCATTAAAGATAATCTTTAATGACCCGCCAGCCTCATTCCTCACTTTCCATGAGGTTTCTTTACTTCCACATTCTACACAAGGATCTGGTTTTTCATTATTTGAGAAATTTTGCCTAAGCGAAAATGATGCAAGATTTTCGGCGCTGCATATATTGCATGTTTGATAAATCACATCCGTTTTTGTAAAAGTTATACCTTTGACATTTTCGAATAAAAACCATTTTGGATTTAGGTCTCTTACAAGACGAACAAATTCAAAAAACAAATCGCCGTTCTTGGTGCAATCAAGTGACTTTTGCTTGCCGGCTTTACTAAAAGGCTGACATGGAGGCCCTCCTGCAATACAAAATAAGTCGTCATCTATAAAAGACTGGAATTTTTCAGATGGAATATCTCTAATGTCACCCTCAATAACTGAGCACTCTTGTAGATGCTTCTTTTTATGTTTATGAGTTTTTATACGTTTAAAGAATAACTTTTTCTCAATATCACTAAGCCGTTTTAAGCAAGGCTGCGAAAGTGATTCATTGATAAACTCTTCGACTTCATTGCTTTTTAAATTGCAAAGAATTTTGTTCTTTCTTAGGGTCTCACAAGCTTGGGGCTCTATTTCATTTGCAGCCTTAGTTGTAAAGCCTGCCTGCTCCAAACCAAGATCCAAACCACCTGCACCCGCAAATAGAGATATTAAATTTCGTTTTTTCGTCATTACTTGACCTTTTCGCGTGTTAGTATAGCGCTGTAAGCGCTATACTAACACGCGCCCCCTAGCTTTTACAGGTATGTGAAATGAAATCTAGTTTCGACAAAGAGCGAAATAATTTTGAACTCTACTTATTAGAAACTTTCGATTACTCTAAAAAAGCAGCAAAAGACTGTGCTTCACGCTGCAAAAGAATTGAAAGCAATCTCTCTATAGACTTATCTAAAGCCGTTTCTAATACAGAAGAATTTGAAAACCTGTCAAATGAAATTCAGCTTTATGCTGTATCAATCAGCAAAGGAAAAGAATCTGCATACTCAATTACTGGAACTTTACGCTCAGCTGCTAAGAAATATGCATTATATTTATATCCTGAAAAAGCTAAAAAATATCCAACTGCACACGGAAAAAGCAAGTACGCAACAGACTCATAACGCCTTGCTAAGTTGCGTTTTTGTAGTGGATTGCTTTTGTGCTATTAAAGCACAAAACAAGCAACGCAAAAAACGTCAACTTGAGCAATTTGTTATAGGCGTGCGATGAAATACAACAAACCTACGTTGTGAAGCGATAGCGTAACCTACGCTAACCAACCGCGACAATTAAAGAAACCGTATGTGGTGATTTTACTGGCTAGCGACAGATTAAGAACGTTAAATTTACCGATACACCATTTTTACTTAGTGGCACACCAAAACAAAACTACCGACGTGAACCACACTACTTTACTATTAACCACACCAAAAAAGAAACTGCCAAGATGCGGCTTAGGAAAACTTTACTACCGCGATAGCTGAACTGTGCGACTTTATTAAATTACACGACTAGCCATGTTGTTTTTACGAAAGTCTTTAAGCGCCATATAACAGTATGATAAAAGGGATGTATTCCCTTTTATCAATGTTATCGAGAATCTTCGTTATCATATTAACAGGGGTTCCTCATGTTTTTAACATCTGCTTTGGCGAAAGAAGTCTTTGCCTTAGCGAGTCGACGATACCATAAACGGCAATAATACAAACGTACTCTATGAATAAAATTCCATTATTAAATAATGACCATTATTTTTTGTTGAAATTAGCGACATTATTGTTCGTCGACTGATGGCCGCTCCGTAAGAAGATGTTGTTCGCTAATGGATATTTTGAATCCAGCGTTCTATGGGGAGGATAGGTCGTAAAATAAAAGCTGATGGAGGGGTTAAAAAACTAGTCGATCCATCCGTTAGCTGTTTTCAATAACGCGTGTCTCAATAAGCTGTTGACGCAATTCATTAATCCAAAACAGTGTCCCACCTGCAACGGCAATGGGCATGATGAATATATTCACTACGGGGATCATGCTGGCGATCATGATGACACCACCAAAACCGACGGAAGACATGCGTTGTTGCTTTAAGCGTTCGCGTAAGGTGCTAAATGGCATTTGGTGGTTGTCGGCAGGGTAGTCAATGTATTGCAGTGTCATCACCCATGTTCCCCAGAGTAGCGCGATAAGGGGGACGAATAAGTTAAGCAGCGGGATAAAAGAGAGCATAAATAAGCCAATAAGTACTAACAAACCACGGCTAATAAAATAAAACAGTTTGACCATTTCTCGGCGCAGTGTGCGTAATATCATGCTGGTGATGCTTTCTTCGGGAACACTTTTTCCGCAAATACTTTCTTCTAGTTTTTCGGCCAACCGCCCATAAAACGGGGCGGCAATAATATTGGTGAGTACCGTAAAGCTGTAGCCGTAAATGAGTAGTACAAAAAAGATAAATAGGCCGGTTAAAAAAGCCACTAGGTAGGATATCCAAGACCACGACGGAAACAAGCCAGTAAACCAATCTTGCAGACTAGAAAAGTGACTAATGAGTGACAAGGTGAGAATAATAAAGACAATGCAGTTGGCAGCAAAAGGGATGAGTACAAAGCGTTTCATTCCTGGTTTAAGTAACATGGAAGATCCTTGTCCTAGATAGCTAAGGCCGGAAAAAATACTATTTTTACTGGGTGCTTGGTACATATGCTCGCCTATGATGTCTTGTTGCTGCCTTCTTTCTTTTTTTGCTCTAGTGTGCGCCAGCTTTTTCTAAGGTGTTGATGTATTCTTCAGCTTGCTTGTGCGTTTTTATGGTGTGCAAAAAAGTATCGCCGGTGTGATTGCAGGCGTTAATATCTTTTTCTGCTTCTAGAAAAAATCTCACGAATGTACCAAAGTTCTCGGCAATCATGCCGCGATAGGCTTTTTCCAATAAATGGAAGTCAGCGTTTTCGGTGTCGTTAGATTCGTATTCGAAAAACGAACGAATGCGTTCGTCATCAAAAAATTCGCCTAATACTTTTTCTTTATCTTTTTTTAGTGCCATTGTGTTGCGCCTACTTGGTTTTTTTGGTGTTAAGCTAAGTTAAATTGAGTTAAATCAGTTCGTTGAGCTTTTTGATTAATATCTCATTAATCATTTTAGGGTTTGCTTGGCCTTTAGAGGCTTTCATGATTTGCCCGACAAAATACCCTAGCATTTTTGGTCTTTTTTCTGGATCGGCTTTTTTATAGTTTTCAATCTGTGCGCCGCTGTTAGCGATCACCTCGTCCACCATAGATTCTAGTGCGCCGCTATCCGATACTTGTTTTAGGCCTTTGGCTTCGATAACGGCATCAGCACTGTCGCCTTCGCCTAGCCATAAGGCATCAAATACTTGTTTGGCAATTTTGTTGGATATGCTGTTGTCTTTGATGCGCGTAATTACGCCCGCTAGTTTGTCTGGGTTGACCGGACTTTGTTGAATGGTTTTTTCTTCGGTATTTAAGCGTGCGCTTAATTCGCCCATGATCCAGTTTGCGGATAATTTAGCGTCGTTACATTGCTTAACCGTTGCTTCGAAGTAATTAGCAATATGGGTGTTATCGCTCAGTATTGCCGCATCGTAAGCGGATAAAGCATACTCATCGACAAAGCGTTCGCAGCGCGCGATAGGGAGTTCAGGCATTTGTTGGCGTACGCTATCGATATAAGCATCGTCCAATACAACAGGTAATAAGTCCGGGCAAGGGAAGTAGCGGTAGTCGTTAGCTTCTTCTTTGCTGCGCATGGCGCGTGCGGTTTTGGTGTCGGCATTATATAAACGGGTTTCTTGGCGAATACTGCCGCCATCTTCTAAGACATCAATTTGACGTTCTACTTCCAGGGCAATGGCCTCTTCCATAAACTTAAACGAGTTTAGGTTTTTGGTTTCGGTGCGGGTGCCGAGTTCTTCTTCGCCTTTATGACGCACAGAAATGTTTACATCAAAACGCATAGAACCTTGTGACATTTCTCCATCACAAATACCTAATGCGATGACGAGCGAATGTAACTTTTTCGCAAAAGCAACGGCTTCATCGGAGTTACTAATGTCTGGCTCTGAGACGATTTCAATTAGTGGTGTGCCGGCACGATTTAAATCAATACCCGACATGCCTTGTTCGAAATCACCTTCATGTAATGATTTTCCGGCATCTTCTTCTAAGTGAGCATGGTGAATGCGAATGGCTTTGGTAGAGCCGTCGGCCAATGTGATGTCAATTTCACCTGCGCCAACAATCGGAGCGTCTAATTGTGTGGTTTGATAGCCTTTGGGTAGATCAGGATAAAAATAATTTTTTCTCTCGAATACCGAACGTTGGCCAATGTCGGCGTCTATGGCCAAACCAAACATAACGGCGTAGCGAAAGGCCTGTTCATTCGCAACAGGTAAGGTGCCCGGCATGGCAAGGTCGATAGCGCAGGCTTGTGTGTTAGGTGCCGCGCCAAACTGTGTGCTGGCACCAGAGAAGATTTTTGTTTTAGTGGCTAGTTGTACGTGTACTTCTAAGCCGATAACGGTTTCCCATTCCATAATATTATCTCGATCTCGTTATCTATTATTTATTGCTATTAAGTTTGTTAGAGGCATTGCTAATCGGCGCAGTTTTTTTGTGATGATCAGTGTGTTGTTGGAACTGATGTGCGACGTTAAGCAATTTTGCTTCCGCAAAATAATTGCCGGTAAGTTGTAAGCCAACGGGTTTGTTATCACTGCTTAATCCGCAAGGGAGTGAGATGCCGCAAAGCCCTGCCAGATTAGTTGGCAGGGTGTAAATGTCTTCTAGGTACATGGCTACCGGATCATTCGACTTTTCACCAATGCCGAATGCAGGGTTTGGCGCTACGGGGCCAGCAATAACATCGACTTGTGTAAAGGCATCGACAAAATCTTGTTTAATTAACCGTCTTACTTGTTGAGCTTTACGATAATACGCATCGTAATAACCGGCAGACAGTGCATAAGCGCCCACCAAAATACGGCGCTTTACTTCGTCGCCAAAGCCTTCTTCTCGTGAGCGTTTGTAGAGATCCATTAAGTCTTTGGGATCATCACAGCGATAGCCATAACGTACACCGTCGAAACGTGAAAGATTGGCAGACGCTTCTGCAGGAGCAATCACGTAATAAGCAGGGATAGCTAAATGTGTATGTGGTAGCGAAATGGGGTGCAGTGTAGCGCCCATTTTTTCATATTCGGCTAAAGCAGCGTTGATCAATGTGGCAACGTCATTATCTAAGCCATCTTGAAAATATTCTTCAGGTACACCGATGCGTAAGCCTTTTATTGAGTCGTTCAAGCTCGCTTTGTAATCGGGCTTGTCTATATCGACAGAGGTAGAATCTTTGTCATCATAGCTGGCCATGGCATTGAGCATAATGGCCGCATCTTCAGCGGTGCGAGCAATCGGCCCTGCTTGATCTAGGCTAGATGCATAAGCCACCATTCCCCAGCGTGATACCCGACCATAGGTCGGCTTTAATCCGGTCAACCCACAAAAGCTAGCAGGCTGGCGGATAGATCCGCCAGTGTCGCTGCCGGTAGTGGCTACTGCAAGTTGAGCTGCTACGACGGCTGCGGAGCCGCCTGAAGAGCCACCGGGTACACAGTCGGTATTCCAGGGGTTTTTACTCGTGCCATAAAAGCTGGATTCGTTCGATGAACCCATCGCAAATTCGTCCATATTGGTTTTGCCTAAACTGACGGCGCCGGCATTTGCCAAGTTTTCAACAATAGTCGCGTTGTATGACGGCACGAAGTTACTCAGCATTTTTGATCCGCAACTAGTGAGCGTGCCTTGTGTGCAGAATAGGTCTTTGTGCGCAATGGGAATACCGCAAAGATCGCTTGCGCTGCCCTTGGTGAGTGCTTGATCTGCTTGTTGGGCGCTAAGTAATGCTTGCTCGCTACTCACCGTAATATAGCTGTTGAATTGGCTATCAAGTTGTTTGATGCGTTCAAGGTAATGTTGAGTAAGTTCAACGCTGGAAAATTCTTTGTTCCGCAAACTCGTCATGAGTTCCGCAATGGTGTAGTGATGCATGGTGTGCTGTTCCTTAAAAAGAATCAGTTTGAGGTGTTGACCTCATTATAAATATGGGTGGTTACAGGGCGTTATTCGATGACTTGAGGAACCAGAAATAGACCCGCTTCTGTTGCTGGAGTATTTGCTTGTAATGCTTCGCGCTTATCAGTTTCGGTGACTTCGTCGGCACGCAATCGCTGCGTCGCATCGAGTGGATGATACATTGGTTCTACGTCATCGGTATTCGCTTGTTGAAGTTGATCGACAAGACTCAAAATACTGTTGATATTATCAGTGATATTATCCAGTAAATCGTCGTTAATATTGATGCGCGCAAGGTGTGCGAGTGCGTTAATGTCGTCGTGCTTCACCGTGTTCTCCATTAGGTTAAATTGGTTTTGAGCAAATGCCATAAAATCAATGCCATGAAATCAGAATTTAGCTAATCATTTTACCGTAGTTTTATCGTTTGATCTGCTAAAATAGCGTTTTATTCTGTAAGGGCAAGTAAATAGGTTGCTAATTAGAGTGCTAGCTCATTTCTTAGTTGCTCAAAATGGCTGTCATTGTTACAGTCACGTATTATTTTATGTTTGTAATAATGGACGTTTTGGAAGCTGTTGGGAATTGGCGCGATTTACATTCTGACAGCTGCTTTATGGCAGGTCGATATCTAGTTAAATCTAGTCATTAGATACTTGATCGGTCAGTGTTTTGAGAAAGATTTCTGCACAATAATAGATAGAATAAAAGCAGATAACATAAAAAATTTAGTTAACAATCATATTATATAACTCATTATTTCATTAGCCGTCGGCTATATTTAGGTGAAAAAAATCCATGTTTAAAATGAAACGCCTTAGAGGCCTTTTTTCTAACGATCTCTCTATTGATTTGGGTACAGCGAATACGCTCATTTATGTACGTGAAAAAGGTATTATTCTGAATGAACCCTCTGTTGTTGCTATTCGCACACACAATGGTCAAAAACAAGTGCAGGCTGTGGGTGTCGAAGCAAAGCGTATGTTGGGTCGTACACCGGGTAATATTACGGCTATCCGCCCATTAAAAGACGGCGTAATTGCCGATTTCCAAGTCACAGAAAAAATGTTGCAGCACTTTATGCGAAAAGTGCATGAGAACAGTTGGTTTCAGCCAAGCCCGAGAGTACTCGTTTGTGTGCCTTGCTTGTCAACAGAAGTTGAGAAGCGAGCTATTCGTGAGTCGGTACTAGGTGCTGGTGCGCGCGAAGTTCGTTTAATCGAAGAGCCGCGCGCAGCTGCTATCGGCGCAGGCTTAAAAGTATCTGAAGCCAGCGGTTCGATGGTGGTTGATATCGGTGGTGGTACGACAGAAATTGCGGTTATCTCGCTCAATGGCGTTGTTTACTCTGACTCGGTACGTATTGGTGGTGACCGTTTTGATGAAGCTATTGTAAATTATGTTCGTCGTCACTATGGCAGTGTGATTGGTGATGCGACAGCGGAACGTATTAAGCAAGAAGTGGGCTGCGCCTATGTGGGCAGTGAATCACGTGATATTGATGTTCGAGGACGTAATTTAGCGGAAGGTGTGCCGCGTAGTTTTACCTTAAGTAGTGGTGAAGTGTTAGAGGCATTGCAGGAATCTTTGGCGGGTATTGTTCAGGCGGTGAAAAGTGCTTTAGAGCAATCACCACCAGAATTAGCATCAGATATTGCGGAAAGTGGCATGGTGCTCACCGGTGGTGGTGCCTTGTTGAGAGATATCGATTTATTACTTGCAGAAGAAACCGGCTTACCTGTGATTGTTGCAGAAGATCCATTAACTTGTGTTGCTCGCGGCGGCGGCGTGGCAATGGAGTGGATGGATGACCGTACGATGGACTTTTTAGAATTTTAAACCGTCATTGACGATCATTTTTTTGGTAATCCTTGCTTGATCATTATTGCTTGATTATCGTTATCAGTTACATCGCTAAAAAAACAAAAAAGATCTGGCGCTGTGTGCTGGATTTTTTGTTTAAGAGCACGGGGGAATTGAGTTATTAAACCGTTATTCAGTAAAGGCCCATCTTACTTTTCCCGACTTCTCGTTCTTATCGTACTGACCCTTGCGCTATTGGGGATTGGACGCTATACCGATTACCTCCAATCACCTCGACACTATATTAATGTGATCTCGACGCCCTTTTACTGGCTGGGTGATACACCTGCTCGTATTGGGTTGTGGTTTGACGACACCTTTGTTTCGCGTCAGACATTAATGGAAGATAATCAGCGTTTGCAGCAACAAGTATTGTTGCAAGAAGCGCGTTTACAGAAAATGTCGGCGCTAGCCAATGAGGCTAATCGTCTTCGTGGATTAATGGGGTCCTCTCGGTTATTGGAGGATAAGGTGGTGGTGGCTGAGCTGTTAGGTATCTCCCCCGATCCGAAAGTACACAAGGTTATTCTTAATAAAGGTACGCAAGACGGCGTTTATGTGGGACAGGCCGTGTTAGATGCCTATGGTTTGGTCGGGCAAATTGTAGCCACAACGCCTTACACCTCGGACGTTCTTTTTATCACAGATGATTCTCATGCTATCCCTGTTCAGATTATCCGCAATAATGTGCGTACAGTAGTAGAAGGAATCGGCGACTTGTATCAATTGCGTTTGCGTTATGTTCCAAGCTCTATGAATATTGTAGAAGGCGACTTACTAGTGAGTTCGGGTTTAGGCGGTCGCTTTCCTGCAGGCTACCCTGTCGCAACGATTAAGATGATTGATCGTGACCCGGGCAAATCATTTGTCACCGTTTATGCGACACCGACTGCACAGCTCAATCGTAGTCGTTATGTGCTTTTAGTGTTTCCTGCTGGTGATGAGAGTGAAGGGGTAAATGAAAGTGTTCCAGAGCTCAGCAATAACCAAGTCAGTGGAGAGTAGCGGTTGTGCGCTGGTTAATTGCACTATCTATAATATTTGCTGTTCTACTCTCGGTTATTCCTGTGCCTTTCGATTGGCGTATATGGCGTCCAGAATTTGTTGCGTTATTTGTGGTCTATTGGGCGACTTATTCGCCGGAACATTTTGGTGTTTTTTCCGCATGGCTGTGCGGTATTTTATTAGATGTGGTTAGTTTAGCTACGTTGGGGGAACACGCATTAGGTTTAATGATTGTTGCTTATATCGCTAATTTGGCTTATCAACGTATTCGTAGCTATGCCCTGTGGCAGCAGTCAGCATGGGCGCTAATATTAATTGGTGTTTATCAACTATTTACCAATTGGGCTAGCGGTTTAGTGGGTAAAAGTATTGAGACGATTGACTTTTTAGGTGCCGCTGCATTGACGGCATTGTTTTGGCCTTTGTTGGTTGTTGTGTTGAGAAAAATCAAAATACGCTTTCGCTTACCTTAAATAAATAGTCGATTGAGTAAAAGCTAAACGAGCTATATTTTATGCATCCTTTACTGCGTTTGTGTTTGCGCTATTTTTCCTACGGGATCATTATCGTTATTATTCTCGCGGCGCTCTTATTGCAAAGTGCTCGTTTGGCTGCGCCGCATCTCACCTCTTTTCTACCCGCGATAGAGTCTTTTATTAGTGATAGGACGCAGACCAATACCACAATAGGTGATATTGACGGGTATTGGTATGGGTTGACTCCGCATATTATTTTACGCGATATAACACTTACTCAAGAGCCTCGTCACGACACATTGTCCTCAAAGTCTGTATCTAGGTCTATGCCGTTATTTGTGGCATATGCAGAGTTTAAAGTTGATTTACTATCTAGTTTTTTTCAGTGGCAGTGGGTGTGGGAAAAAATCGCGATTAGTCACGTTAGTGCAACTATCGTGCAGAGTGATGATTCACTTTGGTCGCTCGCAGGTTTTTCCTTGCCCGTGAGTGGGGGTGATGAATGGCAATACCAGAATCCTATCGATATTGTAAGAAATATACCGGATGTAGATATTGAAAACATCTCTATAAAAATAATCTTTTCCAATAAAAAAATCACCAAAATTGACATTCCAAAATTGAATGTCGAAACGGATAATACGCAAAGCTTTCAACGCTTTTCGGCAGCACTTAATGTGGATGATAGACCTGTTTTGTCTTTTATATCAGAAGACCAATCTATTAGTAAGCAGGATGATAATGGTGGAGTTAGTCGAAGAGTTACCCCTTATTCAACAGGTTTTTTGTCTGTCACCGAGTTTCCCCTTCACCTTTTGAGTAACGCATTTCCTGAATATTTATCTGCCACCTTGCCTCAGTGGTTTCAGGAAGTGTTGCTGTATGAAAAGACGACGAGGCAATCTTATTTAAATGGTGAGTTTTGGTTAGATTTTTCTCATCAGGATCAATTAAGCGTTATTGCGAAAACGACAGCTCAATTAAGTCTGTCTTCTTTGAAAAATAAAAATAAGCCTTTGGCTGTTGATATGTTTGTGCAGAGTACACTGGATAAATATGGCAACTTATCCGTTGCTCTTGATGATGTTGTCATCGACGAGCAAAAGGTTCTGTTAAACGATGTCGTGTTTTCAAAAGAGGGTGAAGTGGCTCTTTTGAAAATAAAAAGTGTTAATGTTGAATCGTGGTCGAGTTGGTTGCAGAGTCGGCTTTCTTTGCCTGCTCAAGTAAGTGACACTCTCGCTCAGCTGTCACTTGAAGGTGTGTTTAGTGAAGTTCAGGTAGTACTGAATGATGAAAGTATTTCGCAGTCGATTGTTTCTGCTAATGTAAAAGGTTTTGCGATTGAGGCGTTTGATAATGTCCCAGGTTTTAAAAACGTTGATGGTTATTTAGAAGCTGACATGTCGTCTGGTTTTGTGAATATGTCTTCGCAAAGAATGCAGTTTTTTCCCAGTGTTATTTACGATAATCCATTTGTGTTTGATGAGATATCAGGCCAAGTTGCGTGGCGAATAGATGATGAAAATAATAGCCTGATCGTGAATAGTAATGTGATTGATGGTCAATCTGCATTTGGCAAAGCTGTTGGGCAATTTTTATTAGCAATTCCTTTAGATGAGGGTCATCGCAAAAGTGAGTTTACACTGCATGTAGGTTTGAAAAATAGCGATGCTAAGTATCATCGCGATTTAATACCTAATAAAGTGCCTGAAGATATTCGAATATGGTTAGCAGCCAGCTTGCGTAAAGGGCATGTTGAGCAAGCTGGATTTGTGTATCGCGGAGGATTTTCCGGCGATGATAACAGCCGTAGCTTTCAGGTTTTTGTCAGTGCAAACGAAACTGATTTAGCGTATAGAGATGATTGGCCGATGCTAAGTAATATAGAAGGGCAGGTAGTCGTCGATAATGAGTATATGAGTGTCGCTGCGACGCAGGCTCGTATTTTTAATGAGCCATTAAACGCACTGTCTGTCGTGTGGAGTGGTAATGGCAATGAGCAGTTACATATTCAAACATCAGCGCGTTTGCCTGCAAAGACAGGATTGCGCTTGCTCACAGAAACAAAACTTCGTAATGGTATTGGGAAGAGTGTTAGTGGGCTTGGCATAACAGGAAGTGTTGATACTGATATCAATATTCTTGTTTCGCCTAAGGAAAGAAATGTTAATAATAAACAGCTTAATGATTGGCAAAAAATTCGAATTCATTTTTTGGAAAACACAATCACATTGCCAGCGAAATCATTCCCTTCATTAGTGGCGTCGTCACTCCAAGGAGATATCTACTATTCTAGCGAGAACGGTTTGTCAGCGGACTCTCTTGATATGTCTCTGTTTGGTGAGCAGCTTTCATTGAGCGTTAACACTCTATCGCAGGGAAAATCTGAAAGTCAGCTTAGAATAGATGGTAGAGGTGTTGCCGCTATATCTGATTTATCTTCTTGGATAAAACGTTCAGAGATGGATTTCCTTTCGGGACAATTACCTTATCAATTTACACTGAGCGCGCCGTTTTCCTTAGATGATGAGAGTGCTCCAGTTAGCGAAGATGCTTATATAAGCCTAACGGCGAATTCTACTTTACAGGGATTGGCTATAGACTTACCGGCTCCCTTTAATAAAGATCGATTGTCACAACGAAATATGACGTTAGAGAGTACATTCTCTTTGCTTACGACGAAGCATAGTGTGAAAATAGATGGCGGTATTACCTCTAAACTATTGATGACAGATAAGTCTTTGTCTGGTTTTCTTTCAGTTAACAAGCCGTTTAACTCGCCCGTAGAAGATAATGTATTTGCCATCTCTGCCAATGTAAAAAATGTGATATTGGATGAGTGGGTGGTTTTTAGCGATAAATACAGTTCATTTGATAAGCCCTCCCAATTGACTAAACAAACGGTTAGTCAAGGTACCCCAAAAAATGACGAGATCAATTTTATTTATGATATTGATATTGGCACTTTATCAGTTAAAGATAAGCAGTTTAATCACCTAAGTGTTATGGGTGAGCGTGCTAATGGTCAGTGGCGCAGTCAATTTAATCATGCTTTGGCGGCAGGTGAGTTGACAGCTTATGGCGATGTTTCTACACCAGTAAATATCGCCTTAGAGTATTTACACTTGACTAAAAAAGAGAGCAAAGATGAAGGTGTTGTACTTAATGATGATCCCTTCGAGGGCGTTGATCTATCTTGGCTTAAGCCTGCTAGCGTATCTATAAAGCAATTAACGTATGATAAAAGTGATTTTGGCCAATGGAGGCTTAGATTGAATCCGTTAGGTGAAGGAATTCAAATTCGTGATATTCATGCGACATTTAGTGGGATGACGCTAAGTGGTCAAGAGGGTGGCGGAGCAGAATTGTTTTGGCGTACTCAAGGCGCCAATAACGACGGTGACGTATTCAGTTCTTCAAGTGAAACCCAGTTTACGGGTAGGCTTCAAGGGGCGGGAGTTCAAGAATTATTTAAAATATGGGGAGGTGAGCCAGTTTTAACGAGTAAACAGACATCGATAACAGGTGATTTTTCTTGGCTGGGTTCTCCGGCGGTTTTTTCTATTGAAGCGATGCGTGGTAGTTTGGCTGTTCAATTAAGTGATGGGGTGTTTGTTCAAAATACTGGGGCGGCTAGCTCTGGTATTTTAAAGTTATTGGGTTTGTTTAATTTCAATACCTGGGCACGCCGCTTGCAGCTTGATTTTTCCGATTTTTATAAGAAAGGTGTCGCATATGATACGTTGAGTACACGCTTTCTTTTTGATGAAGGAAATATTTATTTTCAGCAGCCATTGGTGGTTAAAGCACCTTCGAGTGAGTTTACTATGGCGGGTATAATTGATTATATCGGCGAAGATATCGATGCTGTGCTAGTAACGACCTTGCCAGTGGGAGGAAACCTCACCTTTGCGACTGCTTTGGTTGCAGGTTTGCCAACGGCAGCAGGTGTATTTATTTTTAATAAGGTGTTTAAGTCGCAGATTGATAAAGTGTCTAGTTTAACCTACGGCGTTAAAGGAAATTGGAGCGATCCAGAGGTAAAGCTTATTAATCTTTTTAACAATAAGTTAATTTATGACGAGTCTAACGACTCATCTCCTGAAACTCACGAACAGGGCATTAATTAATGGTGCAGCGTGAGTTATGGGCTGAGTTGTCTTGTAGGCTGAATGATACTAGTGGTGATCTGCAATATGTGTTCTAAGTAAAGTAAAAAGCTGTTTTTTATATTTGTTAGGTGCATTTGTATTGCCGCCTTCTTTTACTATTTTTTCTAGTTGCTTCTTTTCCTTTATGGCGTTGCGTGTTATTTGTGCGAGTTTTTGTCGGTCGCTAGTTTCATATTGTGAAATGAACTCGCTGAGTGCGCTCGTTTCTTCGTTGAGTAATCGGTCTCGCCACTGCTCAGCTTTTTTAGATACTTTATCGTATAAGTTATCTTTTTGTTCTAGTTCATCTAATGCGGCTTGGATACTTTCATAGTCACTTTTGCGAATTTGTTTCGCGATAAAAGATAGTTGTCTTTTAAGCGCATTCCCTACACTAATTTTCTTGGCTACGTTTAATGCGTCCAAAACCTCATTGCTCAGAGGTATGGTACTGAGTTGTTTGTTACTAAGCGCGAGTAATGCTTTGCCTAAATCAGCATAGACTTGCATGGTTTTTTTTTGTTCGGTTCGGCTAAGAATATAATCGTCTTCGGATTCAGTATCGTGGTGCATTGAGGGAGTAGCCTTTTCTAAGGTTTTTGTGAGTATTATGGGTCTTTATAAGTAAAAGAGAGTGGCCAGGCCAAGAAACGACATAAAGCCAACGACATCGGTTAGGGTGGTAAGTGCAACACCGGCGGATAGTGCTGGGTCTGCTCCAATTTTTTGTAATATAGCAGGCAGTAATGTTCCTCCTACGGCTGCGGTGACTAAGTTAATGACGGTAGCTGCAGCAATGATAAAAGCCATAGTGATGTCATTAAACCACCACGAGGTAATTAGGCCCAGCAGGCTTGCCCACAAGAGCCCGTTCAATAATCCAGACCATATCTCTCGCTTAAGTAGCCATTCTTGGTTTGTCGGACCAATTTTCCCTAGTGCCATACCGCGAATAACAACAGTGAGTGTTTGACTTCCTGCAACACCTCCCATGCTGGCGACGATAGGCATGAGTACCGCTAAAGCCACTACTTTATCGATGGTATCTTGAAATATATTGATAACGGATGACGCAAGAATAGCCGTGAGTAAGTTAACGCCTAGCCAGATAGCACGCCTAGGCGTTGTGCGTATAAGGGGAGCGAATGTATCTTCATCTTCATCTAAACCGGCCAGACTCATTAACGAATGATCGGCATCTTCGATAATGACATCAACCACATCATCAATAGTGACACGGCCAACTATTTTGCCTTCGTCATCGACTACCGCTGCAGATATCCAATCATTTTGCTCGAACAGTTTAGCGACTTGGCTATCTTCCATACCGATGGGGAGTGCTTCAAGGTCTGTACGCATGATTTCACGTACGCTGATATTGGGATCGGAGGTTAATAGTTTGCTCATTGATAATGTACCTAAAAATACATCATCTTGGTTAACGACAAATAACTGATCGGTAGAGTTAGGAATTTCGCTGTGTCGTCTCAGGTAGCGTATAACAACATCTAAGGTGAAACGTGGCCTCACGGTAATGATGTCGGTGTCCATCAATCCGCCAGCCGTATCTTCTTCATAAGATAAGACGGTTTCTACTCGTGACCGATTTTGTTCGGTCATGGCTTCAAGCACTTCTAGAATAATGCGATCTGGGAGTTGCTGTAATATATCGGCGACATCATCTACATTAAGGTCTTCGGTAATATCCGCGACCTCTTGAGTGTTCATGGTTTTTAATATTTGGCCAGTTAAATCATCGGATATTTCTTGTAGCACTTCACCGCGAACATCGTCATCCACCATAGACCATAGTACTTTACGGGTAGGTGGCGGTGAAGATTCTAACAGGCGTGAAATATCGACAGGCTTAAGCCCATTAAGCATCCGTTTTACTGAACGCATTTCGCCATTATTTTCTAATACATCAGACACAAGGCTAAGGTGTTTCTGCGTATTATTAATATTATTTTCTTCTATGCTGGGCATGGCGTTTTATATTTATTCCGCTTCGTCAAAACGATTATTGATTAATGTCGATATGGCTTCCATTGCTTCAGTTTCGTCATTTCCATTAGTTATTATCTCAATCTCGGTTCCTTTGCTCGCAGCAAGTAGCATCAGTGACATAACGCTTTTGCAATCCACTGTTTTGCCATTGGCTGTCAATTCAGTAGTGCAAGAGAAGCGAGTCGATACCCCCGTTAATTTAGCGGCTGCTCTAGCGTGTAAGCCGAGCTTATTTATAATGGTCAGTGGCTGTTTAATCATGGTGAGTGAGCTCTCTATGCCGACGCTGTATGTTTGTTGAAATATCAATGGTATTAAAATGCTGGCTCAGACGCTCAGATAAGTAAACCGAGCGGTGTTGCCCGCCTGTGCAGCCAATAGCAATGGTGATATAGCTGCGATTATTTTCTTGATACCGTGGCAGCCAGCGTGTTAAAAATTGTTGGATATCTTGGAACATTTCTTCAACTGGTACTTGTTGATCTAGGAATTGCGCAACGGCAAGGTCTTTGCCAGTGAGGGCGCGTAACTCTGGTTTCCAGTGAGGATTGGGTAAGCAGCGTACATCAAATACTAGGTCCGCATCCTTGGGTATGCCGTATTTAAAACCAAAAGATAAGAACATAATGGCTGCGCTATCGCTGCTGCCGTCGATAAAGCGTCGTTTGACGAAATCTCTTAAGTCGTGGTATTTCATATCGCTAGTGTCGATAGTGATGTCTGCGACGTCTAATACCGGGCGTAATAAACGTCTCTCTTCGACAATAGCTTCTTGTAAATCAGTTTCATTATTACTTAGGGGGTGTTTACGTCGAGTTTCACTAAACCGTTGGATGAGTACATCTTCATTTGCATCTAGAAAAAGGATTTGGTGATTCAATTTGGCGATGGCGCTATGCGCTAATATGGTGGGTAGCTGTTCTAGGTCGTTACAGTGGTTTCGTGCATCTATGCTGATAGCGTAGCGAACGTTATCCGTATCTGAATCATCTATGGCTGCGCTGTCCATAACGCTATGCTCGGCAAATGTTGGGAGTAATGACACAGGTAGGTTGTCAATGCAGATAAAGCCAATATCTTCTAGCACGTGAAGAGCAGTACTTTTTCCTGATCCAGAGCTACCACTGATAATAACTAGTTGCATATTCGCCTCGTGTTTTATTGTAGTAAGATCACTTATTTTACTTCTAGACTGTTATTCTACTTCTAGGCTATCTCTTGCATACATCATCACATATATCACTTAAATTTATCGCTGATGCTACTTTAGCAAATGTTAAGAAATCGCTTGTAGTAATGCTTGAGAGCTTTGAGCCTGTCTTACGTTATTCAGTATCGTTTCATCAGAAAAGGTTTCGGCGATAGTTGCTAAGGTTTTGAGGTGGTTTTCGTTAGCATCCTCAGGAACAATGAGCACAAAAATCACATCTACTTTTTCATTGTCGATGGCATCAAAGTCTATTCCGTTCGCTAAAGTGATTAGCATTGCAGTAATTTCTTTACAGTCCGCCATACGACAGTGTGGTATAGCTATCCCATTACCAATACCCGTTGAGCCGAGTTTTTCTCTGGAAACTAATGCACTAAAAATGGTGCTGTCACTTAAGTAAGGGAAAGCACTATGAATATGTTCGGAGATGTCTTCTAAAATACGTTTTTTGCTAGTGCTTTCTTGGTTACAAAGCACGGTCGACGGTGATAAAAGTGAGGCGATTTCCATAATTTAATTCGTTTATATAGTAAAAGTAATGATAAAAGTTCTTTGTGCGTGATGCTGCATTTTACAGTGATTGAGTTATTCATAGTAGGTCTAAATCGTAGCGTCGCATTTAGAACCTTTTATTAGTAGCCTTTATAGTTGAGTCACGTAGTTGAGTGATATAGTGGAGCTAATGTAGTAGAGCTAATAAGCAAGCCTATAATATGTCTATACGAATTCACACCAATTGTTTGCGCTCGTTGGATGGTGGTATTGACATCGACTCGCGATATTTTGCAATAGTACGCCGAGCCACTTTAATACCTTGATCTGCGAGCAAGGTGGTAATTTTGCTATCACTGAGTGGTTTTCCAATATTTTCTGCTGCAATAAGTTTTTTAATGATTGCTCTAATGGCTGTTGATGAACATTCGCCGCCGCTATCTGTGTTGACGTGGCTGGAGAAAAAATACTTCAGTTCAAAAATGCCTTTTGGGGTATGCATATATTTATTTGTTGTTACACGAGAAATCGTAGACTCATGCATTTCAACAATGTCGGCGATATCATGAAGCACTAAAGGCTTCATGGCTTCTTCCCCAAAGTCTAAAAAGCCACGCTGTTTTTCGACAATCGCAGTGGACACTTTTAATAGCGTTTCATTGCGACTTTGTAAGCTTTTTAAAAACCACTTTGCTTCTTGTAGATTGTCTTTTAGGTAAGTGTTGTCGCTACTAGAGTCTGCACGTTTGACTAAGTTGGCATATTGATCGTTGATGCGAATTTTAGGGGCGATATCTGGGTTGAGCTCAACCAGCCAGTGCCCTTCATGTTTGCTAACAAATACATCGGGAACAACATATTGCGTATCACTGCTACCAATATCGTCACCTGGCCGGGGGTTGATGCTTTGTATTAAGCTAATGGCCTGTTTTAACTCTGGCTCTTTTATGCGCAATTTTCGCATAATCGTTTTGTAGTCTCTTGTGCCGAGTAGGGCTAGATAGTCTTTTGCTATTTGTTTAGCGGTATCTAAACCCGGTATTACGCTGTCGGCTCCATGGGTCGATTGTATTTGTTGGGCAAGCTGGTTGAGTTGAATTAATATACATTCACTTAGATCTTGGCTGGCAACACCTGGTGGGTCGAATTGTTGTAGTCGATGTAATACGGCATAGACTTCGTCTTCTTCGACATCGTCGAGAGATTCCTGTAAGCCTGTCAGTAAATCGGTAATACCGGATGACAGCATGCCAGATGGTTGAATATCATCAATAATGGTTAAGGCAATTGAGTGGTCTTTATCGGAAAAAGTGGTAAGGTTTAGCTGCCACATTAGGTGGTCTTGTAAGCTTTCTGAACTTCCCCGTTGTGTTTCAAATAAGTTGTCGTCATTGGCCTGTGATGGAGCGCTACTCGTTGGTTGGTATACGTCATCCCAGCTGGTATCTACGGGTAGTTCTTCGGGAATATCTTGCGACCATTCGCTATCAGTTTGCTCATGCTCGGGTTTGTTATCTCTCTCTAGTTCTGCCGAATTTGATATGTCGCTATCGCTAGTGCTTGGCTTTTCTGTTTGGGAATTAACTTGTGTTTCTGCAGAATCACCAGTGTTCGCTTTAATGGATTCTTCCGCAATCTCTAGCATTGGATTGCTATCAAGTGCCTCTTGTATTTCGTTTTGTAGATCTAGAGTAGAGAGTTGTAGTAAGCGAATGGCTTGCTGCAACTGTGGAGTCATGGTGAGGCTTTGCCCCATTTTAAGCTGTAGTGATTGTTTCATGCGGCCAACTATCTCGCTACTGTCTGAGTGACGCCTGTGCAACGCATATTATATACGTTACTCGTTACTATCGTTTGTAATCATAATTCTAGTCAGTCATTGTACTATAAGCAAGACACTCTATAAGCAAGACTTATGCCTTTATGTACGGTTTTGCTCGTTTGTTAATCAATAGTAAATGCGGGTGATATAGAATGGATGCTTTTTAAGTAGCAAACGTGGTGTTGAAATTGCTGAAATATATACGCTTATTACTTTTACAGGGTAAAGTTATTTCCTAGATAAACATCTTTCACCTGTTTGTTTTGTAGTACTTCATCTGCGCTGCCTTGCGCGATAATATGTCCTTCACTGACGATGTAGGCTTTCTCACAAATAGTCAGTGTCTCTCTTACGTTATGATCGGTAATGAGTACGCCAATACCCCTCTGTTGCAGATGAGTAATAATTTGCTTGATGTCATTGACAGAAATGGGGTCGACGCCAGCGAAAGGTTCATCTAATAGAATGAATTTTGGTTCTGTTGCTAGTGCTCGTGCAATTTCAACGCGTCGTCTTTCTCCGCCAGACAATGCCATTCCTAAAGAATCTCGGATATGTGTGATATTAAATTCTTGTAGCAGGGTTTCTAGCTTTTCTAATC
>Ga0233426_10001409_pt1 | contig 22239 bp, 25 predicted proteins | sample SI_118_April2016_6_FD_179875 | JGI IMG/M metagenome (GOLD analysis project Ga0233426, IMG submission 179875) | Seawater microbial communities from Saanich Inlet, British Columbia, Canada - SI_118_April2016_10_MG | ecosystem: Environmental > Aquatic > Marine > Inlet | place: Canada: British...
TAGCAAATCTCATTTCGACCAGTTTTTTATCAATATAGTGTTAAAACTGGTCGAAATTATCTCATTGAGCACCGCTCAAATCCAATAAAATCAGTTGCTTATAGGTTTTTCAGGTTCGACTAATTAATAACTTTAGTAAAGAAGCCGCTGAATTTACGGGAAAAGAAATAGGTATATTACAAAGCTTACGAGAAATTCCCGGTTTTCTAGCATTTACTGTGGTGTGGGTGCTATTAATTATTCGCGAGCAGCGTTTGGCTATTTTGTCCTTATTGGTTTTGGCGATAGGTGTGTTGCTAACAGGTTATTTCCCCTCTGTATTAGGTTTGTATATCACTACCGTAATTATGTCGGTGGGTTTTCATTATTTCGAAACGGTACACCAATCACTTATTTTGCAGTGGATTCCAAAAAGTGAAACGCCGCACTTTATGGGTAAAGCTTTAGCGGTCAAAGCTGCCGCCTCTATTTTGGTGTTTGGTTCGATGTGGTTGATGCTGGAATATTTTTTTGTTGAATATAAAACGATATACACCTTGTTTGGTGGACTAGGTGTATTACTGATTATTGGTGTTTGGTTTGCTTTTCCGTTATTTCCAGTAAAAACTGAACAGCATAAACATTTGATTTTGCGCAAAGATTATTGGTTGTTTTATGCCTTAACGTTTTTAAGCGGTGCGCGCAGACAGATATTTGTTGTATTTGCCGGTTTTCTTTTAGTTGAAAAGTTTCATTATTCTGCGGCTTCCATTGCCTTATTGTTCTTGGCTAATTATGTGTTTAATCTTTTCTTTGCAGCAAAAATTGGCAAGCTAATTGGTGTAATAGGGGAGCGTCGTGCATTAACGATAGAATATATTGGTTTAGCCATATTATTTGCCGCTTATGCTTTGGTTGACAATGCGACATTGGCAGGGGCGCTCTATATTATCGATCATTTCTTTTTTGCTTTTGCGATAGCAATTAAAACCTATTTCCAAAAAATTGCACGACCTGCCGATATTGCTTCTACTGCGGGCGTGAGTTTTACGATTAACCATATTGCTGCTGTGGTATTACCTGCGTTATTAGGCTTGGTATGGTTGTATGATCATAGCTTGGTGTTCTATTTTGGGGCATGCTTGGCGCTTTTATCATTGTTATTGTCGCAATTGATTCCTAATTCTCCAGAAGCGGGAATGGAAACCCGTTTTTCAATAAAAAGATCTTAGTAAAACTTGTTCCATGTATTGGCTTTACTTAGAATGCAGTTACGAAGTAAAGTGAATTAGTTTCAAGCAATTTAGCACTACTCAAAATAACGTAAAGTTATTTTAAATTACAACAACATTATTTGATAACAATAAAAAGTGAAAGGATTTTGATATGACACACAAAGTAGCGATTGCGATTTCGGGAGCAGTGAGTTTAGGTTCTTATGAATCAGGCACTGTGTATGAACTAATCCATGCGATTAAATTACACAACGAAGAAAATCCAGATAACCGCATCGAGATTGATGTGCTAAGTGGCGCTAGTGCTGGTGGTATGACTGCGGCTATGATCGCACAGAAGTTACTTTATGATGGCGCAGCGTTAGAAGATCCGATCAATAATAGCCTCTATGATGTATGGGTAAACCGCGTTGATATTCTTGACTTGTTGAATCCTGACCTAGGTGACGACCCTGATAAATCGTTACTTTCATCCAATCGTATTCGCGATAATGCCAAGTATGTTTTTCTCACTCGTTACAACCAACTTGATCCGGTTATAAAACCTCATATCGCGGTAGGTGAAAAAATACAGTTAGGCTTGGCGCTATCAAACTTGAACGGTGTGGATTATGAGCTACCGACTTTTTCCGCAACGGATACGGGGATGGATTCAGGCGAGTTTATTCAAACACGCAACCAAGATCGCTATACAACCGAAGTGACGGATACCTGTGATCATGCGGACTATTGGGTTGATGTGATGACAGCCGGGCGTGCCTGTGGTGCTTTTCCTTTAGCATTTCGTCCTTTGAGTGTTCAGCGCCAATGGGATTGTGCGGATTATAAAGGCTTAGGTGCAAAAGATTGGGCATCGTATTTTACCGGGCAGTACAGTTATGCAGATGGCGGGATTTTTAATAATTATCCGCTAGGGTTAGCACGAGACTTAGCCTTGCGAGTAGACAAAGAAGCTGGTGATGCGGACAAACGTTTTTATTTTTATATTTCACCGGATGCGAAAGTAACGAGTGCGGATTATTCCTTTCGCGCAGATAACGCCAATATGGTGCAAGCCATGGGGCAAATCGTCAAAAGTATTTTAAGCAATAGTCGATTCCAGGATTGGGTGCAAACAGACTCGCTCAACTCGGAATTAGAAAAGTTACACCGCCGTGCAAAAGGCTTGCTGGATGTTGTGATGAATGCAAAACCGGATGAGCTGTCGGCGATGCGCACAACGGCCGATAAGTTTTGTAAAATGTTGTATCTCGAAAGTAGTGGTGGTGATCAAACTGCCCAACAAAATAATTATCGAAAAGACTATCAGCATGCCGAGGCAACATTTATGCCTTATGTGCCGACAGGTGTACACTTAACCACCGAGCAAAAGACAGTATGGTTAAATTCGATATTAGTGATGGAGGTGAATGCTAATTTAAATGGCAAAGACAAAATGCGCATTTATACCATTACTGCAGAATCATCTGAATTAGCGAGCTCGCCTATTGCCGCTTTCTTTGGTTTTCTGGATGTGCGCTTTCGCATTCATGACTATTGGGTTGGTCGACTGAAAGCCCGTAATATGATTAATCAAATTATTCATCACGTGAAACAAGGTGATGCACATCAGCTTCCTCTTATTATTAGTCCGTTAGATACCACTGAGATTGAAGCGAAACTGGAAGAAATGTCGGCATTACGTAATGCTACTATGAGCGATGTGGCAAAAACAACACGCAAAAAACTGTATCAACGATTAAAAAATCGCAGCCAATTAATTATGAAAAGTTTAGGGCTTAACTTTATTGTGAGAAAACTTATTTTACAGTTTGTGTTGAAGGGTAAGATTAAACAGTTTTTAAAATTATAGTGTATTAACTATTGGAACCTCTGAATAAGTCTGAGTGGAATTTTCGGTTAGATAAAATGAGCGGGTTTGAGGCGGATATTGAAGGTAATAGCGAGCTATTGGCGAAATATTCAACGAAAAAGCCGTTCATTTTAACCAGCGAAAAACCATTCATGACTTGTTCAGAGGTTCCTATTATTAAATGTAGAGTATTAAATATAGGGTAACGTTTTTATGATGATATTAGATAGTCAGGTTTCTGTGTCAGGTCAAATTACCACAGAAGAGATTGCCGCCTTAGCCGCCGATGGTGTGGAAATACTGGTATGTAATCGCCCCGATAATGAGTCTGCAGACCAGACAGCCTATGAAGCTATTGCCGAAGCGGCGGGTAAGCAAGGTTTGCAAGTTGCGAACATCCCTTTTGCTGGCGGACAAATGCAAGCAGAGCATATTAGTGACTTTGTTGATTTGTTAGATTCTGGTAAACGTATTCATGCTTACTGCCGCACCGGTAATCGCTCGTCTCAATTATGGAATGCAGCTAAACAAGTGTAAAATTTGATCGAGATCAATAAGCTTTATGTGGTCTCTTCTATTATAAAGCCTCATTTTATCAACTTAGTGATGTCAGCGTTATTTACCCATTGATTATAAGGTATTGATTGTTACGAGGAGGCTGTTATGTATATAGATAGTGTTATTGCCATGAGCTTAGCGGTTATAGTATTAATGATAGTAATGATGGTTTATCTTTACCGTTATGCTAATAGGCACATTGATATGGACGAAAGAAAGGCGAAAAAAAGGAGCGATGTAGATCATGCTCCACTCGCTAATAATAGCTGATGTCGCTCGCTAGCAATACACTATGTTGATAACTCAGCAACATCTTGTAATGCTAAAATATTGTTAATCGAGACATCTCGTTTATCGACAGAAATAATATCGTTTTTATTGAGCTTAGTAAGTACACGACTGACGGTTTCTATGGTGAGACCAAGGTAGTTGCCTAGCTCGCCTCGTGACATAGGGAGAGCCCAATGAAACGGGGATAGCTTTTGTCGCTGAAAACGTGTGGATAAACTCAATAAAAAGGCAGCGATACGTGCATCGGCTTTTTTCTTATTCATAATCATCATGGTTTGCTGGTCTGTTACGACCTCTCTGCTCATGATGGCAAACATATGCCGTTGTAAGTCAGGTACTGTAGAAGCAAGCAGTTCGATTTTTTCAAAAGGAATTTTACAAATACTGCTGGTGTTTAGTGCAACAGCAGAGCTGTGATATGTTTGCTCGCTAATGCCATCAATACCGACGATGTCACCTGGCAAATAAAACCCCGTAATCTTCTCCTCGCCCGACTCGCTGTTCATGATGGTTTTAACACAACCAGAACGCACGACATAAAGACATTCAAACTTATCACCCGCACGATAGAGATGGTCTTGCTTTTGCAATAAAGGCCGATGTTTAACAATGTCATCTACTTGGGTTAACTCTTTGGGGGTTAAACCTAACGGCAAGCAAACAGAAGAGAGGCGGCAGTTGTTGCAAGGTATATTGGTATTATGAGAACAGTCCATTTATTTTTCGCCAGATGAGACATAAGAAACATTATTAAGATACGTCATTATACGCTCATTATAGCTCATTGATTAATACTATCTCTTTTAGATTAATAATAATCTAATGGCTGTGTTTTCCCCCAAAAAACACGGTAAGAGTAAACGGTATATAGCAATATGGTAGGGATAATAAAGATCGCTCCCCAAAATAAAAAGCTAAGTGATTCCGGTGCGCTGGCTGCATCCCAGATAGTCAATTGTTGTGGGATAATAAAAGGATAAAAGCTGAAGGCTAAACCAATAAAACATAAGACGAAAATTAGCATCGTATTAACAAAAGGAATCCACGATGCCGCCTCTATTTGTTTAGGGGGGCGCGCAAGTAGCCTATCGTTGATCCAAAATAACATAAGACAAATAAGAGGGACGGGGAGTAAGACAAAGCCGTATAAACTGTGTAGCCATTTATTAAAAATATCGTTACTGATCAACAAATTGACAATGGAAACTAAAACCACCCCGACAGCCATTAGCCAGCCGGAACGACGAGCCCAGCGTATAGCATGCTGTTGCAAGTCGTTTTCACATTTCATAATCAGCCAACATGCACCGATATAGGTGTAAGCCGCAGTGACACAAAAGGCACTGATGAGAGAAAAAACAACACTCGCGGTTGATTGCTCAAATCCTAGTATATAAATGCCTAGCATATAGCCTTGGCTCAGTGAAGCAATTAGCGATCCTGTTTTAAAAATGTAATCCCAGATTTGTTTTAAATAGTGAGTCCCCACTTTTGCACGAAAATCAAATGCGACTCCGCGCAATATCAGCCCAAATAATAACAGCGTTGCCGGAAGGTATAGCTCAAATAAAACGGCATTGTACGCTTTAGGAAAAGCAATAAGTAACAAACCGATGGCGAGTACTAACCATGTTTCATTGGCATCCCAAAAGGGGCCAATCGAGGCAATCATATTGTCACGGTGTGCTTGGTTAAGGGTATCCGGTTTTAGTGGTAACAAGATGCCTACCCCTAAATCATAACCATCGAGAATGGCGTAAATAAGAATAGACATTCCCATTAAAGCAATGAAAATAATAGGTAAGGTATCGGCATTAATCATTGCTTATCTCCTTTCTTGTCGTCGACATTAGCCGTGATCTCTACTTTTTTAGAGAAGTATCTTTCGTCATCTTCGAGCAGGCTTGAGCGCCTTGCCATATTGCGCAGCACCAGTAAATAAGCTATTAATAAACCTGCATATACGACAAGGTATAGCGTGAGTGATAGTGCTACATTACCGGATGGTTGAGTGGTAACCGCTTCGGCTGTCGTTAATATGCCGCTGACTAAAAACGGCTGTCGCCCAATTTCGGTCACATACCAACCGGCAAGTGTGGCAACCCATCCGGAAAATGTCATCCCAATAAAGGTGTTCAGTAGCCAAGGCGGGAATCTTTTTTTGCGGATAATAAACACAGCACCTATCCAAGATACGGCCAACATTAATAAGCCTATGCCAACCATGATGCGAAAGCCCCAAAAAACCGGCGCGACAGGTGGGTGCTCGCCGATAAAATCGTTTAAGCCTTTTATTTCACCATCCCATTCATGCGTTAAGATAAAGCTGGCTAGCTTGGGTATTTCAACGGCGTAATCGTTACTACGTGTTTCTTCGTTAGGTAGTGCAAACAGCAATAGAGGAGCGCCTTGTTGAGTCTCCCATACTCCTTCCATTGCGGCTATTTTTTGCGGTTGGTGTTTGAGCGTGTTGAGGCCGTGTAAATCACCCATAAAAATTTGCAGTGGGATTAGAGCCGCGGCCAAAACAATAGATGTTTTTAATGCGAGTAAAGGCGCTTTTTTATGATCCCCAATTTTCATTCGATAAGCGGATATCCCAGCCATTAAAAATGCAGCCGTTAAGCCTGAAGCTAATAATGTGTGCCCTAAGCGATAAGGAAATGATGGATTAAAAATAATCGCAAACCAGTCCACAGGGAAAGCCACACCGTCACGCATTTCAAACCCGCTAGGCGTATGCATCCACGAATTAAGCGACAAAATCCAAAACGCAGAAAGAGTGGTGCCAATAGCAACAACTGCGGTAGCGAGTGTATGAATGTTACTGGGGACTCGTTTGCTACCAAACAGCATCACACCTAAAAAAGTCGCTTCCAAGAAAAAAGCAGTTAACACTTCATAGCCTAGTAGTGGCCCTGCAATGTTGCCCACGGTTTCCATGTAGCCGGGCCAATTGGTACCGAATTGAAATGACATGGTAATTCCGCTGACCACACCTAGAGCAAAGGTGAGCGCAAATATTTTCACCCAAAAGCGATACGCGCGCATCCACACGGGTTCTTTAGAGAAATCAAAACGGAGTTTGAAATAAAATAAAATCCAACACAGGGCGATGGTGATCATCGGAAATAAAATATGGAAACTGATATTGGCGGCAAACTGTATGCGTGATAATAATAAGGTATCTAACATCGTGAATCCTTATGTGGCTGTATTACGGTGTGTATTGCTGTGTGTATTGTGGCGCTTTTTCTATGGTGATTATTGACTGCTGGCTGGGACTAACTTATCTTTTAGATTGATAACTTTGCTTACCCCCGCGCCCATTTTCATTAAGGTTTGTAGTGTTTCTGGTTTCATGTTTTGTAGCTCGTTAGACCACAGCGTGAACATTTCCATTAGCTGATGGATTTCTTCCATTCGGGTTTGTGCGTATTTATCTTGCTCATTTGTTGGATCATCTAATAACAGATCACGTAGCATCGTGAGTGTTGGGTCAATTTCGCGTTTACGGCGTTCTTGGAACACCGCTCTTGCCATATCCCAGACATCGCCTAATGCGGAGTAGTAGTCTTTTCTATCGCCGGGTATATGTTGTACTCTTACTAAGCGCCAAGATTGCAGTTCTTTTATTCCCATGCTGACATTGCCTCGTGATATTTTGAGTGTCTCGGCAATTTGATCTGCATATAGCGGGGATTCGTTCATTACCAGCAGCGCGTATATTTGTGCGACGGTGCGATTAATTCCCCAGCGGCTGCCCATTTCGCCAAAATGCAGGACAAAAGATTGAATCATTGGAGTGATATTCATTATCGATCTTCTTAAGTTTCAGTATTTTCTGAAAGTTTATAAGTTGCTCCTTTTTAACGCAAGTAGATTTGTCGATATATTGCTAATTACCTGATGAAAGTATTTCACTCGTTACATGAACTTTTTAATTCCTTTAATCATTTTCAGCTTATTTAGGCTTTTATATCTGTGGACATTTATACTGTTGAATCAATCGCAGGACTTTATATACACGGGCTTTATATATGAAAGGTTTTTCAACGCGGACAACCCTATTCGTTTTATTGGCTTTACTCGCATTTGCGGGTAATTCGGTCTTGTGCCGTTTAGCGTTAGTAGATAATGCGATAGATGAATTTAGTTTTACCATTTTGCGCTTGTTATCCGGGGCAATGGTCTTGTATGCACTGATGTCGTATCGACGTTTTAAGATTGCAGAGACGAGAGATAGCGCCGTTGTTCAATCAGGAAACTGGTGGGGTAGTGTATTGCTATTTGTATATGCCATATTTTTTTCTGTGGCTTATGTGCGAGTTGATACCGGTGTGGGTGCGTTGATTTTGTTTGGAACAGTGCAAATCACCATGTTTTTTTCTGCTTTTCTAAAGGGTCAACGATTGTCTTTTATGGAATGGTCGGGTGTTCTACTGGCGGTTTGTGGTGTGGGATATTTATTATGGCCGGGAGAGGGGAGTACCGCAGCGGTTTCTTGGTGGGGCGCGTTATTGATGATTATCTCGGGTGTTGCTTGGGGGTTATATAGTTTGCATGGCACATCATCACGGGATGCATTAGCGGACACTGCTGCGAATTTCTTACGTACTATACCGATGGTGGCAGGCTTATTCTTATTGTTTGTTTTTCAATCGCCAATACTTTCTACAAAGGGAATATTGCTGGCGCTTGCTTCTGGCGCTTTTGCATCGGGTGTTGGTTATGCTGTTTGGTATGCAGTATTGCCCAGCTTGACGAGTGTTCAAGCGGCAGTAATGCAGCTGTTAGTGCCTATTTTGGCCGCTGCTGGTGGCGTATTGTTCGCTCATGAGCATATTACGATGGATCTTTTAGTTTCCTCTATGATGGTACTAGGAGGTATTTTTTTAGTAGTGATGTTTCGTTCACGGCCGTCAGCTTAATGTTTATTCAGTAGCGGGTGAGGGCCGCTTTAACTCATTGTTATAAGCTATTCCATAAATGCATTGTTAGATAGCTGCCCCAAGGGGACGCCTTGTCGCTAGCCAAAGGATAACCCAGTTTTTCTATGGATTTTTTAATGCCTAAATCCCCCGCGAGAAAAATATCAGGGTCACTCAGGCCGCGCAATTTTGCATAGTTGATAGTCCAAGGGTCAATGCCTTTAAGTTCTGCCCAATGATTTGGGATATCCGGTTCATCATGTTGTAAGTAATGCTGAGATAAATTGTTCAATGTTTGCTTGCGAGACAGTGGCATTTTGAAAAAAGTAAATTCAGACTTTGCTAAACGTACAGGAGAAGGGAATAGGCGCATTTGTGGGGTGTTATTATGGCTCTTCTGGTTTTTTTTATTTTCTTGCGGCGAAACATTATCCACGGGGAGACCTAATTCCTCGACGAGGATACCTACTAAGCGATGTGCAGCAGCAACCGATACTTGTTGTCCTAAAATAGCTCGAATACCTGCTTCATAGACATTCCAAATACCCGGTAACCTGAGTCCTTTTTCTAACATATTATCGGCATTTTTAAATAGCGGAGCTAAGTCCTCTTCAATTTTTTGAGTGTCCGCATCAATGTCTAGTAAGCGTCGTATATTATTAACGATGGGCTTTAAATGGTTCACTTCGTTCACGGTGATTTCAACGGTAAACTTATTTTTTTCTGCAATATGATGCGCCGTAAAGTATCCATAACTACTTAACCATTCAAAGGTACGACCATAGCTATCGTTATCACACCACTCTAATTGTAGTATAGCTCGCGTAGATAAAAACCCTTGTAAATGTTGCCAGTGATAGGGCGGGCGATAATGGAACTGCAGCGTTAATGTGTGGAAGGTAGTTTTATTTGAGGCTGTTTTTATCGCGCGACGAATGTCAGATGGCGTTAATAGCATTTGAGATTTAAAGCAATCATTAAACCGACGGACACTGTTGAAACCGCTAGCAAGTGCTATTTGTGTAATAGGCATTGTGGTTTGATGTAACAGTTGTTTGGCAAATAAACACTGCTGGTACAGCGCATACGCCTTGGGTGATACACCTAAATGTGTTTCAAATAGTTTCCGTAAATAGCGTTCACTAACACCTAGCCGTTCTACTAACTCAGATAGCTTACCTTGTTGTAATGCGCCTTCGTTAATTAATAAAACGGCCCGTTCTAATGTGGTATTCACTCCTTTCCATGCAGGGGAACCCGGCGCGCTATCGGGGCGACATCGTAGACAAGGACGATATCCTGCATGAGCCGCTGCGGTAGCTGATGAAAAATACTCTACATTCTTTTCTTTAGGCGGCGTTGCGGGGCAAATTGATCGACAGAATATTTTTGTTGTTTTTACGGCAGTAAAAAATACACCATCAAATCGAGGATCCCGAGATAAGCGTGCTTTATGGCAAACAATAGGGTCTATCACGGCAATACCTTTTTATTTTCATTGTCTATTTTTTTAGGTGTCCAATACTGATGTGCTATCAGTATTGGTTTAGATTTTATCTTGAGTTTAAGTAATCATTATCAGCAGGCTATATGGATTTTTATAGGAAGAGACTAGCTGGAATCGGTATCGTATGTTGAGATGGCTGTGTGCTGTGTGCTGTGTGCTGGGTGTATGTGGTAGGGTAGGTGTCGGTGTAATTGAGCGCTGCTCTTCCCTAATAATCAGTGACGATTGTTAGGGAAGGGCAGCGAATCATAATGGCCATCGGCCTATTGGCGAATACCTTCTACGTGCAACTCTAGTAATACTTCAGTAGAGGCTGGGCCTAGTCGTTCAGGTATGCCGAAGTCTTTTAAACCGATGGATGTAGTGCCAGCAAAACCGACGCGATAACCGCCCCACGGATCTTTACCTTCGCCAATTTTTTTTGCGTCAATACTAATCGGCGACGTAACGCCGTGTAAGGTTAAGTTTCCAGTAATAGTTAATTGGCCGTTACCTTTGTCTACCACCTGAGTGCTAACAAATGTGGCGCTACCAAATGTTGATGTATCTAAAAAGTCATCGCTGCGTAAATGCTTGTCGCGTTCTGCATGGTTTGAATCAATACTGCTGGTGTCAATTGTTACGTTAATCTTTGATGCAGCTACATTGTCTTTGTCGTAATTAAATGTGCCGGAGAAATCATTAAAGCGCCCCGTTAGCCATGAGTAACCTAAGTGTTGAATTTTAAAATTAATAGATGCGTGAGCGCCTTTAGTATCAATAATATAATCTGCAGCAGAAACGGGAAAAGCGGCAGCAGCGGTGAGTGCGGTTGCCATGAGCAGTTGTTGAATAGTACGTTTCATAATAGTGCGTTTCATCGTAGTGGGTTTCATAGTGCTGGGTTTCATAAGAGTGCCTTTTGATTGAGGTAAGAGGTTCTCTATAACATGCGTTTAAGCGTTTCATCTTTGTCATAAAAGTGGTGTTTTAACGCCGCTATCCCATGCAAACTTGCTAGTGCAATAAGCGTATAGGCCAGCCAGCGATGTAGATTACCTGCGATATCCGCTTGGTTGTCGAATAACTTGCCCAGAGATGGAATAGTAAACCAGTTAAATACGTCTATGCCTCTGCCATCCTCTGTAGAAATTAAATACCCTGCAATAACAACAGAAAAAATAAGAAAATAAAGCAGTATCTGAGCGATACTAGAAAGTGTCTTTTCTAGTGTTGAATGCGACCTTAATGCTAAAGGCTTGGTATTGCGTATCCGCCACGCCACTCTAATAATGATCAAGCCTGCGAGCATAATTCCAACGCTTTTATGGTAGTGAGGAATAAGATGATAGCCGACATCATAGTAAGACAGTTCGACCATCCAGAACCCAGCACCAAATAAGGTAAAAATTACTAAGGCACTTAACCAGTGAATGATTTTGCTAAAGCGGCTGTATGAGTGTGGGGAATCGTATTGCATAAAATATATTTATAGCGTTGTCTGCTATCGTCCTAGTTAGTGCTTGTTTATGGGCATAAGTTCAATAAGTTCAATAAGCGTCAAGTGAATTGGCTATGTGTTTATGACGTGGAGTAAAATTTGCGCATTATTCGATTTCTGTTTATATTAGCTCTCGATGTTAATCATTATTTATATCTACTAATAAACGCCATAAAAGGTCAAATTATGTCAGCTAAACAAACCGCTACCGCACTAATTAATAATCTTGACGATGATGCTAGCTGGAGTGATGTAAAAGATGTGTTGATGAGCGAATATAAAAAAGAAACTGGCGATGCGGCAGCAGACGCTATAGCGGCAGTGGTTATTTGTGCCGTATTTGTTACCGCTTGTATCTTTTGGTTGAGTGGACAATAAGATCTACAATCATCACTAGATGTTGATGATTGCTAACATGTGTGAGCCCCCTGGTGACAAGTGTCCCCCATCCATTCATATCCTCCTCCCATACTTTGCTGTGCTTTTGATGCTTCAGTATCGCCTTCTGGTATCCTATTCTTGACCTTTGCTCTATATCAAAGGATACTTACCACTGTTTAAAAAAACAGTATGGCTGTGAATGAATTCTTAGGTCTATCCATGACGTTAATTTTAGGTATCGATCCCGGCTCGCGTAAGACGGGTTTTGGGGTGATCAATAATATTAATGGCCGTTGTGAATACGTGGCTAGCGGTGTGATACGCCTAAAAAATGATACCTTGCCTGAACGTTTAAAAGTTATTTTTCACAGTGTATGTGAAGTGATAGAAGAGTATTGTCCGCAACAGGTCGCTATAGAACAAGTGTTTATGGCAAAAAATGCAAATTCGGCATTAATACTAGGACAAGCAAGAGGTGCAGCGATTGTAGCTGCCGTCAGCCATGGCTTAGAAGTGGCTGAATATGAAGCAAAAAAAGTGAAGCAATCCGTTGTGGGCAATGGCGGTGCAGATAAAACACAGGTGCAGCACATGGTAAAGCAATTGTTAAAACTGTCGGGAATGCCACAAGAAGATGCCGCTGATGCACTGGCGGTTGCGTTGTGTCATGCCAATACTTACCAGCATATGATTTCGGTTGCTCAAGCAACGCATTTTAGACGAGGACGAATGGTGTGATAGGACGTTTATCTGGGGTGCTCATAGAGAAGCAAGCCCCTTATTTGTTAATTGATGTTGCCGGTGTAGGTTATGAAGTGCAGGCGCCAATGACGAGCTTTTATCCATTGCCAGTGACGGGTGAAAAAGTTATTTTGCATACACATTTGTCCGTCAGTGAAAATGCACATCAATTATTTGCTTTTTATACCTTAGAAGAAAGACGTTTATTTCGTACCTTAATCAAGGTGAGTGGAGTGGGGCCGAAGATGGCGCTAGCCATACTGTCTGGAATGCCGGTTAATGAATTTGTGCAGTGTGTGAAAGGTGATAATGTCGCTGCACTTGTACGCGTACCCGGTGTGGGTAAAAAAACAGCGGAACGTTTGATTATCGAAGTGAAGGATCGTTTAGGTGATCTTGCAGAATGGGAAAATGGCGGGGCGGCCAGCGTGAATACTGAAAGCGCAACGCCGGAACTTTTATCCAATACGGTCGTAGCGGATGCAGAAAGCGCACTGATTGCTTTAGGTTATAAGCCTACAGTAGCGGCTCAAATGATCAGCGCAGTGCAAAAAATAGAGACTGTGACGTCAAGTGAGGCGTTGATACGTCTGGCGCTAAAAAGTGCTAATAAGTAATGACATACAGATACAAACACAGATACAAACACAAATACGATTTAAAAATAACAACGACTTACCTCATGCGTAAGGAAAAGTAATGATAGAAAAAGACGATTTGCAAGCGGAGCGTATTATTGCACCTGTGGCAAAGCCTATGGAAGAAAACCAAGACCGTGCGATTCGTCCGAAAACGCTGGTGGACTATATCGGGCAACCGCAAGTACGCGAGCAGATGGAAATTTTTATACAGGCGGCAAAAAAACGTGAAGAGCCCTTAGATCATACCTTGGTATTCGGGCCGCCCGGTTTAGGTAAAACGACCTTAGCAAATATCATCGCTAATGAAATGGGGGTGCAGGTCACCGCGACGTCTGGTCCGGTCATAGAAAAAGCCGGTGATTTAGCGGCGTTAATGACCAACCTACAAGCAGGCGATGTATTGTTTATTGATGAAATACACCGTTTAAGTCCCGCCATTGAAGAGGTCTTGTATCCGGCGATGGAAGATTATCAGCTAGATATCATGATTGGTGAGGGCCCTGCCGCACGCTCAATAAAATTAGATTTGCCACCTTTTACATTGGTGGGCGCAACAACGCGTGCGGGCTTACTCACTTCGCCCTTACGAGATCGTTTTGGTATCGTGCAGCGGTTAGAATTTTATAGTATTCCCGACTTAACCTATATTGTTGGTCGTTCAGCACGTTTATTAGGTGTGGAAATGGACGAAGCGGGGGCTGGAGAAATTGCTAAGCGCTCTCGTGGTACTCCTCGAATATCTAACCGGCTGTTGCGTCGAGTACGTGATTACGCTGAAGTAAAAAGCGATGGATCGATTACGCAGGATATTGCTGATGCCGCATTGAATATGTTGAGTGTTGACCAGCATGGTTTTGACACTATGGATCGTCGTTTATTATTAGCGATGATAGAAAAGTTCGATGGCGGCCCCGTAGGGGTTGAGAGCTTGGCTGCCGCTATTAGCGAAGAGCGCGATACCATTGAAGACGTATTAGAACCTTATCTTATACAGCAAGGCTATATGGCCAGAACACCTCGCGGGCGTATTGTCACACAGCTGGCTTATGATCATTTTTCGATAGTATCCTCTAATTCTTCGGCAACTAGCTAGCCCGTCTCGTGAGTAATTTATCTCGATGAGAAACCGCAGCTATATAACCGAGCTATATAAACCGAGCTATACATAAGCAGTCATTATTATGAGCAAAGTATTCCAACATCCTATTCGCATATACATCGAAGATACCGATGCTGGAGGTATTGTTTATTATGTGAATTATCTGAAATTTATCGAACGTAGTCGTACTGAGTTGTTGCGTTCGTTTGGCTACGGTAAAACAGCGATTTTAGAAGAGGGGCTACTGCTAGTCGTACATAGTATTGATGCGCAATACCTCGCTCCAGCAAAGCTCGATGACGAAGTGATTGCGACTGCAAGCGTGAAAAAATTGGCGCGCTCATATGTCATATTTGAACAGCAAGTGCTGCGTGGTGATCAGGTCTTGTGCCAAGCTACGGCAAAAATAGCTTGTGTGAATGATAAAATGAAGCCTACCGCGCTGCCTATGCATCTTCATAAAGCCATTGCTTCTTACAGCGAGGAAGAATAACGGTTTAAAAATATACGTTCCTGTCAATCAGCTGTTTTTTTAGCCCGTGCACTTTCTTGGTGTCGTGTTTTGTTTTGTCCCTTCTTTATATTTTATCAATCTTTTATTTGTATTTTTACACACAAATAAAACATCCCATGATAGAGTTAGCCTCAAACAATAATGACCCTCTTTATACTGTAAATTAACAATGTGACTGACTACAGAGAGAGTGGCAACTGAGACTGAATAAGGCCGTATTTTATGACTACCCAAGACAACACCTTATCGATATATAGCCTAATGGCAGAAGCAAGCTTATTAGTGCAGTTAGTGATGCTGATACTGTTTTTGGCTTCTGTGATTTCATGGGTAATGATTATTCAGCGAGCCTCTTATCAGCGCAGAGTAAAGAGTGCTCTAGATGACTTTGAGGATCAGTTTTGGTCGGGTATTGATTTAACTCAGTTGTATAGAAAAGGTAACGAACTCGCCAGCCAAGGAAAAGTCGAAGGTGTTGAAATGATTTTTCGCGCAGGCTACAAAGAGTTTTCTCGATTGCGCCAGCAAGAAAATGTCGACGACGACACGATTATGGAAGGTGTGCAAAGAGCGATGCGAGTAGCGTTAGCGCGTGAGCAAGAAAAGCTCGACGCGAACTTGCCGTTTCTAGCTAGTGTGGCGTCCGTCAGCCCTTATATTGGCTTGTTTGGTACAGTATGGGGAATCATGAACTCGTTCCGCGGCTTGGCGAATGCTACTCAGGCGACCTTGGCAACCGTTGCACCGGGGATTTCAGAAGCACTTATTGCCACAGCAATGGGTTTATTTGCAGCGATTCCAGCGGTATTAGCTTATAACCGCTTTTCTGCAAGAGCGGAAACCTTGGCGAATAGCTACGAAACCTTTGCCGAAGAATTCATTTCTATTCTGCAACGTCAGTTACATCGGTAATATTGCTTATGGCGTCTCGCAAATTCAAAAAAAAGCCCATGGCTGAAATTAATGTCGTGCCTTACATCGACGTGATGCTGGTACTCCTTATTATCTTTATGGTCACGGCTCCTCTACTACTACAAGGGGTGCAAGTAGACTTACCGCAGGCAAATTCTGCGCCTTCACCTAATCAAGAAGAACCTTTGGTGATATCGGTAGATGCACAAAATAATTACTACATCAACGTAGGCGATAATGATAAGGCAGTTAAACCTTTATCGACGATAACGGATCAGGTGACAAAAGTGTTACGGGTAAAACCCCAAACACCGGTATTAGTCTGGGGAGATACCAATGTCCCTTACGGTACTGTTGTGGAGTTGATGAGTCGTTTACAGAATGCGGGTGCTGAGTCGGTTGGCTTAGTGACCGAGCCACCTCGATAATTGTGTAGATGTTATTGATGAGATTGGCAGTATGAAATCATATAGCTTAGCGATTACCCTCAGTGTGATAGGCCATGGCTTACTGATTTGGTTTGTTATGTGGGGCTGGAGCGCATCTGCCGAAAAAACAGTGATTAAAAAACCTGTCTACATCAAGGCAACGTTGGTTCAGCTAGAGCAAAAAGCCAAGCCCGTAGCAAAAGTGGTAGAAAAGAAAAACGAGCCCCCTAAAGTAGACGAGTCGCTGAAAAAGAAGCAGGAAGACGCGGCAAAGAAAAAGCGTGAAGCCGCATTGCAGGCACAAAAAAAGGCACAGCAGAAAAAAGCAGCAGAAGAAAAAGCGCGTAAAAACCAGCTTGCAAAAAAACGTGCAGAAGAAGAACAGCAAAAAGAAGCTGAGCGTAAGCGAAAAGAACAAGAGCAGCAAAAAAAGCTAGAAGAGCAGCGTAAAAAAGCGGCGCTACAAAAAGAAATAGAAGAAGAGAGGCAGCGCGAATCAGAAAAAAGAATAAATGCAGAAAAGGCTCTGATAGAAGAAGCTAAGCAAGCGGCTAATGATGCAGAGCTAGTTGCATCTTACACCGGAGTCATTGATGAAAAAGTCAGCGCGAATTGGAGTCGCCCACCTTCGGCACGTAACGGCATGAGTGCTTTGTTACGCATTCAATTAGTCCCTACCGGTCGAGTGGTGGGGGTTGATGTGATTGAAAGTAGTGGTGATGTAGCATTTGATCGTTCGGCAGAGTTAGCCGTCAATAAAGCAGAGAGTTTTCCAGAATTAAAAGATCTCCCTAATCGCGTATTCGAAAAAAACTTTCGCGTATTTAACCTGAATTTTGAACCAGAGGATTTGAGACAGTGAAATCACTGATACCCTTGTTAGTCAGCATCATATTATTTTCGTCTTTTTCATATGGTGAGTTGACCATTCGCATTTCCAAAGGTGTTGATAACCCCACGGTTATTGGTGTTGTGCCCTTTAATTACACGGGAAGTAATGCTCTACGTGAGGATGTTTCTACGATTATTGCTAATGATCTACGTCGTAGCGGGCAATTTTCGCCCATCGATTCCAGCAATATGCTGTCATTTCCGTCGTTACCCGAAAACGTGGTGTATCGAGATTGGCGATTATTAGGTAGTGAATATTTGGTGATTGGCGAAATATCACCTAGCGGGCCAAATGGTTTGGGTTATCAATTGGTTTTTTCCTTGTTTGATGTGGTGAGCCAAAAGGCCATCATTTTTAATGAGCCTATTGTGGTGGCTGCGGATGGTTTAAGGGATATGGCGCATTATGTGAGTGATGTTGTGTATGAAGCGATCACTGGTATTCGAGGTGCATTTTCAACAGATATTATTTATGTGGAGCAGCGTTCCAATAGCCAGTACCAGCTTATTCGTGCCGATATGGACGGAGCAAGGCCGCAAATTTTAGTAAAGTCATCGCAGCCTATTCTATCGCCTTCATGGTCGCCCGATGGTAAAAAGGTAGCTTATGTTTCATTTGAGACCGGTAGGCCAGCTATTTTTATACAGGATTTGCAAACAGCTCAAAGAGAACAAGTTACTAATTATACTGGACTAAATGGTGCGCCTGCATGGTCGCCAGATGGTCAAAAGCTAGCCTTGGTCTTGTCAAAAGATGGTAACCCTGAGATATATACTTTAGACCTTGCTACAAGAGCGCTTACCCGCATTACCAAACACTTCTCGATTGATACCGAGCCCACGTGGACAGCAGATGGTGCCGGTATTATTTTCACGTCTAATCGTGGTGGTAAACCACAAATTTATCTCGCGTCTGCGACAGAAGGCTACCCGCAACGTTTGACCTTTGAAGGCGACTATAATGCCAGAGCCCAGTTAACACCTGATGGTAAAAATATCGTGATGGTGCATCGTCGTGAGGGCGTTTTTCATATAGCGACACAGAATTTAGAAACGGGTGCAGTAAAAGTATTAACGACCGAAACAAGTTTAGATGAATCGCCAACGATTGCGCCTAATGGTGCAACACTGATTTATGCGACAAAAGCGGGTGGTAAAGGTATTCTTGCTAGTGTGTCTCTTGATGCGGGAACCCGCTTCGCTTTACCGTCTACATCGGGAGACGTAAGAGAGCCAGCATGGTCACCGTTCTTTAAATAGCCAGAAAACAATAGCTAGAAAAAGTAGTCAACAAAAGCGGTGTCTTATTATATAGTCATTGCTAGCTAAATAAGCAGCAAGCTGGCAGTGTGAATAGAAAAATGAAATTAATTCGCTACCAGCGTACGCTATTATAGTGTTCTGCTAAGAGTATGTTATTATCACGATCTTTGGGGTCTTTACGCATATTGCGTGGTCAAATATTGGAGAAAATTATGTTAGGTAATGCCACTTTATTGAAAACTATAAAAACATCATTCATCGTGCTTGCAGCGGCGGCATTCTTAACCGCCTGTTCTAGCACCGGTACGCAAGAAGACGCTGGCTCTACAACGGATGTTGCTAATAATGATCCAGCACCCGTTGTGACTACTGGTTCAAACGGTAGCGATGTGAACTCCGGTTCGATTGCACCAAAGGCGAGTGTTTTTTACTTTGACTTTGATTCTTCAGCGTTACGCGCGGATTCTCGTTCGTTATTAGACGCACATGCCGCCGCACTTAAAGCTAAGCCTCGTGCTGTTCGCTTAGAAGGGCATGCAGATGAGCGCGGTACACGTGAATATAATATCGCACTAGGTGAGCGTCGTGCTCAGTCAGTACGTGCTTACTTATTGTCTCGAGGTGTGACTTCACCTATCGAAGTCATTAGCTACGGTGAAGAGAAGCCAGCCGCTAACGCATCAAATGATTACGCTTGGCAGCAAAACCGTCGTGTAGAAATTAAATAACGACAATATTCATCTAAATCACGTCAATCTGGGCGTGGTTTAGATTATGAAAGCTTCATTCCTCTTTACACTCTTTTTGCTTAACTTCCTAACTTTCTTTCTTAAATTTGGTAACTATCGTGTCAATTATTCGATGTATGTCCATATCATTATTTGTCGCTTTGTTTTTGCCTGTTGAGCTAATGGCTCAAGCGGGTGTAAGAAGTGTCACCGATACTCCGCAAGCGAATACAGCCTCGACAGTAGAAGCCAGCGCTATTTATGAGATACAAGAATTGCAGCAAGAGGTGCAATCCTTAAGAGGTTTAGTGGAAGAGCAGGCATATGCAATAAAGCGTCTTAAGCAGCAGCGTTTAGATGATTATCTAGATTTAGATAAGCGTGTGAGCGAGTTGGTTCGTCAGCAGCAAGCGGCGGCTTCTGCCCAACGTTCATCAGTATTAGCCACATCTGCCCCTTCGGTATTAACTGGCACTGGTGCAGAATCGGCTATTGAAGACGATTCAGTCACGCCGTCTGTTGTTACTAATGGCGCAAGCGCAGTGCTTGGTAATAATAGCCAAGCAGCTAATACGCTATATAGCGAGGGTATTAGCCTCTTGCTTGATAAGCAGGATTATAGCGGTGCGAAGGGTGTGTTTGCAGAATATCTAGACCGCTTTAAAGGCGGCCAATATACTCCTAATGTGTATTATTGGACTGGGCAAATCTTATTTGCTAACGGTGAAAAAAAAGCTGCAGCAGATAACTTTGAGCTATTAATCAGTGAATATGGTACACACTCAAAAGTTCCTGATGCACAATTTAAATTAGCAAGAATCTACTTCGAGCAAGGTAAAAAAGGTGATGCTAAAATTATTCTCGATAAAGTGGCCGCGAGTGATACCGACGCCGCTTTATTGGCAAAATCGTTTATTAGTAAAAACTATTAGTTAATCACCATCTCCTTAACTATCTTCTTCCTCCTTGGCTAGCGCTTTCGTTAACCTATTGTTAAGTCGCTCTTTTAAGTACTTTTATATAAGGTGTCTCTACTAACTCTCTCTACTAAACATCTCTCCGTTAGTTATCTATCTAGCCGCTGCTAACGCGCCGAGATAGATTGTTTAATCATTTTTCTTTATACTCGCCGCCTATTTTTTATCCATATCCATTTGCTTTCAGCGGTTGTCTTAAACTCATGTCAAAATCTGGTGCTTCTTTAAAAATCACAGAGATATTCTTCTCGATACAGGGTGAAGCGCAAACGGTCGGTAAGCCGACGGTATTCGTGCGCCTTACCGGCTGTCCTTTGCGTTGCCATTACTGTGATTCGGAATACGCTTTCTATGGCGGTGAGCGTATGTCGTTAGACGATATTATGGCGAAGGTTATGTCCTATGGTGCGACTTATGTCTGTGTCACTGGGGGGGAGCCATTAGCTCAGCCAGAGGCAAGAACACTATTAGCTCAGCTATGTGAAAACGGCTTGCAGGTTTCTCTTGAGACGAGTGGCGCATTAGCTATTGATAATATCGACCCGCGTGTCAGTGTCGTGATGGATGTAAAAACGCCTTCATCCGGTGAAATGTCACGTAATGATTATGACAATATTTCTCTGTTGCGTGCGGAAGATCAAATCAAGTTTGTGATTGGTGATCGACAAGACTACGAGTGGTCGCTATTTAAAATTAGTGAATATAACCTGGCAAGCAGTGTAGGTGAGGTGCTGTTTTCTCCTATATATGAGCAATTAGAACCTAGCCAGTTGGTTGAATGGATATTAGCTGATCGTGCGCCAGTGCGATTTCAAATGCAACTACATAAAGTGCTTTGGGGTGATAAACCTGGTCGCTAAACCGCATTGATTGCTGGCATAATATTATGTGTTGCTTACACTGTTTTATATCGTATAGGATTATTTCTCCATGACCTTATCAGCTAATGCTAGCCTATCTTCTTCGAGCTCATCTTCTAGTCTATCTTCACCCAAGGCGGTTATTCTTGTCTCTGGTGGTCTAGACTCAACGACGGTTCTTGCTATCGCTCAAAGTCAGGGTTACGACTGTTATACCTTGAGCTTCGACTATGGGCAGCGTCATAGGGCTGAATTGGTAGCTGCAGAGCGTTTGTCGTTGAAGATGGGAGCAAAAGAACATAAAACCGTTATTCTCGATTTACGCACCATTGGCGGTTCAGCATTAACGGATGATGCCATTGATGTACCCGAAACCGCCAGCGAAGGTATCCCTGTGACTTACGTCCCCGCACGTAATACGGTATTTTTATCTATTGCCTTGGGTTGGGCAGAGGTGCTGGGTGCTAATGATATTTTTATCGGCGTGAATGCGGTTGATTATTCGGGTTACCCTGACTGCAGGTTAGATTATATTAAGGCTTATGAACAAATGGCGAATTTAGCAACAAAGGCCTGTGTTGAAGGTCAGCCTTTGCGAATACAAACCCCACTGATTGATCTCAGCAAAGCAGAGATTATCAGGCAGGGCGTTAAATTGGGTATAGATTATGCTGAAACCATCTCTTGTTACCAGGCAAATGCAGACGGTGATGCTTGCGGTAAGTGTGATAGTTGTCGTTTAAGGCAGCAAGGGTTTGCCGAGGCTGGTACAGAAGATCCAACAAGATACGCGTAAAATACGCATGCTAGAGTCATTCAGAAATATAAAAAATAAATATTGAAGAAAAGGCTTGAGTTTTCCCGTGTAATCATTAATATGTGCGCCTCGTTGAGCAGCAAGCTTAACGTTTACCAACACAAAATTCGGGTCGTTAGCTCAGTTGGTAGAGCAGTTGGCTTTTAACCAATTG
>Ga0233426_10001413_pt1 | contig 22192 bp, 19 predicted proteins | sample SI_118_April2016_6_FD_179875 | JGI IMG/M metagenome (GOLD analysis project Ga0233426, IMG submission 179875) | Seawater microbial communities from Saanich Inlet, British Columbia, Canada - SI_118_April2016_10_MG | ecosystem: Environmental > Aquatic > Marine > Inlet | place: Canada: British...
TTAATTTTAGATATTTGTTTTTGTATTTCTCCATCATTTCCTGTATATTTTTTATGTATTTTGTCAATTTTATCTTGGCGTTCTTGTTCATAACTTGATTTATATTCATAGAATTTATTAATCGCTTTTTTTGCACGTTCATCTATCCACATAACTATTTACTAATATATATATATAAAATTTAATTTAATAATAATACATATAGATATATATATATATATATTTGTATATTTGCAACGATGAGCGTAAATGCAATTAAAAAAGTAGATATTTGTTGTGGTTTGGCGTGGGGTGATGAAGCAAAAGGAAAGATAGTATCGCAATTAGCAAAGAACAATGATTATGATTTTGTATGTCGTTGGAATGGTGGAAATAACGCAGGGCATACAGTGTATATAAATAAAAAAAAGTATAAAACCCATTTAATACCAAGTGGTGTATTTTATAATGTAAAATCAATAATAGGTCCAGATTGTGTTGTAAATATAAAAAGTTTTTTTGAAGAGGTTGATTATTTGAAAACCAATGGATTTAACACAGAACTTATAAAAATTAGTCCAAAAGCACATATTGTAACAGATGAACATATCGAGCAAGATATAAATGAATTAAATAAAGAGCAGGGAACAACTAAAAGAGGAATAGCGCCTTGTTATAGTGATAAATATAGAAGGGTTGGATTACAAGCAGAAAGTAGCGCAGAGTTAGTACCTTATTTATGGAATGAAGAATTATATGGAAACATACTTTGTGAAGGTGCCCAAGGTTTTTGGTTAGACATAAATGAAGGAAATTATCCTTATACAACATCAAGTGTTACATTGCCTTACAGTGCGTGTAGTCTAGGGTTTAGTCCAAAGTTGATTGATGATATATATGGTGCAGTTAAAATATATGATACTCGTTCTGGGATTGACCCATTTTTCCCCGATGAATTATTAGACAACGTAGAATTACATAAAATTGGAGAGGTGGGAGAAGAATACGGAGTAACAACAAAACGGCGTCGAAAAGTGAACTGGTTGAATTTGAATAAATTAATATATGCAATAAATGTATCTGGTGTGAATATTTTGATAATATCCAAAGTGGATATATTAGAGCAGGTGGGAGTGTTTAAATTATATTATGATGATATTGTAGTAACATATGGAAATATGAATGAAATGAAAGAATATATAAAATTAAAAATCGGGTCGGAATGTCCAAATGTGTCTTCCGTTAAATTTTCAAACAATCCACATACAATAACCTTAAATTATTGATTGTACAGACGTCTGGCAATTGTTTCATACTCATTATTAAAAGCAGGCAAGTTAGTAATTGTATTTCTATTTACTTTTTGTGTTGCTTGGTAATTTTTAATTTTCGATAAAATATATTCTTGTTTTTTTCTATCTTTGGTATCTTCCTCTTCCTTAGTAAGCTTACCTTTATATTTATATCTAAGAAATAATCCAATAATGACAAAAATGGAAACACTGACAATAATATTGTAATAAATATTATAGTATTTATCTTTGAATTCGTGACATTTTTTAAGTGATTGTCTAAAAAAGAATTGAACACCAGGTTCTACTAAATTGGCTCCATAACTCATAATATATATATAATTATATATTATGAATATTTATTTGTCGTATGTGTAAAAATTAAAATTTAGCATTGCTATAATTCAAGAAATGTAATACAAACATATATGATAAAATGCCGACTAAAATGGAAATGATAGGAAGTGATAATATAGATTTGGTTTGGTATCCAATGCCGAATGGTTTAATACTATCATCATAGTTAAAAAGAAATGATGGTTTTGTATAAATTAAACTAAACATAATTAATAAATAAACAATAATTGTTACACCAACTTTTTGCTGTTTTATTACATACATAAAATCGGACATATAAATGTTATATAATATATACATTTAAAAATATAAAAAAATTATTCCTCACTTAAATCTTCTCCATCTTCACCTAAATGTGATAAATCTGATTGTTCTAAATCTTCTTCTTGTGCTTCTTGTTCTTCTTGTTCTTGACCAATAAATTGTTGTCTTTCTTCTTCTTGAGTGCGAGCATCATAAGTAAATAAACTTTTTTGTAATCCTTTACCCCATTTTCCTAATTTATGCAATCTCAAAAATTCATCAACTTCGCCTTCATCTTCATTCATTGATTTTAATTTTTTGGTCATCTGGTCTTTTTCTCTTTCCTTGGAGCGTAAAGTTTTTTCCATAATTTGGTCTAAGTTAATAGATTGATTTTTAAATTCAATTAATATTCGTTCAATTAGGCTATTTAGAAATATTTTAGAATGCAACTTACAATCCGCATTTGTAACGGTATCAATATTTTGTTGAATTATATATAACAAATATAAAATGCTGTAAATATAAATATATATTTCCATATGTTTTAGATCTTTCGGTAAAGAGAATGTATTAATCCATGATATATGTTCATTTAATGGAATATTTATTTTTTGAAACAATTCTTTTGTGATATCATTAACTGTATGTAACGTATTTGTTTTTTTATTGAAATCTGATAAAATGATAGCATCATTTGGATATAATCCCCAATGTTTAGGGACAATATATGGATTATTAATTACAACGTCATCGCCAGTTACAGTGAAATTCTTAAAAGATTTAGTTTTAATAATATTTATAATTATTTTGAATGTGTTAATCAACTGTGTTGGATTAGATTCCGATTTATTTTTGCTCCAATCTAAAAATATAGTTTTTAATTTATCAAAGAATATATCATATTTCTGTGATGTTTTCCTTTTAACTGTTGGCAAAGTTTTTAAATTATTATTAATGCTATCTTTCATTTTTTGTATTTGATAAAAAATATAACTTTCCATTTTAGAAATTTTGGTTTTAACTTTATCTTCTAAATCCGGCGTACCTTCGCAAGGTAATTCCTTTATAAGTTCGTGTAATTTATCAATAAAATTTTCAAATTTGGGTGTTAAATCTTCCTTTACACAAATAGATATTTTTTCTTCATCTTCATCTGGTATATCGCCTGTTTCAGTTTGCTTATCTTTTAGTTGGCAATCAACTCTATCCTGCATTCTATGTTGTAATGTATCGCATAAAGACATATTAGTTTTTGTGTCTATATCAACAATATTTTGTTTATGAATAAAGACTGTATCTATTTTATCCGGTTTGAATTTTGCATTTTCATCTTCTTTGCGATTGAGTGATACATTATTATCATTATCATTATCATTATCATTATCATTATCATCATCATCATCATCATCATCAATATCATTCTGCTCAATGTATCTCTGTTTATATTTACCAACTGCCTCATTAACTAATATAGTATCGTAACTATTAGATGTATTAGGTATATAATTGCGTGTATTTTCATTTGAATAATAACAATTAGATTTACTATTTAATCGTGTAGTATTCAGCATATTATTAATTTCGTGTGCTTGATCAATATACGAACCATATGATCTATTATTTTCACGAAAATATGCATCAACATTTGAATGATTTGACATACAACAAGTATTAATTTTATGTATTTTATTGGAAATAAAATTTAATTCTTCTTTTGAAACAGTGTTATGTATTTCATATATGATATAATATGATAGCGCAATTAGTTTTGATTTAGCAATCAATGAATTTTCAAGTGTCATGTATGGTTCTTTTATTTTGGTAGTTAATGGATTGTATGAAGGTAGTTTTATATTACCTTGATATGGCAAGAACATTTTGTAATTAAATGAACCTTTATATTGAACATCAATCTGTTTTTCAATAGCGTCTTTTCTTTGGGATAAAAATCGATTTATGTCACTTTTAAATTCGCCCCTTGCTAATTTTTCAATATATGGTTTTAATGTAGAAACAATTTCTTCAGTTTTCATAGAATTAATAATTGTATTTAATTTCATTTCTTTAAAAATACACGCAACAAATTCAACAGTTTTCATATTACTTTCATCATATAACGGGAACCCAAATATGAATGGAATACAAGAGCCTGAGTATCTAATAACCGAAATATCGAATATTTGTAATTGAATATTTATTACAATAGCAGACATAGATAAAACGATTTTAACAATATCAGAATTTTCTTTTGATGAATGAAATCGATTGTAATAATTGAGTAACTTAATAACAATTTCAACCTTATTTTCTAAGATAATATCTGTAAATTTTTCGTATTTTGATAACAATGTAAATATATCATTTGCATCGGTTGAAGTAAATTGTATATTATCGTCTTTGTCTGTTGAAGTATCAGCAAGCAAATTATTTTTAAATTCTTCAAAATTTTGTAATTCAGTAATAGATAATTCAACATCATCATTTTCGATTGGTTCTTCAATTTCTAATACAGCATTTGTAGTAATTTTAGAGCCACTATCACTATAACCTTCGTCATAACTATAATCAATATCGCATATTTTATAACCTGACTCTGATTTTGCATCAACCCAATAGCTGCCATCGTCACTTAATTCGCCTTGTGTATTTTTGATTCTCTCTATCTCTCTAGCATAGTTTTTACCACCAACAAATGCGTTTGCTAATTCATATAGAAATAATGGTAATATGGCTTGATTAGTATCCTTGCAATATAGCATATATCTGTTTTCTGCAATTGTGTCTAAACTAGACAGATTGGGTTTTCTAAGATATTTGGTCACAAACATAATAATCTCTTCTTGTTTGGTAGCAAAATCTTCATTCCCTATTATTTGGTCACGTAACGAATGTAATGGGCTAATAATAGACATATCTTGAAAATTATAAAAATTGGATATAACATTTGCTTTTTCAGAATATTTGTATTTAATTTTATTATTCAGGGTTTGTTGCCTTTTTAGTTTATCGCCCATCTGTGCAATTAATAGTTTTAGTTCGGCTTCTTTTTTAGAGTATACGTGTTTAAATTCAATTATCATATTTTCAACAAACAATTTGTTTATTTTCTCTCTTTTCTCTCTTGTAGATAAACAATCAGATGAATCGGTTAATTGACTATCATAACCGCAATCAATTGTCTGGGGGCATCTGTTTCCATCCATGAGTAGAGAGAAATTATTCTTGTGTTGTGATGTTGCCTCTTCGTCCAAAACCCATTTTCTATTTATCCTTTTATATATTCGAATAGAAACTAATTCATCATCGTATAGTTCTAAAACCGCATAATCGCCATTAGTAATCATTTTTTTCCCATTAATAATAGTTTTTGCCATATCAATAGCACCTTCTTCATCTAATTCGTGTACCTCTTTCATTTTTTCTGCTAAATATGCCTCAAATTGTTCATTTGTCATACTGTTTTTTTCTTCTTCATAAATATTAATTGCATCATAATATGTATCATCGTATACTTTATCATACTGTAATTCTTTATCATTATCATTTTCTAATTCTTCTTCAGAAATATATTTCTTCGATAATTGAATATTTATGTCACATTTTCCAGAGCCATAATTTACAGAGTTTACATTTTCATTATTACTATTCAAAGAATTTAAATATGTTTTATAATTTTCCATCATACTTTCAAAATTATCATTCACAAGTGAAGCGTTTCCAAATGAGATTAAATGTGTTAGAAATCTTAAATTATCTAAACCTTTAGCATATGTAATAAATGATGAATTTGTAAATTGCCTTTCAATAAATTCAGTTGATATATCATCATTTTTAGAATATATTGTAATATCTTCTGGTTTAACAATAATACCCTTATCTAAGAATATAATGAATGCATCGTAAATATTCTTTTTACTTGCGTTTGGATATTTTTTTCCGTACATTTTATTCCAATCTTCATCTATATCAGCTTCATTCAGTTCCCGTTTGTTAGTGCTAACTCTTTCATCTGTACCATCAAAACTTCTCACTTGTTCTCTCAAATATGTTTTAACTAATAAATCTGTTAATAAATCATTTTCTTCTTGTGGACCCTTACGTTTATCGAATATATAATTATAGAATTTATTTTTCTGAAAAATATCATAATAAAAATTTTGATTTAAACTCGAAATGTTACCATAAATTCTGTTTTGTTTTTTATAAAATGAAAAAAAATCGCGTTTGTTAGAATAAATAATATCTTTAATTGAAATATAATCATCATAACTAATATTATCGTGTTCAATAGTAAATTTTATAAGTTCATTTATCGTATTGTTAACACTTAAAGGTGTTTTTGTAGGTTTTTTAGTAATATGATTTATATGTATTAATTTACTTGTTAATGGTAGGTCACGTTGTAATAATCCTTTCAAATCTTCCTGCTTTCTTGATTTAACGTGATGTTTATACTGGTTTAAATTTGTTTCGTCTACCTTTTTATTCCCTCCTTTAAATATAACATTATTATTAGTGTCATTAAAAATATTGCTTATTAATTTTCTTTTACCTGATTCGATAATTTTTGTCATTATATTTATATTAGGTGAATTAACATATTGTATTGAAAATAATTGTACAGGTAATGTAATATAACTGTCAAAAGTAACAGTTTCACCACTTAAATGTTTTAGCACAGTATTAAACTCATTTTCGCCTGTTATATCCGCCTTTGATAAATTGCCATTATTATTAGATATTGTATTAATATCGTGTTTTGAATTGAATATGCTAAACAGTAGTTCATCTTTAGATGAAATATAAGGATTAATTACATCATCTATATAACTTCTAAATTTTTGTTGTCTGGTTGTTTGATAAACATTGCTGTATTTTAAATAATCATTTACGTCTGTTATGATATTAGAATTTACAAACATACCACCATCAGTAACATTTTTATATATTTTTTCCTGCATCACACTGCCATAGTAAAACCATAATGGTTGTGAGTTATTATTATCTAAAATGTTATCCGTTATGATAGTATTCGAAGATTTATTTAAAATATTACTAATATTACCATTCTTATCAAAATTCGAAAACTGTTCTCTAAGTAATGTTACGCGTTCAACATACAATTGTATTTCCTTGTGTACCTTTGGGGTTCGCTTTTTTAATTCGATACTGTTTATAATACTGCCAATTAAATCGTCCAATTGCATTTTCAACCCATAACGCATTTCTTTTTGGGATACTTTAGATGTCGTTTCAATAAACCCTAAATCCTCTCCTAACGTATCGTCATCTAATAAGTTATCATATGGTACATTTGATTGTTCACCTTCTACTACATCGTGATCATTATTATCATTATTATCATTTGCGTGAGCAACTGATAAATTTTCGTTTAATTCCCCATTATTTAATTGCTGTTTTTCATCAATATCTTCTTCGCCAGTTCTTGCAACTTCATAACTATTTAATCCATCATTTTGTGCAGTTGTTAATGTTTTCGGTTTTTCTCTCAGTTCTATTTTATCAATATTAAATTCATCTTTTAACCCAGAATATTCAAAGTCTAAATAAATATAACTTTCGTCGGGGTGTAATTTTATTTCTATCATATCCATTTCCTTACTTACTATTTTTCCAACAACAATAAATGGCACATCTCCTTTAAAAAATATATTTATCCATTTCCCTTCAATTAACCCATTTATTTCTGCATAACCTTTACTTTCAGAGCGTTGTATAATTTCAATCCCTTTAATTGATTTATCGCTAAATTCTCCATCAATAATATTCAATTGTTCAATAGTAAATGCATCACGTATTTCTAACCTGTTTCTATCTATATAAGTAATTAAAAATAATTTATTATGTAAACTATCATTTGATGGTGATGTTAATTTAATTATATCCCCGATATTTAATGATATTGAATTTCTTTCCATTATTATTATAGTACTATATAATGTAAATAGAAATTTATCTTCAAATATTTACAAATAAATTGAAATAAAATAATAATCCAATAGTTAGCACTATTAAAATATATATTCATATAAGATGACTACAACTATGATTTGCCCCAAAGATTTTATTAGATACAACGAAGGAAATGATATTACTAAAGTTTTCAAGGTTCTTGGTTCGGATAAAGAGAAGATGTATACGCACATACGTTATAAAAAAGAAAATTTAGAAAAATCAGATGAGAATGGCAATTATTATAGTGATTATAAATCGGTGATTACCAATAAAAATGATGATGTCGTAAGTTATGCAATTCCGCGCTCTATTGAGATGGAACTTTTTATGGAGGAAAATCCCGCTGCTGATTGCGTTGTCGAAGAATTTGTGGAAGGAACAATGGTGTCACTATTTTATGACCCGAGTTCAGTAAAGTTGTATGTCCCTGAATTAGAACAGTTAATTGGTAGCGATAATCGTGGCAATCAGGGATGGAATATTAGTACTAGAGCTTCTATTGGTGCTAAAAATTCATTTTATAGATCATTTGATGGTTCAATCACTAGTTCATTTGCAACATTATTTATTGATTGCGCTAAACAATCTGAACTTGACCTTTCCCAACTTAATAAAAATATGTGTTATAATTTTGTAATCAAGCACGTTGATAACAAGGTTGTTAATACTATCCGTGCAAATTCGCTATATATTATTGGTGTATATGAGATTAAAAATAATGATAACAATCGTTTCACTATTAATAATGTTCCTTCAACTTGTGAAACGACTATGTTATCCCACGCTAAAATTAATAAACCGTCTGTATTTGATAGCGAAGGTATATTTGATTGGGACGATTTGCACGAAAGATATAATTTCATTGGTCAAGAAACGTGTAATGTATTTGAATACAATATGCAAAATAATACTGTTCTAATGGGTTATATTATTAAAAATGAAAAAACAGGTAGGCATACAAAGTTGCGTAACCCAGTGTATGACTATATGCGAACTCTTCGCGGAAATCAACCTAAACTGGAGCATCATTATTTGGCTCTTCGTCAAGACAAAAAGGTGCAAGAATTTATTCACGTATTTCCTGAATATAAAGATGCGTTTGATGGTTTCTTGCAAAAAATTGTGGAATACACACAGGAGTTAAATAGACTTTATATTCAACTAAATGTTACTAAGAAGGCAGAGTTTAAAGATATTGGTTACGAATATAGAAACCATATTAATGCGATCCATTACAAATATCGAACCGAACTTCGTGATAAAGGACAAAGTCTACAAACGAATGACTTCATTGAATATGTTAATGCGTTGCATCCATCACAATTAATGTTTGCATTGAATTTCAAGAAACGCAAGCCACGCGCGAACCCTGAAGATTATTATACTAACCAGAAACAGTAATACAATTAAATAATATCGCACTTTGTACATCCATTTATAGATTTATAAAAACCAAAAAAATAAAAAACAACATTTACATGTTTTTTATTTTTTTTATTTAACAAACCGGTTTATTAGTAACTTTCTTTGGAACAACACTACCGCTATTTCTGGCTGTTCTAACTCTAGAATTAATATTATTATGTAATATAGTTCCTGTTTCTTCATTTCCTCTACTTTTATTTACTTTACCTAAATTATTAGCATTCATTCGCAGCATACGTATACGCATTCCTGAATCCATTCTTGGAATTGGTTGGGGATTTAGATTTACGGCTACTGGTGCTGCTACTGGTGCTGCTACTGGTGCTGCACCAGCTTTCAAATTAACTAAAACACCAGATTTATTGCCAAAAGTAACAGTATCACCCACACTAAAGGACAAATTTGGGTGTGGGTCTGTATAGATGTAAATATTTGCTAAACCCGTCCCATCGAATGCATAATCTCCAATACTTGTAAGACTATCAGGAATAGTAATGGAAGTAACATTTTGATTACTAGCGACTGCCGCCACCCCAATACTAGTGAGTTGAGAATTTTCACCTAATATTAGTTCGGTCAGCACTCCTTGGATAAATGCAAAATCTCCAATACTTGTAACACTATCAGGAATGGTAATGGAAGTTAACGAAAACATACCTGCAAATGCATCTCGTCCAATACTAGTGAGTTGAGAATTTGCACCAAATATTACTTCGGTCAAACTTTCATTAGACTTAAAAGTATTCATCTCTATAATAGTAACACCATCAGGAATAGTAATAGAAGTCAAGTTTAAGGCATTATTAAATGCGCCAACTCCAATAGTGGTTAATTGAGAATTTGGTTCAAATGTGACTGTAACCAAACTTGTCGCTTGAAGGAACGCATTTTCACCAATACTGGTAATAGTATTAGGAATAGTAATAGATGTTAAAACTGTACTATCTTTGAATGCCTCATTTTCAATCGTGGTGAAAGAACTGGGAATTGTAAAAACGGCTGGCGAACCCGCATTTGAATAATCTGTTGATGTGAAAGGTGGTATGGGTTTGAATTTAACTTCAATGCCAGATTTATTACCAATATTAATAGTTGAACCTACAGTCCATCCAAATTCAGGGTGTGGGTCTGTATCGACATAAATAGTTGATAAACCTGAATTCTGGAACGCACTCGACCCAATGCTGGTAACACTATCAGGAATAGTAATAGAAGTCAAACCAGCAGCTAGATAGAACGCATAAGCTCCAATACTGGTAACAGAATTAGGAATAATAATGGAAGTCAATCCCGTATTAACGAACGCATTATCTCCAATAGTATCGAGTATGGAATTTTCACCAAAAGTAATAGAATTCAAACTTGTCGTTCCATAGAACGCACTCACTCCAATAGCGGCAACATCATCAGGAATAGTAATAGAAGTCAAACTTGACGTATTTTGGAACGCCTGCTTTTGAATAGTGGTGACGCTATTAGGAATAGTGATTGAATTCAAATTTGACGCATTATAGAAGAGATAATCTTCAATAGTTGTTAATTGAGAATTAGATATATCATCAAATGTTACGGTAGTCAAATTGGTCATACCTGCGAACGCATTAGCTCCAATACTTGTGATGCTACTGGGAATAGTAATAGAGGTTAAACCTGTCGTACCTTTCAACGCACTAGCTCCAATACTTGTGATGCTACTGGGAATAGTAATGGAAGTCAAACTTGTCTTACCAAATAACGCATAATCTGCAATACTGGTAAAACTACTAGGAATAGTAAAATCTGCTGATCCATCATAATCTGTGTTTGTGAATATTGTCATTATATATATTATGTATATAATGAATAAAAAATAATATTTAATATTTAAGTTAATAATTATTGAAATCACTAAAACAATTCATTAATATCATTATAAATTTTTTTCAAATCATTGCACGCTTGCATAATATCATCCTTAATATTGCTATCTTTGACTTCGTCTTTATAAATCAATCTAATAATTGAATAATCATCGTGTGGATGGAATTGTTTAAAACCACAGAAAGATAGAGTTTCCTTATTTTCAAATAAATTGGAATAGAGAGCATATTCAATAACCTTACCTACAGTATATGATTCATTTTTAAGTTTAATATCATAAGCATTTTCATTAATAATATCAGATGAACGAATTTCAAGTTCATCTTCAGAAATTGTTTTTTGAATAAAGTTTAAATGGTCGTTCATAATATTGCACGCCTTTTTAACAATTTCTGTATTTTTATATATTCCAATAGTTTCTATCGTAAAATCATAACTATTTTTTTTTGTATAACGCTGAGTTTCTAAATTCATAAAATCATCTTTATAGTGTAAGATTTCTTCATCTGTTTTTTTTTGTGTACGATATTCTTTTTCTTTATCGTTCCAAATTTTTAGTGATTTTTCAGAATCAATTGTTTCACCATAAGCGCAAGTAGATACAGTATTGAATGCGCCATTCTTTTTAGCGTTAGATTTGCTAAAGGAGCAACTTAATTTCAACATTTCGCCTGGAACATCTCCAATACTAGGTCTAAGTCTAGCAAACAATATATAACCTTGTGTTTGTTTGTTAATAGGAAAGAATTGTTTAACTCTTGAATCATCAATAATTTTATCATTTACTATATCTTTAATTTTAAAATGTTCGGTTGTAATAAATTTAATATCCTGAGTATCATTTTTTTCTTCTAAAAACATTTCATAATTTTCATAAGGGAAGTCATCATCATTAATATGTACAGGAATACAACATAAACGTTGCTTTAAAATTTCATTATTAAATCTGCTTGTATTATTTTGAATAACAACTTTGGCAGCATTATCGCCTGTGGTATCGAAACAATAAACATCAATATCACTTAATATTATACGTCTTAATGAGTTAGCAATGCTTTTATCAACATTATCTAAAGTAAAAGTCATAGTATCCGTGTGTTCATTCATCGAAGAAAGTGTAGCTTGCAACATTATTCTATATAAAGTATGTTAGATATATTTAGATTATATATTTTCAATTTTATGTTTTATGTTTTTAATGTAATAAATATAATTTCGTTTGAAATATATTAAATAAAAAACATAAAACAATATACAAGTAATAATGGACGTTCTTTATTACAGTAATTTATGTAAACATTCACAAACATTATTAGCAATATTAGCAAGATCAAATATAAAAAATAATTTTTATTATGTATGTATTGATAAAAGAGTTCAAGAAGGAAAAAATATAAATATTATATTAGAAGATGGAAATAGAGTATTATTACCGAATATAATAAAAAATGTGCCCTCTTTATTATTACCAAATCATGGTAATCGTGTATTAACCGGTGGTGAAATTTTAACATATATTGAACTAAATAATACGCAAACCCAAAGTAATAATATGGATGAACCTTCTCCATTTGCTTTAGCAACAAATATAAGTGATAATATTGCGTCAGATAAATTTAGTTTTTTAGATATGACTGATGATGATCTAACAGCAAAGGGTAGTGGGGGTACAAGACAAATGTATAATTATGTTCAACTTGATATGAACCCTTTAATTGCAACACCAGCAGAAGACTACTCATCTGTTAAAATGTCTTCACAAGATAACAGTGAATATGATAATTATGTAAAAGAGCGCGAACAAAATACTCCTAAACAGAAAGCTCCATATCAACACAATACATATTAATAAATAAAAAATAAAAAATAAAGTTTGTTATTTTTTATTTATGGTGTAAACTTATACGTTACAAATAGTAACCAAACTTAAAATCCAAAATTGTTTGATAATATAACAGATTTCGATACAGTAGTTGCGTCTGTCTTTCGTTTGATTTGATATAGACTCGAGTTTGAATTAATACTCATATTGTTAATAGACATAAGGTCATTTCCTTCATCAATAATTTCTGGCATTATTTTGGTTAAAGGTTTATCAATAACAAAAAGTAATCGTTCATTATCGAAACATTTTCTATATTCTTGAATTGTTAGATTACCATAATACTTATCTAATAAATAATATGGGTTTGGTGCTGGTTTAATCGTCTTTGTATAATTATAAACCTTACCATATAAATAATTTATTAATTGATATCTTTCAAATTTTTGTGAACTATCAATATGTTCATTCATTAAAAATGCAACACTGCATTCGGGACTGCAGAAATTGCCATATACTTGATAAGAATTATTCACAAAATTTTGTGGTATATGTATGGGTGGATTAGAAAATTCGCACGTACAAAAAAAACACGCTGCTTTTTTAGAATTATAAGTTTCATTTATATGAAATTGTTTTTGCAAAATTTTAATATTTTTCCATATATGTTTGGTTGAACTTGTTGTTACATCAGGAACAGAATTATTCATTTCAATATCATTCCCATTTACTATAATATCATCATCATCATCATTATTAGTGACTATTTTTTCATTAGAAGTGTCATAAGTTTTGAAATTTAATAATCCTTTCTTAGCATCATTAATATAAAAAGATTCTACTTGGTCATCTGTATTTTTATCTAAATTTTCTAAACTACAGTCTAAGTGTAAAATTACATTTTCAATAATATTAGTTTCATTTGTAGAAACTTTATTTGTCATTTCAATAATTTTCCCTCCCTTTGGTTTCCGTCCCCTTTTTTTAGGGACAGTATTTATTGGTTTCGGTTCATAAATTATTCCGGCTTTCAACTCTTGTTCTTTTAGCGCTTTTGGTTTTCTTCCTCGTTTTTTTTTACCTGTTAGTGGGTCAATGTTATTATATAACATTTGAAGGTCTAATATAACCTGTTCTTCCGCCGTTTTTTCTTCGGTCAAATTTTCTTCAGTCATTATTTAATTAATACTATTTAATCATCTTTAAACTATTTTAAAAAGCATTTTCTGCAAAGGGGAACATATTGTGCTGCTGAACCAATTAATATTTGATTATTATCATCAACAATACGGTGTGAAAATAGTGCGAGTGTTGCATCTTTACAATTTGCACAAAAGGATTGTAATTTTTGCACACTATCACAAATGGGTATTAAATTTAGAATTTGTCCGAACGGTTTACGTTGAAAATCACCATCCAATCCATATACATAAACTGTCATATCCATTTCTTCAACCATTTTTATAACTATATCGTATAAATCGTTAAAGAATTGTCCTTCATTAATTAATACCACACTATTTTTTTCAATATTTTTATAAATATTAATTAGGTTTAACCCTTTTATGCAAGGTATAGATATTTTATCATGAGTACATAATTTATTTTCATCGTATCTATTATCATCGGAATGGTTAATAACAGTACAAGGAATATTACATAATTTACATTTTTTATAATTTTCCACCAAATGTGATGTTTTACCAGCAAACATAGGTCCAATGATTAAATGTAACTTTCCCGAATTATTCATTTTAACAGAGTTTGAAAATTGTAATTTATCGTTATTTAATAGACTCATTGTAAAATATAACTATAATATATTTATGGTTTGAACTATTTGTTTAAATAATAAATCAATTTTATTATTTAGACATTTGAATATTTGAATATTTAAGTTCGCCTAAAAATACGAAAAATAAATCAAGTTTAATTAATTAGTTAGTAATAAAGATATATCTTTACTAAGATTAAATGAACAAAACAACAATATCACCAAATGAAAATATACCGTGGATTGAAAAATATCGTCCAACTTCATTTGAAAATATTGTTCTCGACAAAAATAACAAAACAATTTTTAAAAATATTACTGATACACAAAAAATTCCCAATTTATTACTATTTGGACCACCTGGTACTGGTAAAACAACAACTGCTATTAATTTTATAAAATCATATCAACGTAAATCAAACATTCAAACAAACGAATTAATTATGCATTTAAATGCATCAGATGAACGCGGTATAGATGTTATTAGAAATCAAATTAACCAATTTGTTAATTCAAAATGGTTATTTACTAAAGGGACGAAATTTGTTATATTAGATGAAGTTGATTACATGACAAAATCAGCCCAACAAGCTCTTAAATATTTAATTTCATCATTATCGAATAATGTTTGTTTTATTCTTATATGTAATTACATATGTAAGATTGACAATGTTTTACAAAATATATTTATTAGATTGCGTTTTAATAATCTACCATTGATAGAAATTGAAAAATATATTAATAATGTTGCAAAAAAAGAACAACTCGATATTGACAAAGAACAAATATCCAATATAATTACATATTTTAAATCAGACATTCGCAGTATGATTAATTATTTACAATCAAATTACTCACAAACAAATATAATCAAGAATACAGTAAACGATTCGGTATGGTTAGATTTTATTGAATATATCAAAAAAAACAATAATAATATAAGTAAAATAAATAATTATATTAATAAAATTTGCTTGAATTACGATATAAATTTATATCAATCATTGCGAATGTTTTCAACATATATTATTAAGAATACAAATATAAATAGTGATATTTTAAATTGTATTGAAATTTTTATACATAAAAATGATTACGATGTAGATAGTTATAAAAATTATATATTTGATAAATTAATAATTTATTTATGTGCTGATGATACAAATTTATGATGTAAAATTATCAAATTTATGTAATCTAATATGTAGTTTTCTCATAAAATCATTTGGTGGTGATGATTTTGTTGGGTCGAAACTACTTTCATTTACACACGTGTCATCATGATTATTTAAAATTCGCATCACTTCAACCTGTTGTTTCTGTATCATATTATTGTATTCATCATCACTTGTTGACCTGACTTTTATATCAGATAATGGTGAGAAATTATTTGTATTTGTATTTGTAATTGTATTTGTACCTTTACTTTTATTCAATTCAGTTTTTCCATTATTCTCTAATTCAATTGATTTTTGCATATTATAATTTATATATTGTAAAGATAAACTTATTTAAATTAATTAATAAATTGATTTAAATAATTTAATTATTTTTTTTTGAGATATAAAGAAATGTCAATTGATGATGATTGGGATTCATTTAATATTAATGACCCAATAAATAGTAATGATGACAACAAAAATTTAATGAAAGATGATAACAACGAAATTATTTCAAAAATTAATTGTACTTGTACTCCTTTGAAAATATCTACAAAAACCAAGATTGTTTACCTTAATAAACCTATTGTACTTGAAGATTTATTTTGGAAAATTCCCTTAATTAAATATATGGATTTAACAAATGGTGTAATTAAAAAACAGATCAAAATCCAAACAAATAGCAATGAGGATTTCATAAAACTTACACAAAATAAAAATAAATATTCTGATTGTATTTTAACCGAAAATATCTTATATGATTCTACTTCAGTTACTGCGAGGCAAGATAAATTTAAAGATATACGAAAAATTAGTATTGGGTTATCAAAGAAAGACATTACTACATATCGTTCAAAAGAAAAAAGCGCATTTTATAATTGTTTTGTTATTATTGTTAGAACACTTTTTGAAAAAGAATATAAGGAGGTTCACGTTAAAATATTTAATACAGGTAAAATGGAAATACCTGGTGTTCATAATGATGTTCTATTTTATAATGTTAAACACGAAATAGTTAGAGTATTACAACCATATTTTACCGATAAAATATATTTTCAAGATGAATTATGTACAACTGTATTAATTAATTCCAATTTTAATTCGGGGTTTTCTATTAAACGTTGCAAATTATACGATATACTTAGAATGAAATATAATATATCGGCATGTTACGACCCTTGCTCATACCCTGGGGTTCAATGTAAATATAAATTCGAACAAGATAATACCACTATTAGTTTTATGATATTTAGAACAGGCAGTGTATTAATTGTGGGTAAATGTTCTGACGAACAATTATATATTGTATATGATTTCTTGGTGCAAGTATTTACTGACGAATTTGAAACAATTAAAGATAATTATATTTTACCTATCAAAGATACTAATAAAAATAAGAAAAAAAAAAAGAAAACTATTATTATTACAAAATAACTTAATATTTACTATTTGTTAATTTATCGACCGTATAATTTCACTAAACTTCATAATATCTTGTTCTGGTTGAAATATTATATTATTCAAATAATTATTATATTCAGTAAATCCAAGATTTAATTTATTTGATATTAATATATCTTCATCTTCATCTATAAATTTGTTGGTTAATTTCATATTATGATACCTCCTTTCAATATAAGATAATAATGCTTCTTGAATATTTTTAAACCATAATTCCCTTTCATTATTTGTTGCATTAGTAAAATCTTGGTTTGTACTAATTTTTCTTATTATCCCTGAATATAATAATACATTTTTGTGCAAATTTTTTATTAATTTACTCTCTCTTTCATAGAAATATATATTTTGACGAGTTGATTCTGATATTGAATATATTGTTTTGGTATAAACATAAATTATTGCGTCCTTTAATGATAAATTAAAAAACATATTGTCATCCTTATCAGTTATTTGACTTATATATTCAACATAATGCACTATTGCATTGCGGCAATGAAATGCTGTCAACTCTAAATGTTTTGTATATGTATATAACATTATGAAAATATGACCCATCATATCCAAACCCTTTAGGAAGAATGATTTATTTATATTATTCATATTTTCAAGGGAATGAAGTATGTAATTGTGTATTATACGAATATAACTTATATATATTATATTTACATCATCTGTTATTAATGCCTTATAATTTGTTTGGTTATTTAAATTATATAGTTCCTCCTTATTTTCTTCAACGGATTCTTCATTATCGTTTGAACCATTTTTACTCATTTAATAATTACTTATATAATTATTTTTATATTAATGCGTAAAAAACATATAAAGATTTTAGCAAAAGATTATAAAAAAAGATATTATGGCAAGTATGACTGAAGAAGTAAATTATACATTACCTGGAGAAAAATCTCTTAAAAATGCTAGTAAAATTGCGTTAGTTGAAGATAAAAAAATTATGATGGACTATTGGATGGAATCGTTTAAAGAAGACGCATTCCTTGGTGTTCGTGAAAATGGGGAAAAATTATTAATTAAAAATGAAGGCGATGAGTACACCAGTTCTATTTCAAAGGTTTACAAGGTGGATGAGGAATATTTAATTGTAACAGAAAATTCTATATATTTTGTTTCGGCAACAATTCAAACAAAACGCGTTGCATAATTTTTTTATTTATACTTCCTCTTTCATTTCATAAATAAGGTCACTTTCTATTATCTTACCTGATTTTTTTATTGACACGTCTTCAATATCAATAATATACGTTTGGGATTCGATATCCTTTTTGTAAACTAAATATGTTTGGGATTCAATATCGCGAACATATTTAATATTCTCTTGCACATTAAATGGTTTCACATATTCGAAAAATTTGTAAAATAGTTCAATATATGGATTACATAATTGCATCGTATTCATTATAGTAGAGTATTAGCTTTATTTATATTAATTATTTGATTATATATAAATAAATATAAAATTAATTCAATTTATTTTCGCGCAACACCAACCAACCGTACAAATAAATTAATTAGATCCAAAAAGAATCCGACACTTGCTTTTGGATAATTTGGACTATTGATACAATTTTTCGCATACGTAAACATCTGGGTCGTGTCATAACTAACAAATAATGAAAACAGCAATATAACAAAATAAGAAATCATACGATACGTTTTATAATCATAATTTCCTAAAAATAACATAGTAAGTTCTACAATAATAACAGCAATTAGCGCCACAAGCAAACCCACAATTGCGGTTGAAAATGTTTTTTCAAAAAATTCGGGTTTTAGATAAACGACAAATGACATAATTAAAAATATAATGATTGTCATTATTATTGCGTTATTAATGTAAATATATAATTCTTTGGATTTGAAATATGGATACAATATTAATGAAATGCAAGCTATAAATGCGCCCCACGTAGCATGCTGGTAAGTGAAACCTGTCGTGTTATAAATATCCTCAATACTAATTAATATTATAAACACAAATGAAAACAATATTCCCGCTATACGATAAGGCGCTATTTGATTAAAAACTTGTTCGATTGGCAACAGTTTTAATAAATCCCCTTTATTATTTAATAAGTAATTGTATAAATGGATAAATAAACCGACAAACGTTAAACTTAGCGCTAAATATAAATACGTATTTATAACGAAATTATCGCATGTTGGTTTGTTATTTTTAAAGGCGCTCTTATACGTGAGGAAGCCTAATATTATTGTGGAAAATATAATAAATATAAATTTGGATTGTAGATGAGGTGGTGATTTCATTTTTTATATTATATTGATATTTATTTTTGGGTATCGTAAATATTTATATAAAATTTTCTAAAAAATAGAAAAAAATTGAAATTAAAAACTTAAATAAATAAGCATTACAATACAAGTAATACAATACTATAAAATGAACCCGCCAGCATACCAAAAACTTTGCGAATACATCTGTGATGATAATTTCAAGTTTAACCTTGAAGAACAACCACTCGTCGAAGATTTTCAAGAACTAATACAGGAAACGACAACCATCGTCGCAGAATGTGTCCTCAACACAGATGAACACTTCCCAGTACAGAGGAAAAAAGATGGATCCCTTAAAAAGCAACGCGAACTTTACGATCCAGACAATAAGGATTACAATGGAAAAAAAGTTGATTACATCACGCGACACCCCGATTGGAATGACAATGACAATGAATGGTTATATTTAATTGCATATGATAATCGAATTGTTAAAATAGGTATGACAATATCATCTTTGGAGGATCGTTACAAATCATATTCATGTGGAACAACACGCGCAATGGAAAAAGGGTCATGTTCAACCACAAATTATATTATTACCGAATGTAATTTTAACGCATTGAAGAAGGGGATGAAAGTTGAAATAATTGGAATAAAATGCCCTTTCGAAAAGAAGGAAATCACTCGCTTCGGGGTCACAAAAACGTGCAAATTATCGAGCGTTAGAGATCAGGAGACAATGATTACAGAATGCTTTAAAAATGTATACAAACATAAGCCGGTTCTGTGTGTTCAAGAAGGAAAATAAAATAATAATAAAAAAAATTATAGGATATATTTACTTTTTTTTACATATTTTCTTCAATATATGTAATTTCATCCGCAGTAATACCAAAATATTCATATATATTTTCACACGGAAGGTTCGGTTGCGGAAGATGTTGCAAAATTCTTATGTTGTTAAAATTTCCCCAACGGCAAATATTGTTAATAAATACATACAGAGGATGCTCTAAAATATTCTTGTATATTTCTGCTTGCTCTTTAGTATCGCACATTATAAATACGATTGATTGTGTCATCCCGCATTTGTCAATAAATGTTTTATATTTATCAGTTGTTGATATAAATACTTTATAACCATCTTGAAATTTATGGGGTCTTGAAGAATATACAGTTTGTTTGGGCGTATGTATTAATTTATATTTAAACACGTCGCATTCCTTATCACTAATAAATGCCGCCTTTGTGTATTTGTGTAAATCGCTGCTGGTTTTAACCTCAAATTTTGGTAATGTTGTATTATCAACTGTTTTTGATAATATATTTTGAACTATTCTATTATATAATAGTGGAATATATTTGCGCTTCTCTGATACGACCGAAGAAACGTATTCTCTCTTTTTCCAAATCCCAGAAACATTCATATTTTTATAAGAAGCGCAATTCTGAATTATATACCAGGTAAATGATGAACCAACTTTTTTGAAATATTTTTTTGCAGTGTGTATGTCTAAATGAATTATTTGTAATGATGTAATTATTTCAATCAATACATTTCTATCAGCATACGACATCCAATTATCTGGTGTGATAAATAATAAGTAACCATTCGGTTTTAGTTGAGATAGTGATTTTTTTATAAAATCTTTGATTAAATTATGATTTTTTGATGCCCGTTTACCGTCTGGTAATAATTTTGCGTATGGTGGATTACATACAATCAAATCGTGTTTCTTATCACTTTCTTGGGTAAGATAATCATGATTCGTTATTTGCAAATTATATTTATTACAGCAAAACACATCTCGAACGTTATCTAATCTAGCCTCATTAATATCGTTAAATTCTAATATTTGTTCTAATATTGTTTGTTTATCGTGATGCTTTAATAACTCAAACATAATTGGAATATTAAAATTACCATTCCCGCAGCACGGGTCTAATACTGACAAATTGCTTCGTTGCCATAATTCAGTAGGAATTTTACTCATCATTTCAGATATGCACGTGATAGGCGTTGGTTCATCGTTGCTGGTTTTGTATGTAGATTTATCCTTATTTAATGATTCATCGTAATATTCTTTTATATCAATAAATGATGAGGTATCTATCGTTATATTATCAATATTGTGGTTAGACATATTTAGTGTTATAGCATATTTTATAATTAAAAATTTAAATCAATTTTAATTATAAAATATATTCATTTAAAATTACGTGAGTAAAAAAGATATAAATATTTATTTATTATATTAGTTTTTTTCTCGGTTTCTTCTTTTTTGATTTTTTGTTTTTTCTTGTTCTTTTTTTTGATTTTTTGTTTTTTCTTGTTCTTTTTTTTGATTTTTTATTTCCACCCCATTTCGAAATTTCTATCTTCGCATCCTCTGACAAAGAATCTATTGCTTGTAAAGCAGCTCTACTTTGTTCCGTGTTTGGATTCCGACTACTTACAATATCTCCAACCGTTACACGTTTATATATATGATTGTTTGGATTATGCTCAATATGCCAGTTGTGTTCGCTGTGTTCATATTGAAAAACGAATTTGGCTACTGTGCCATTATTTTGATAATACAAA
>Ga0233426_10001419_pt1 | contig 22138 bp, 24 predicted proteins | sample SI_118_April2016_6_FD_179875 | JGI IMG/M metagenome (GOLD analysis project Ga0233426, IMG submission 179875) | Seawater microbial communities from Saanich Inlet, British Columbia, Canada - SI_118_April2016_10_MG | ecosystem: Environmental > Aquatic > Marine > Inlet | place: Canada: British...
TTTTGCCATGCTCAGTTCCCTCAAACGATGCCGCGTTCAATAAGCGCGTCAATCTGGCCTGTGTCCATCCCCAAATCGGTCAAGATCGCACGTGTATGCTGACCAACATCTGGAATGGGGTCCATGCGCGGTTCCGCATCGCCAAGTCCGCCGGGGGGAAGGAGGGCAGGCATCGGGCCAACAGGAGTGTCCACATCACGCCAACGGTTGCGCGCTTTTAGCTGGGGATGCGCCCAGAGGCCTGCCATATCGTTCATGCGCGCATTGGCGATGCCCGCGGTGGAAAGTTTGGCGATGACCTCCTCTGATGTCCATTTCGAGAAGGCAGACAGGATGATCGCGGTCAGTTCTAATTTGTGGGCAGAGCGTGCTTGGTTTGTTTCGAAACGAGGGTCAGTTTCCAAAGCGGGCGCACCGAGGATGTCACGGCAGAAGGTGGCCCATTCGCGATCATTTTGAAGACCCAGCATGACCTCTTTTCCGTCACCCGCAAAGAACGGGCCGTATGGGAAGATCGTTGCATGGGCTGCACCTGCGCGCGCGGGTGGCTCTGCGCCATCTGTCGCGTAATACATCGGGTAGCCGATCCATTCGGCCAGCGCTTCCAGCATCGAGATGTTGATGTCTGACCCTTCACCCGTTTTGCCACGTTGCAGCAGCGCGGCGAGGATATTGGTGTAGGCATACATTCCAGCGGCGATATCGGCGACAGACACGCCTGCTTTGCTGGGTTTGGCGTCTGTGCCTGTGATCGACAGAAACCCCGCCTCGGCCTGTACCAAAAGGTCATAAGCTTTGCGGTCGGTTTCGGGGCCATCGGGGCCGTAGCCTGATATGTTGCAGACGGTCAGTTTAGGGTAGTCTGTGTGTAGGCTTTTGAAATTTAGTCCCATGCGATCTGCGGCACCGGGGGCGAGGTTTTGAACGAGGACATCGGCATCTTTGAGCAGATCTTGCAGGATACCCATGCCTTCGGTGGATTTGAGGTCGAGCGTCAGGCTTTCTTTCGAACGATTGGTCCATACGAAATGCGAGGACATGCCACGTGCGCGGGTATCGTATCCACGGGCGAAATCACCTGTTTTGGGGCGCTCAATCTTGATCACGCGCGCGCCTAGATCAGCAAGCTGGCGTGTCGCAAAGGGGGCGGCGACCGCGTGTTCCAACGCGATCACGGTGATGCCATCAAGCGGCAGCATCTAAAACGACCTCGGCAGGCCAAGCATGTGTTCAGCCACGTAGGATAGGATCAGGTTGGTCGAGATCGGCGCGACTTGGTACAGGCGCGTCTCGCGGAACTTGCGTTCGACGTCATATTCAGATGCAAAGCCGAAACCACCATGAAACTGGATGCAGGCGTTGGCGGCTTCCCAGCTTGCTTTGGCAGCGAGGTATTTCGCCATGTTCGCCTGCGCGCCGCAGGGTTCACCCGCGTCATACAAACGGCAGGCTTCAAAGCGCATCAGGTTGGCGGCTTCGATTTCGATATGCGCCTCTGCGATGGGGAATTGCACGCCTTGGTTCTGGCCGATGGGACGGCCGAATACTTCGCGGGTTTTAGCGTATTCGGTGACTTTCTCCGTGAACCAGTAGCCGTCGCCAATGCATTCCGCTGCGATCAGTGCGCGCTCGGCGTTCAGGCCGTCTAGGATATATTTGAAGCCCATCCCTTCCTCGCCAATCAGGTTTTCGGCGGGAATTTCAAGATTGTCAAAGAACAACTCGTTGGTTTCGTGGTTCACCATGTTGGGGATTGGTTTGACGTCCAGACCGTTGCCAATCGCGTCGCGCAGATCGACGATGAAGATCGACATGCCAAGCGACTTTTTCGTGACCTCTGCAAGGGGCGTTGTGCGCGCAAGTAGGATCATCAGATCGGAATGTTGAACCCGTGATATCCAGACCTTTTGCCCGTTGATCACATATTTATCGCCACGCTTTTCGGCCTTGGTTTTGATTTTGGTGGTATCGGTTCCTGTTGTGGGCTCGGTCACACCCATGCTTTGCAAACGCAGCTCACCCGATGCGATGCGCGGTAGGTATTTCTGTTTCTGCGCGTCCGAGCCATGGCGTAGCAAAGTGCCCATATTGTACATTTGGCCATGACACGCGCCAGAATTGCCACCAGAGCGATTGATCTCTTCCATGATTACGCTCGCCTCTGTCAGGCCAAGGCCGGAACCGCCATATTGTTCGGGGATCAGCGCGGCCATCCAGCCGGCTTTGGTGAGGGCGTCGACGAAGGCTTCGGGATAACTGCGTTCAAAGTCGATCTTGCGGTGATATTCGGGTGGGAATTCAGCGCAAAGCGCGCGGATTGCGTCGCGGATGTCTTGGAATTTATCGGTCATGGGTTTGGTCCTAGGGTCGCTTTGCCATCCATCGCGAGTGCACCGTCGTGACGACGGATCCAAAGGTGGATTGTGCCGTCCTCGTTGGTTTGGCCGTGGATGGAAAAGCGGTGGGTGTCGTAAATGGGCGCGCGTGCGCGAAACTCAAAGGCGCTGACCTGTGCATCTGGCATTTCGCGGCGCAAGAGGTCGAGCATGAGCGTTGCAAGGAGCGGGCCGTGCACGACAAGGCCCTCGTAGCCTTCTGTTTCGATGCAAAACGGGTGATCGTAGTGGATGCGATGGCCGTTGAACGTGAGGGCTGAATATCGAAACAGTAAAACTGGGTCGGGTTCGATTTTTCTAGAAAAATCACTGCGCTCTGGGGCTTGTGTTGGCGCGGGTGGGGTCGCGTTTTTCGCAGCAGCGGCGCGGTAAACGATGTCATGTTCTTCGCTTAAGCACTGTGTTTCTTGGTCAAGTATGTCGTGCTGGACGGTGACGAAGACCAAGTCGCCGCTGCGTCCCGACTTATGGGACACGCTTTTGATGGTAGAACGTTTGCGCAACGCATGACCGATCTTCAGGGGCTGGTGAAACGTCAGGCGGCTGCCCGCCCACATGCGTCGTGGCAAAGGGACTGGTGGAAGGAAGGTGCCGAGGGCGGCGTGACCATCATAGCCGCTGTCTTGCAATTTATGGATCGGTAGGAAGTGGAGCCAATGCCAAAGCGGGGGCAGTGGATCGCCGATGTTATATGCGGGATCATTGCGGTCTAAGCTGGCCGCGAGCGCGTTAGAGGGGAAAGCCGCGATCAGGTCGTCGCGATCTTCTGTACGGGTTTCCCATGTGCGCAGGTGGTCGATATCGATCATGCATTTGATCCGCGAACGAGGGAGAGTATGCTGGTGAGTGCGAAGCAAGCGGCGGCAAGGCAGACAATCGTTGGACCTGTTGGCGTGTCGTAGAGGAAGGCCAGTTGGAGACCGCTGATGGCTGAGAACGCGCCGATGCCAGCGGCGAGCGTTGCCATGCGTTCCGGCGTGTTTGCGAAAGGGCGTGCGGCGGCGGCAGGGATGATCAGCAGCGCAGCGATCAGAAGGACGCCGACGACCTTGATTGCGACGGCGACAACAAGGGCCAGCGCGATGGTCAGCACCATTTGTTCGCGCCTTGGGTCGATGCCCGCGGCATATGCGAGATCAGGGTTTAGCGTGGCGGTCAGCAATGCGTTCCAGCGCCAGCCTAGGAGCGCGATGACAAGAACAGCACCGCCCCAAATTATTGCAAGGTCTAAGCGCGAGACTGCGAGGATGTCACCAAACAGATATGCGTTCAGATCAATGCGCACGCCTTGCAAAAGGGATACGGCGACAAGGCCGATTGCGAGGGCGGAATGTGCGATGACGCCGAGGAGTGTGTCCATCGCGTATCCACGTCCAGAGAGGACAGAAACGGTCCACCCCATGAGGAGTGCGACCACAAGGACGCCTGCAAAGATCGATGTTGAGAAAGACAGCGCAAGCGCGATGCCGAGGATGGAGGCATGTGCTGTTGCTTCGCCAAAATATGCCATGCGACGCCAGACGACGAAACATCCCAAAGGGGCTGCGGCGAGGGCAACGCCGAGGCCAGCGAGGGCCGCGCGGATAAGGAAGCTATCAAGGAAATCCATCATGCGTCCTCGTGTTTGTGGTCATGCGCATGGTGGTGATGGTCGTGATCATGGCGATAAAGCGCGAGCGCGCCTTGGGTGCCAGAGCCGAACAAGGCGCGGTATTCGGGCGCGCTGGCAACGACTTCGGGCGCGCCTTCGCAGCAGACGTGGCCGTTCAAGCAGATCACGCGATCAGAGGCGGCCATGACGACATGTAGTTCGTGGCTGACCATGAGAACCGCACAGCCAAGGGACATGCGCAGTTCTTCGATCTGGCGATAGAAGGCGGCGGACCCGGGTTGGTCCAGGCCTTGGGTGGCCTCGTCCAAGATCAGCAGTTGGGGCTTTCCGAGCAACGCGCGTGCAAGCAGGACGCGTTGGAATTGTCCGCCTGAGAGATCCGACATTTGGCGCTGCATCAACGTGCTTGCGCCGGCTTGCTCTAGCGCAGATTTTGCGGCCTCTGGGTCGACTTTGCAGGGCAGCGACAGGAAGCGTTCGACCGTTATGGGAAGCGTTGGGTCAATATGCAGTTTTTGCGGAACGTAGCCGATGCGCAGGCCGTCTTTGCGGCTGATGTCGCCTTGATGGATGTCAACCGCACCGATAAGCGCGCGAAGAAGTGTGGATTTGCCTGAGCCATTGGGGCCGACAATGGTGACGATCTCGCCCGCTGCAATGTCCAGTGTGACGTTTTGCAAGACCGTCGTTTTGCCGTGGCGCACACTTAGGCCCTTGGCGCGAATCAAACTCATGTGCTGGTACCTTCTATGCAATTGAGGCAGACGCCTTCGGCTTCGACCACGGCGCGTTCTATCACAAAGCCTGCAAGTTTTGCGCTAGAACCAAGTTGTCCACGCGCTGGTTCTGTTTGTGCTTCGACCACCATTTCGCATTTGCGACAGATCAGGAACGCGGGTGCGTGGTCCTCACCGGGGTGCGCGCAAGCCACAAAAGCATTCAAGCGTTCGATCTTATGGGCGAACCCGTGTTTGACCAGAAAGTCCAAAGCACGATAGGCGACGGGGGGTTGAGAGCCTAGGCCCTCGTCGCGCAAACGATCCAGAATATCATAGGCCCCAAGCGCGCGATGGTCTTGCAAAAGCATCTCTAGAGCGCGGCGCCGCACAGGGGTCAGTTGCAACTTGGCCTGCTTACAATGCGCTTCGATCTGGGCAAGGTTGCCCGCGATGCAGCCTGCGTGGTCGTGCGACGAAAATCCGATGGGATCCATTTTAATTCCGATTTTATGCCGTATCAGGCTTGACGATTAACGTTATGATATAACATATAAAGAACATTGCCAACGGAAAGATTACACGCCATGCTAAAATTTGCGCCTGTCCTAATTGCGACGCTTTTCGCACCTGCTGCTTGGGCCGACGCGCCACGCGTTGTTGCTGATATCGCACCCGTCCATTCGCTTGTAGCGCAAGTCATGAAGGGTGTCGGTACGCCTGATTTACTCATCGAACCAACGGCCTCGCCACATTCCTACGCGCTGCGCCCTTCCCAAGCGGCGGCCTTGGAGGCGGCGGACATTGTTGTGACGACCAGTGAAATTTTGACCCCTTGGTTGATGGGGCCTGTAAGCAGTCTCGCATCAGATGCGCTGGTTTTAGAGGTAATGACGCTGGAGGGGTCTGTCCATCACGATATGCGCGGCGATGAGGATGACCACGATCATGGACATGATCATAGCGGTGAAACGGGGGACGACGATCTTGATCCGCATGGGTGGTTGGATCCTGAAAATGCCACGTTGTGGATCGGTGCGATTGAAGCTGGGCTAAGTGCGGTTGATCCCGAGAATGCGGATTTATATTCAGCGAATGCGTTGAAGGCGGTTCTGGATTTGACAGCGATGTCAACGCGCATTGATGCGCAAATGAGTGCAGTGAAATCGCAGCCCTTTATGGTACTGCACGATGGATTTCAGTATTTTGATCGCCGCTTTGGCCCTGAATTTGAAGGTTCAATTGCGCTGGGCGATGCGGCAGCACCAAGCCCCAAGAGAATTGCAAACGCGCGCGATCAGTTGCGCGAACACGCTGTGGTCTGCGTGTTTACGGAGCCGCAACAAAGTGAGCGGCTTGTGGATGTTGTGATCGGGGGAACGGATACGAAGATTGGCGAGCTGGATGCAATGGGGGCCAGGCTTTCGCCCGGCCCTGATCTGTATTTCGAACTGTTGCAAGGACTTGCGGACAGTTTTGCGGAGTGTCTTGAGAAATAGAGCAGGGTTAACCGCCCATCATCTCGGAACTGCGCACAATGACTTCGGCTTGTTTGATTGACGCGATGTCTACCAAGCGGCCCTTGTAGACGGTTGCGCCTTCGCCATTGGCCTTGGCGGTTTCCATCGCGGCTAGAATTTCGCGGGCTTCTGCGACGGCCTCAGCGGACGGGGTGAAGACCTCGTTTGAAAGCGCGATTTGCTTGGGATGGATCGCCCATTTACCAACCATACCAAGGGTGGCAGAGCGACGTGCTTGAGCGACAAAGCCCTTGTCATCGGAAAAATCACCGAAGGGTCCATCGACAGGCAAAACGCCGTGTGTGCGACAGGCTGCGACGATCGCCGCTTGCGCCCAGTGCCACGGATCGGACCAATGTTTCTGACCCTCGTGAAGCATGTAATAGTTTGCCTGCGTTCCGCCGATGCCTGTCGTTGCCATGCCCATGGAGGCGGCGAAATCTGCTGCGCCAAGGCTCATCGCTTGCAGGCGGGGGGAGGCGGCGGCGATTTCTTCCACATGCGCTATCCCCGCAGCGCTTTCGATGATGACTTCGAAGGAAATCTTCTTGGTGCGCCCTTTTGCAGTTTCAATCGCAGTTACCAACGCGTCGACGGCGTAGATATCCGCCGCGCAGCCCACTTTGGGGATCATGATCTGGTCAAGACGTTCGCCTGCTTCTTCCAGCAGGTCCACGACATCGCGATACCAATAGGGTGTGTCGAGACCGTTGATACGCACCGACAGCGTTTTGTTTCCCCAATCCACATCGCTGATCGCCTTGATGACATTGGCGCGCGCGCTGTCTTTGTCTGAGGGTGCGACGCTGTCCTCAAGGTCCAAGTTGACCACATCAGCCGCGCTGGCCGCCATCTTTTCAAAGATCGCGGGGCGAGACCCGGGGCCGAAAAGCTGGCAACGATTGGGACGTGCGACGGGCGTAGGTTGGATGCGGAAGCTCATAGCGGGCCTTTCGGGTAATTTAATTACGTTTTGATCTACGTCAGGGTTATTTCGTTGCGAGGGCGTTCGCAAGCGGATTTTCTGCGTGTGCATTGGTGTGTGCTGCAATGCAGAGAGGCGCTGGCTCTTTGCGCAAAGCCATCTTCAATTGAAAGATAATTCGAATATTTTGTAATTGTACGCAAGATTTTCCCGTATTTTATACAAATAGATGCAATAACGCGAGATATTCGTTCAATCCTCGCGGCAAGATCCGCGTTGACACATATGATTCTAAGGGGACCACCATGATTGAAACTCCATATCTGCTATTCTTGGGCGACGCGCCTGACCAACTGTCTGCGAAAGTTGCGCAGGGTATCAAAGATTGGCGTCCTGAAAATTCGGTTGGTCAGTTGCGTTTGGAAGGCTGCGGCGCGGACGTCGGTCTGGCGGATATGACGCTGGCACAAGCGAAAGAAGCGGGTGCTAAGACGCTTGTGATCGGCGTTGCCAATCGCGGTGGCATCATTAGCCAAGCGTGGAAAGAAGTGCTGATCGAAGCGCTTGAGATGGGCTATGATCTGGCCTCTGGCCTTCACAATTTGTTGCGCGACGAGGGCGATCTGGTCGCTGCCGCGCAAACCAGCGGTGGCACATTGCACGACGTACGCGTTCCAACGGTTGGCTATCCGATCGCGAACGGTATCAAGCGCACAGGCAAGCGTTGCTTGGCGGTTGGCACGGATTGCTCTGCGGGTAAGATGTACACAGCGTTGGCGATGGACGCGGTCATGCAAGAGCGCGGTTTGAAATCCACGTTCCGTGCGACGGGTCAGACAGGTATTTTGATCACTGGCAACGGTGTTCCTTTGGATGCGGTCATTGCGGATTTCATGGCGGGTGCGGTTGAATACCTCACACCTGACAATGACGAGGACCACTGGGACATGATTGAAGGTCAGGGCAGCCTGTTCCACGTGTCCTATTCTGGCGTCACAATGGCGTTGGTTCACGGTGGTCAACCTGATGCATTGATCCTGTGCCACGAACCCACACGCACGCACATGCGCGGTTTGCCGACCTACACTTTGCCAACGCTTGAGCAGTTGCGCGACACGGCGCTGCCTTTGGCGCAGGTTGGAAACCCAGCCTGTAAGGTCGTCGGCATTTCAGTGAACACACAGCATATGTCTGAGGACGACGCAGTCGCGTATCTGAAAGACGTTGAGGATCGCATGGGTCTGCCAGCGGTTGATCCATACCGTCACGGCGCGGGTCGCTTGGTTGACGCGCTTGCGGATATCTGATGCTTTTGCCGCGCGTTGCTTAGGCTGCGCGCGGCACATACGATCTAAGGGACGATCCGCATGAAAATTGATGTCACGCACGATATATTCAAGCTTGCGCAGGTTTTTACCATATCGCGTGGTTCCCGCACCGAAGCCAAGGTTTTGACAGTTTGCTTGCAAGATGGTCATCACATGGGCTGGGGCGAATGTGTTCCGTACGCACGTTATGACGAAACAATGGAAAGCGTTGAGGCGCAAATTCGCGGGCTGCCTGAAACCTTCACGCGCGCTGATCTGTATGACCTGCTAGAGGCGGGTGCGGCGCGTAACGCCGTTGATTGCGCGCTCTGGGATATGGAAGCCAAACGCGCCGGAAAAGTAGTTTGGGAACTGGTGGGGCTAAGCAAGCCGGGGCCAGAGATTACTGCTTACACGCTTTCCCTTGGCACGCCCGATGCGATGCAAAAGCAAGCCAGCGAAAATGCGTTCCGCCCCTTGCTGAAGATCAAACTTGGCACACCTGACGACATGCCCCGTCTTGAGGCCGTGCGCCGTGGTGCGCCGAAATCACGGATCATCATTGATGCGAATGAGGGTTGGAGCGCCGATGTCTATGCCGAACTTGCCCCGCATTTAGTGGGTCTTGGCGTGGAGCTGGTCGAACAACCTTTGCCCGCTGGTGAAGACGATGCGCTGAGTGAAATTGAACGCCCTTTGCCCGTCTGTGCAGACGAGTCCTGCCATGATCGCGACAGCCTGCCCAAGCTAAAAGGCAAATATGATGTGGTGAACATCAAGCTGGATAAGACAGGTGGTTTGACCGAAGCGCTGGCGCTGAAAGAGGCGGCCTTGGCGCAGGGCTATCAGGTGATGGTTGGCTGCATGGTTGGATCGTCGCTTGCGATGGCACCCGCAACATTGCTTGCGCAAGGTGCGTTGGTGACGGACCTTGATGGGCCACTTTTGTTGGCCGAAGATCGCGCGACGCCTTTGCAGTTCGATGCGAACGGCGTTCATCCGCCCCTGCCCGCGCTTTGGGGCTAAGGCATGGCCAACGCGAACACACCCAAGCGGGCGTTGATTGAGGGCAAAGCGGCCCTGATCGTGATCGACATCCAAGCATCGACCTTCATCGACGACAGTGTTGTGCGTTCGATTGACAACATGACGGGTTACAAAGAGCGCATGTTAGAGGCGCGAACAGCGATTGATGGCGCGCGCGCAGCGGGCATTCCTGTGATCTTTATCCAAGAAGTGCACCGTCCTGATCTGATTGATTTCGGACGCGAACTGGACGGCGATGAGGATGTGCATTGCTTGGAAGACAATCCCAAGACTGCGCTGGCCGTGAAAGAGATGGGCATTTTGCCCACAGATTACGTTGTGCCGAAACGCCGCTACTCGGCGTTCTTTGGCACGGATCTGGAAATCCTGTTGAAAGGCCTCAAGGCGGAAACGTTGATCCTTGTGGGTGGGCTGACGGATGTGTGCGTTCACTACACATTCGTGGATGCACATCAGCAGGACTACTTTACCCGCGTGATCGAAGATTGCGTCGCGGGGTCAAGTCTCGAGGCGCATGATGCCTCGCTCAAAGCGATGGAGTATTTGCAGACTGGGGCAATTCGTAATCTTGCGGATGTGCTGGATGCTATGAAAAACACCCCTCAGGCTGCCTGAGATGATTAAAGGACGATCCCTATGACACGCACTGTTTATGTAAACGGCGAATACCTTCCCGAAAATGAAGCCAAGGTTTCGATCTTTGATCGCGGATTTCTGATGGCGGATGGCGTGTATGAGGTCACGTCAGTTCTCGGCGGTAAGCTGATTGATTTTGACGGCCATGCGGTACGTTTGCAGCGTTCACTGGACGAGTTGGATATGAACAACCCGATTTCCAAGGACGACCTTTTGGAGGTCCACCGCGAATTGGTCCGCGAGAACGGGATTGTGGATGGGATGATCTATCTGCAAATCACACGCGGCGCGCCTGACGATCGCGATTTCGTCTTTCCTGATCCCGAAACGACGCCACAAACGATTGTTTTATTCACGCAGAACAAGCCGGGCTTGGCTAATTCGCCTGTTGCCAAGGTTGGTATCAAAGTCATCTCGATCGAGGACGCCCGTTGGGGGCGCCGCGACATTAAAACGGTTCAGCTGCTCTACCCCTCTATGGGCAAGATGATGGCCAAGAAGGCGGGCGCAGATGACGCGTGGATGGTTGAGGATGGTTTTGTCACGGAAGGCACATCCAACAACGCCTACATCGTAAAGGGCAACAAGATCATCACGCGCGCACTGTCTAACGACATCCTGCATGGCATCACCCGTGCGGCAGTTCTGCGCTTTGCGCGCGAAGCACAGATGGAAGTGGAAGAGCGTAACTTCACCATTGAAGAAGCGATGGAAGCGGATGAAGCGTTCATCACGTCTGCGTCCACATTCGTTATGCCTGTCGTTGAAATTGACGGTGCTCAACTGGGTGATGGAACGCCCGGAAACGTTGCGCCGCGTTTGCGCGAAATCTACCTTGAAGAGAGCCTCAAGAAAGCGATCTAGCTGTGCCTTTGCGCGTAGCTTCGCCTATCGCGTTTGCTGTGTGCCCAGATTTTTGTAATCTGTCACAGGTGGTTAAACGTGATGGGCGTAGTGATGCTTAAAGTAGTTGGTGGGGTCATTTTGATCGCAGCGATTGGCGGGTTTGTCTTGTGGGGCGCGAGCGAACGTGCGGCCGGTGTGCAGGCCGCGATATCAGAGCGTGCGCAAAGCGTTGCCGAGAATGCGGTGCACGGTGTTCAGGCCGAAGTCTCTGGCCGTGACATTCGAATTTCTGGCCTTGCCGATACAGAAGCCGAACGCGATGCGCTGCTAGGCGCGTTGAACGAGATTGAAGGTGCGCGAGTTGTCACGGATGAGCTGAAAATCCTTCCACTTGCCAAACCCTATGTCATGGCGGCGACCCGCAAGGGCGGCCAGACCCTGTTGCAAGGCAATGTTCCAACAGAAGATTTACGCGCGGTTTTTGCAAGCAGCGGTGCCTCTGGTGTTGAGGGTCTGACACTTGCCTCTGGCGCGCCAGAACGGTGGGAAAAGGCAATTGGCGCGGGCCTGAAAGCGCTGTCGCAAATGGACGAGGGGTCTGTGTCGCTGAACGGCACGACCCTGCGGTTGACGGGATTGGTGGAAGAGCCAAGCGAGCGCGATGCATTACTCGCATCCGTTGCTTTGCCCGATGGCTTTGCGTTTGAAAGTGATATTGAAACGCGCGATGATGGTTTGCTCGTGGCCTATGAGATCGCTTTCGATGTGGCGCGTGGGGTGACGGTCACAGGGACTTTGCCTGATGGACTGGATGTGGATCAGATCGGCAAGGCGCTGGGCGGTTTGAAAGCTTTGGGCGATGCAGTGACGGTTCAGAAAGGTGATCCTGAAGTGGCTCTGGCGGCATTAAGTGCGTTGAAGCCATGGCTTCCACAGTTGGGAAATCTCACATTTGCTATGAATGAAGATGGGCCTAGCCTGACTGGCGTTGTTGCGCCAAATGTTGATGCGGCGCGGCTTTCAGATCAAATGAAGGCAACGCTTGCAGAGGGTACGACGCTGTCCCTATCTGCGCCAACAAGGCTGCCCGAAGATGGGGCGCGGCGGGTCAATGCGATCACGGGCAAGCAAGAACAGTTCCAGTTCGGCGCATGGATGCAGGGCTTTGACTTCCCACCGACGTTGAGCAATTGCGCAGCACAGACTGAGCGGTTCCTCGCAAGCGTCAAGATCAATTTCGCAAGTGGTGTGGCTGATTTTGATGCAAGCAGTGCGCCCGCGGTCAGTGGTTTGGCCGTTATCATGGATCGCTGCATTCGGGGCGCAAACCTTGTAGCCGAAATTGCGGGGCATACGGACAACACGGGCAATGGTAATTTTGAACGCAGTGCAAACCGCGCGCTTTTTGTGCGTGCGGCTGTGGTTAATCGTGGCGTGCCTGCCAACGCAGTTTCGGCAATTGGCTACGGGGGCAGCAAACCGATTGCCGACAATGGAACCGAGGCAGGGCGCGCGGCGAACCGGCGTGTGACTGTGCGTTGGGGGCAGCGCTAAATTCAGGTCGCTTGTTTGTGGGACACGTCAAATGCTGCTTTTTGCGCGTCTGATGCGTCGGCCTGAAACTGGTCACGCCATTCGTTGAAGGGCATTCCGTAGAACGCTTCGCGGCCCTCGTCTTTGCTCATTTCGATGCCGCGTTCGTTTGCGGCTTCTTGATACCACCGTGACAGGCAGTTGCGGCAAAAGCCTGTCAAATTCATCATGTCGATGTTTTGCACATCTGTACGTTTGGCCAAGTGGTCGCGCATCCGGCGAAAGGCGGCGGCTTCGAGTTCAAGCTGTGTTTGTGCGTCCATGATGGGTGCTCCTGTTGGTGTTCGACTAGAGATTGGTGCGCGCGAGGGCTCTTTCAAGCAGGGGTGCGAGGCGGCTTGCCCATTCCAGTTGCTGCGCTTCGGTTTCGATCAGATCATTGCGTAGTTCGATCAACACATTCAAATGACCGTGTTTAAGCGCATGTGTGTCTACCGCGTCGCCGGGTAAATGGCCGGTGTAGGGTTCATTGTCGCCGATGGTCAGATCAGGTTCTTCGCGCAAGACCTCAAGCAAGGATGATGAAAGACGCGTGTCATCGGCATAGAGCACGCCGATTTCCCAAGGGCGCAGGGGGCGGCCTTTGAGTTGTGGCGTGAAAGAGTGGATGGACAGCAGAACGGGATCTGCGCGACGTTTCATTAAAGTATCTAGCGCTAAATGATAGGGGCGGTAGCAGGCCCGCATCCGTGCTTCTAGTGCGTCGGAACCTGCGTGGCGGTTGGTGGGAATGATTGTGCCGTCGTAGAGCTTCATCAACAGCGTCGGATCATCCGCACCGCGATTGGGATCAATCACGAGGCGGGAGAAGTTTGAGCAAATCACAGGACCGTTCAGTAAGCCGCCGAGGGCCTGCGCAAGACCTGCTGCGCCGATATCAAACGCGATGTGGCGGGCCATGTCTGATGCGGCAATGCCAAGATCGCCGCCGTTTACAAAGTCGGGAACGGTGTTGGCCGCATGATCGCTTGTTACAGTCCAGCGGCTGGTACGCGTGGTTCCGTATTCAAAGAAAGGCTGGTATGTCACGTATCTGTTTCCTAGTTTCGCTAAGCATTAAGGCAGTTGCCGAGCAAATGGAAATGCGCAATAAGCGCAACGAATTGTTAGCGGTAACATCGTATCGTGAATGACGTAGCTGAACCGGATTTGAGGAATTAAGTATGAGACGCAACCGCAGTGTAAAGATCGTAGCCACGCTAGGACCGGCCTCTAGCGACTATAAGATGATCCGTGCATTGCACGAAGCGGGCGCGGATGTGTTCCGTCTCAACATGAGCCATGGCAGCCACGACAAGATCGGCGAAATGCACGCAATCATTCGCAAGGTCGAGGCCGATCTGGATAGTCCGATTGGTATTCTGGCAGACCTTCAGGGGCCAAAGCTGCGTGTTGGTGAATTTGTAAACGGATCCGAAGAGCTGGTTGTTGGCGCTGATTTCCGTTTGGATCTGGATGACACCGCAGGTGACTTATCGCGTGTTGCGTTGCCCCACCCAGAAATTTTCGCTGCTTTGGAAGCTGGATCGTCCCTTTTGGTGAACGACGGCAAGATCCGTCTAAAGGTAAAAGACTGTGGCGCTGATTTTGCAAACTGCGAAGTCATCATTGGCGGCACAATTTCGAATCGCAAAGGGGTGAATGTTCCCGACGTGGTTCTGCCGTTGGCTGCGTTGTCTGAAAAAGACCTCGCCGATTTGGAATTTGTTTGTGAGCTTGGCGTTGATTGGTTGGCGTTATCCTTTGTTCAGCGTGCCAAGGACGTTTGGGATGCGCGTGATCTTGTTAAGGGACGCGCTGCCGTTCTGTCCAAGATTGAAAAGCCCTCTGCTGTGACCAGTTTTGAGGAAATTCTTGATGCGTCTGACGGCATCATGGTTGCGCGCGGCGATCTGGGTGTAGAACTGCCTGTGCAGAATGTCCCACCGATCCAAAAGCGTCTGGTGCGCAAGTGTCGTGCGGCGGCCAAGCCTGTTATTGTTGCGACGCAAATGTTGGAATCCATGATCGAAAGCCCGATGCCGACACGTGCAGAAGTGTCCGATGTTGCAACTGCGATCTATGAAGGTGCGGACGCGATTATGCTGAGCGCTGAAAGTGCGGCGGGTGATTTCCCGATTGATGCAGTTCAAACCATGGACAACGTGGCGCGCGAAGTTGAGAGCGATCCGACATATACAGAAATTCTGGAAGCGTCACGCACTGCAAAGCGTACAACTGTCGCTGATGGTATCGTCGCGGCAGCGCGCGAAATTGCGGAAACGACTGAGATTAAAGCGATCTGTTGCTTTACGCAAAGCGGCACAACTGCGCTGTTGACCGCGCGGGAACGTCCACGTGTTCCAATCATTGCGATGACGTCAGAAACGCGTACTGCACGCCGACTTGCGCTGACGTGGGGTACGTTTTGTGTAAAAACCGCAGAGCTTGAGCGCTTTAAGAGTGCGGTTGTGTCTGCTGCGCGCGCGGCGCGGTCCAGCGGCTTGGCGACTGAGAAAGACCAGATCGTTGTCACTGCGGGTGTTCCGTTCAACATTCCAGGCACGACAAACATTCTTAGGGTTGCACCCTGCGAGGAACGTTTGATTTACGCATCCGATCCAGAGTAGCGTTGCGTCCACTGTCAAACCGGTAGGAAAGCGGCATGAGTTACGATCTAGCTTTGGTTTTTGGAACAATACTTGCAGGGTTTTCGATTCCTTCGATTATGTCTGCGTTTTCTGAAAGCAGAACGCCGCGATTGGGATCCTTGATGATCGTCGTGGGTGGGAGCCTTTTTGCGTGGGCGGTGATCCGAAAACCAGGCGGATACACGATGGATGAAATCCCGGATGTGTTCGTGCAAGTCATGCGCGATTTGATAGGGTAACTTATCTCTTGCGGAATCTGTGGGCCTGTCCTACACGACGCGTTCTATACGTGGGTCCGGCTTAAGTGGCATGCCGAGCGCCCATGTTTCTACCGACCCTAAAAGGAGACGGAAATGCCCAAGATGAAGACAAAATCGAGCTGCAAAAAGCGTTTCAAAACAACGGCGAGCGGTCGTGTTGTAGCAGCGCAAGCTGGCAAACAGCACGGTATGATCAAGCGCTCTAACAAGTTCCTTCGCAACGCACGTGGAACAACCACGCTATCGGCTCCTGATGAGAAAATCATCAAGTCGATGATGCCCTACGCTCGCTAAGGAGATTTGAGAGATGTCACGCGTTAAAGGTGGTACAGTAACCCACGCCCGTCACCGTAAAGTCGTCAAAGCAGCCAAAGGCTACTACGGACGTCGTAAAAATACATTCAAAGTCGCAGCACAGGCCGTTGATAAAGCGAACCAGTACGCGACACGCGACCGCAAAAATCGTAAGCGCAGCTTCCGTGCATTGTGGATCCAGCGTATCAACGCAGCTGTGCGCAGCCATGACGAGGCGCTGACATACAGCCGTTTCATCAATGGTCTGATGCTTGCAGGTATCGAAGTGGACCGTAAGGTTCTATCCGATCTTGCAGTAAACGAGCCAGATGCATTTACAGCGATCGTAGATCAAGCGAAAGCAGCTTTGGCCGCTTAATCGCGCGCGAAGGGTAGAGAATTAGAAAGGCCCTGAGCGATTGCTCGGGGCCTTTTTTGATTTTGGGCATCCTTGTCTAAAATGAAACGAATACGGAGCGGTTAGCCCATGGATATCGTTATCGAGAATTTACAACCTGCCCAAATTTCTGAGGTCGCAGCCCTTTGGCATCAGGGCTGGATTGATGGTCACGCTGCGGTGGTTCCGAAGGAGCTGACTGCACTGCGCACATTAGAGAGCTTTGAAATCCGAACCCGTGATCTTTTAGGGACCTGTCGCGTTGCGATAAGCGGCGATCAGGTCCTTGGATTTACGATGGTGAACGACGATGAGCTATATCAGCTTTATGCTGGTGCGGCGGCACGTGGGCGCGGTGTTGCGCAAGCGTTGATCCAAGACTTTGAAGACAGGATGTTGAACGCGGGGCATCGCAAAATTTGGCTGGCCTGCGCGATCGGTAATGAACGCGCAGCGCGGTTCTATACCAAAATGGGTTGGACGAATGTGCGCGAAGAGGCCGTTGAGTTGGAAACATTGGCCGATCCGTTTACGCTGACGGTGTGGCGCTTTGAGAAAACACTCGCCTAAGCCATTCCCCCTTTGACGCCTGCTCTGGCTTGCACGCAAAGCGTCGAGCGGGTAACCCAAAGCCAACAGTTTGCACGCAAATTTGCGCATAAGTTCCAAGAGGCCCGCTATGGATGATCTAAGAGATAAATACGTCAGCTTAATCGCGGCCGCGTCGGATGAAAGCACGCTAGAAGACTTGCGCGTTCAAGCGGTTGGCAAAAAGGGCGAAATCAGCCTGCAAATGCGCCAGCTTGGCAAGATGTCCCCAGAGGAACGCCAAACGGCGGGTCCGATGCTGAATGCGTTGAAGGACGAAATTAACTCGGCGTTGTCCGCGAAAAAAACCGCACTGGGCGATGCCGCTTTGGACGAACGTTTGCGCGGCGAATGGCTGGACGTTACGTTGCCGGGTCGCCAGCGTCCTGCGGGCACGATCCATCCTATCAGCCAAGTCACGGATGAGGTCACAGCCATTCTTGCCGATCTGGGTTTCGCCGTCGCGGAAGGTCCACAGATTGAGTCCGATTGGTATAACTTTGATGCGTTGAACATCCCTGGCCACCACCCTGCGCGCGCCGAAATGGACACGTTCTATACGCACCGCGCAGAGGGCGATGAACGCCCCCCGCATGTGTTGCGCACGCACACGTCGCCCGTGCAAATCCGCCATATGGAAGCGCATGGCGCACCCTGTCGCATCATTTGCCCCGGTCGCGTGTACCGTGCGGATTATGACCAGACGCATACGCCGATGTTCAACCAAGTCGAGGGCCTCGCCATCGACAAAGATATCTCTATGGCGAACCTGAAATGGACGTTGGAAGAATTCTTCACGGCCTTCTTCGGCACCAACGTCAAAACCCGTTTCCGCGCCTCGCATTTCCCGTTCACGGAACCCTCCGCTGAGGTGGATATCCAGTGCCAGTGGAAAGACGGTTCTGTCGTTGTGGGCGAGGGCGATGATTGGCTTGAAGTCCTCGGCTCCGGCATGGTGCACCCCAAAGTTTTGCAAGCGGGCGGCATTGATCCGGCCCAGTGGCAGGGTTTTGCGTTTGGCATGGGAATTGATCGCATGGCGATGCTGAAATACGGTATTCCTGATTTGCGCGCATTTTTCGATTCAGATTTGCGCTGGTTGCGTCACTATGGATTTGCGAGCTTGGATCAGCCGAACTTGGCGACGGGGCTATAATGGCCGCGATCCCCCAAGCCTTCACTTCCTTCATCGACGAAATGCGCGACGAGGCTCCGAACCTTGAGATCACGCAGATGTTCGGCAAGCCTTGTGCAAAGCTGGGCGGGGGCAAGCCTGTGTTATCGTTTTACCAAGACAGCATGGTGTTCAAACTGGGCGTCACCCGCGTCCAAGAAATTTTCGCGACCCACCTTGAGGCCGTGCCGTTTGACCCATCGGGCAAAGGCAGACCGTTCAAGGATTGGGTGCAAGTGCCCGAGGGCATAGACACAGATTGGCATGCGCTCGCTCGTGAAGCGCTTGGCCTTAAGTAACAGGAAATTATGCGATGAAATTCACACTGTCCTGGCTGAAAGATCATCTGGAAACGGATGCGTCTTTGGATGACATTCTCTACGCTTTGACCGATTTGGGCCTGGAAGTGGAAGAGGTCACGAACCCCGCTGACAAGCTGAAATCCTTCACATTGGCGAAGGTTCAGACAGCCGAACAGCATCCCGACGCGGATCGCTTGCGTGTCTGCCAAGTTGAAACCAACGAGGGCCTTCAGCAGATCGTATGCGGCGCACCTAACGCACGTACGGGCATCATGGTGGTTCTGTGCAAACCGGGCGATTACGTGCCGGGCATTGATGTGACGTTGTCCGTGGGCAACATTCGCGGCGTTGAAAGCCACGGTATGATGGCATCCGAGCGAGAATTGGAACTGTCGGAAGAGCATGATGGCATCATCGAGCTGCCCTCTGGTGAGGTTGGTCAAACGTTCGTGGATTGGCTGGCGCAGAACGACCCAAGCAAGGTTGATCCTGTGATCGAAATCGCGATCACGCCGAACCGTCCCGATGCGCTTGGTGTGTGTGGTATTGCCCGCGATCTGGCGGCACGTGGTTTGGGTACGTTGAAGGCGCGTGATGTTGAACCTGTCGCGGCAAGTTTCAAAGCCGACATCGATATCAGCATCGACGCGGATACGCTGGATGGCTGCCCTGTGTTCTTTGGTCGTGTGATCAAGGGCGTGAAAAACGGGCCGTCCCCTGCGTGGTTGCAAGACGCTTTGCGCGCGATTGGGCTACGGCCGATTAGCTTCCTTGTCGATGTGACGAACTTCTTCACATACGATCGCAACCGTCCTTTGCACGTGTTCGACATGGCAAAGGTCAACGGCAATTTGCGCATTCGCCGCGCGGCGGGTGGCGAAGTTTTGATGGCGCTTGATGACAAAGAATACACGCTGCACGCGGGTCAGATGGTGATTTCGGACGACAACGGTCCTGAAAGCATCGCGGGCGTTATGGGTGGTTTGGCGACGGGCTGCACCGAAGACACCGTCGATGTTTTCGTGGAAAGTGCCTATTGGGATCCGATCCAGATCGCCTACACGGGCCGCGCTTTGAAGATTAATTCCGACGCGCGCTATCGTTTTGAGCGTGGCATTGATCCTGCGTTCACGCTTGAGGGTCTGGAGCACGCAGTGCGCATGATCGTGGACAACGCGGGTGGTGAAGCATCTGAAGTGTTGCAAGCGGGTGCCGTTCCTGATGTGTCGCGCGCATACAAGTTGGACACAGATCGTGTGCAGTCTTTGGTTGGCATGGTGATCCCCGCTGAAAAGCAGGTCGCGACGCTAACGGCGCTTGGCTTTGTGATGGACGGCGACATGGCGCAAGTGCCGAGCTGGCGTCCTGACGTTTTGGGTGAGGCCGATTTGGTTGAAGAGGTTGCGCGCATTGAATCGCTGACGGGTCTTGTGGGCAACCCTTTGCCGCGTTTGCACGATGGCGTGACGCGCGCGATCCTGTCGCCCTCGCAACTGCGTGAGCGTTCAGCGAAACGCACTGCTGCCTCTTTGGGGTATAACGAATGCATCACCTATAGCTTCATTGATCAGCCCTCGGCGGCGTTGTTTGGTGGTGGGACTGATGCGACGATGCTTGCGAACCCGATCAGTTCAGAGATGAGCCACATGCGCCCCGCTTTGCTGCCCGGTCTGTTGCAAGCCGCTGCGCGCAACCAAGCGCGCGGTCTGATGGATCAAGCTTTGTTCGAAGTCGGAACCGCGTTTCAAGGTGGTGAGCCGGGTGAGCAGCATGTTCAAGTGTCTGGTTTGATTGTCGGTCGTACGGGTCCAAAAGATGTGCACGGCACGTCGCGCGCTGTGGATGTGTTTGACGTTAAAGCGGACGCAGAAGCGATTTTGGCCGCGATTGGTGCGCCTGCGAAGGTTCAAATCCTGCGCGGTGCAGAAGAATGGTGGCATCCGGGTCGTCATGGCAAGATTTGTCTAGGTCCGAAGAAGGTTCTGGGTGTGTTTGGCGAAATCCACCCCAAAGTGCTGGCCGCGATGGACGTTAAGGGCCCCGCGATGGGCTTTACGATCTGGCCTGCGGAAGTGCCTTTGCCGAAAAAGAAAACATCGACGCGCCCCGCTTTGGTGATGCGTGATCTGCAAGCAGTGGAGCGTGATTTCGCGTTTGTCGTTGACGCAGATGTTGAGGCGCTGACCTTGGTCAATGCGGCGGCGGGTGCGGATAAGGCGCTGATTGAAAACGTGCGTGTCTTTGATGAATTTGTTGGTGGATCTTTGGGCGAGGGCAAAAAGTCTATTGCTGTGACCGTTCGTTTGCAGCCTGTGGATGCGACGTTGAAAGATGCGGAGATCGAAGCGGTTGGTGCGAAGATCATCGAGAAAGTCACGAAGGCGACAGGCGGTGTTCTGCGTGGGTAGCGATTTTTCTAGAAAAATCATGCCTCCGGCGGGGATATTTTAAGAGAGAGGAAGACACAGTGCTTAAAGTTTATTTGTCAGGCGAAATCCATTCTGATTGGCGTGAGCAGATTATTGAGGGCGCGCGCGGTTTGGATGTGTCTTTCTCGGCGCCCGTGACCGACCATGATGCCAGTGATGATTGCGGCGTTGCAATTTTGGGCGCGGAGCCGAACAAGTATTGGCATGACCACAAAGGTGCGATGGTGAATGCCATTCGTACGCGCAAAGTGATCACTGACGCCGATGTTGTGGTTGTGCGGTTCGGTGACAAGTACAAGCAATGGAATGCTGCGTTTGATGCAGGTTATGCGGCCGCACTTGGAAAATCCCTGATCGTGCTGCACGGGGACGACCATCAGCATGCGTTGAAAGAGGTGGATGCTGCGGCGCTGGCTGTGTGTTCAGAGCCGCAGCAAGTCGCAGAAATTCTGCGTTATGTTTTGACAGGTAAGCTACCCGTTTAAGCAGGTCGCGCAGGGGTCACGAGACCCTTTTGTACCGCGGGGCGTTCCAAGAAGCGGTCAAGGTAGGCGACTGCATTTTTGTGATCGGACCAACCCACAAGGTCGCGCGTGCCGTAAAATTCGAGTGCGCGCAGCCACGGGGCGATCGCGATGTCGGCGATGGAATAGTCGCCTGCGATCCAATCTTGACCTTCTAGTTGCTTGTCCACGACTGCAAGGAGACGTTTCGCTTCTGCTGTGAAGCGGTCGCGGGGGCGGGGGTCTTCGATCTGTGAACCAGCGAATTTGTGAAAATATCCCATTTGCCCGAACATTGGTCCCAAACCGCCCATTTGGAACATCAACCACTGGGTAATATGCGCCTTTTCAGCAGCGGTCGTCCCAGCAAGTTTGCCGGACTTTTCCGCAAGATAAAGCAAGATAGCGCCACTTTCGAATAACCCGATGGGTGCGCCATCTGGACCGTTGGGATCGATGATAGCAGGGATCTTGTTGTTCGGGTTGAGGGATAGAAATTCGGCGCTTTTCACATCGACGTCGGACAAGGTCACCAAATGCGGTTCATATGCGATGCCCATTTCTTCGAGTGCGATAGACACTTTGACGCCATTTGGGGTTGGGAATGAGTAAAGCTGAACAACGCTAGGATCTTTTGCGGGCCAGCGGCTTGTGATGTTGAAATCGTTCAAATTGGTCATGCTGTTATCCTTTAACATTATGACGAACTTATGCTTCTTTTCCCATTAAAACAGTGACGCTTCTGTGCGATTTAACCATAGTGCGTCTGCGCAAATGCAAAAAACAAAAAAAGCGCACTTAAGGGAAACGGGAATTAAGGGAACTTACTATGCTTGGGGTCAGGACCCATTAACTGATTGAGCTCATCGCTTTGTGGTGATTCACGATCTCCAACTATGGGGGATAGGATGAGCAATCTTTATTGGCTGACTGAGGCGCAAATGCAGCGGCTTCGGCCGTACT
>Ga0233426_10001427_pt1 | contig 22075 bp, 14 predicted proteins | sample SI_118_April2016_6_FD_179875 | JGI IMG/M metagenome (GOLD analysis project Ga0233426, IMG submission 179875) | Seawater microbial communities from Saanich Inlet, British Columbia, Canada - SI_118_April2016_10_MG | ecosystem: Environmental > Aquatic > Marine > Inlet | place: Canada: British...
CAATGAACGGTGGCCAGGCTATTATGGATAGAATTTGCAATGACCTCGGTATAACCGAAGAAATCGCCGTTCTTGAGTTCCTTCGCCCAGAGCCTGAGGAAGGGGAAGGTGAAGAGCCTGAGGAAGACTAAGTTCTTTTTCAAGGTTGCTTAAGCAAAATACGCCACATCCAATCATCCTATTTGCGAACTAGTCAGTTTAAAACGCTAACTGGCTTTGCAATAAAGAGCAGGAGCCGAACATGAATTTTCTTCTATCGCTTCTTACGCTCAGTACTGTGCTCTTTCTCTCGATACTTCTTCTCTTCGTGCTCGGCAAACTTGTGTGGCTCGAAAAAGCGACTAACTCGCTGCTCAATCGCCAACCTAAGCCCCAAGGCACAGACGCCCCAAGCGACGCAGATCCGTATTTTTATGGTTTAAGCGATGAAGCACTATGGCGAGCACTAGCCGGAGATTATCAATCGGGGCTCGGTGAATTAGAACTCGATGAGATTAGACCTCGTTTTGCGATGGCATTAGGTAAAGCTGTTGTTCGGCTTATCAAAGAAGCACCGTCTGCATCGGATATTTCTCTAGGTTCTGTTAAAACTGGTTCTATTAAAAACAGCCTCGATGTCTTTACTCTACGTGGGCGCGTAACCGTCTGGTTGCCGCCACAGCACGCAGTTGCTCTTGCAGAGTTGGGAGAAAAAATTAAAGCTGCGCCTGCTCAAATAGACTCAGAGGCCGGCGCGCAGTTACTGCACGACATTCTCGGTAAGCTTTACTCCGAGGCAGGCCTCGAACGAGATCCCGAAGCGTTTAGCGAGATTCGTTCTGAAATTTTCCCAGATCCGCGGACTAACCAGTCTCCGGTCGACGAGAGCGGTAGCGAAAAGGATGACGCATCTAGGCAGAGCTAAGAGGCAAACATCAGCCTAACGCTGCCCACCTGCACTCGCGCCGCCAAAGTAGATTTCACCCTCACGCCGCACGTCCATTGTTTCGCCCGTAGGTTCTGGGGACTCAAGATCAAGCGCATCGAGATAACGCTCTCGCTCAAGCACTAGCAGCGCCTCTACGACCTCTTTTACCTCGAGTAACGCTTTCGCATTGCCCTGAATGTCAGCGAGCGTCCGGTCGGTTTGTTGCAGGCGTGAATCGAAACTATTGATCTTCGCCTCGAATGCAGCCACTTTCCCCCCTAGTGCATCGAAGCTTCCGCCGAGCGTTGCGTTCTGATTAGTCAGTTCGGTAACGAGCGACTCTGAGTAGTTTGTTAACTGGCCTTGAATTTCCTGTTCGGATTCAGAGTAACTCGCCTGTGTGCGCTCGACGCCAACTGCTAGCTCTTCGATGATACCGCGCAGTGTCGCAACCTCCGCCTTCGCCTCTTCGAAACTGGTGAGGCCTACATTGAGCTCGACAATGCGTTTGCCTAGCGCAAGATTGAGCGCACTGAGCTCTTCGCCTTTACTCGAAAGACTTAAGATCGCCGCAAGAAACAACCCTAGCGCGACAGCAATAACACCGCCGGTGGTGACGAGCATGATGGTGCCAAATTTGACCTGCTCTTTTTTAAACTCATTAAGCGACTTGAATGCCGCAATAAGGGTGCTTTCCTGACTCTTGAGTTTTTTAGCATTTTGAGTCGAAAGCTCGACTGCATCGACAAGCGTCTCTGAAATATTTGTTAAATTTGGTAAGAGAACTTGCAGCTCTGACTCTATCGCTGATACATCGATGTAGTCGTCGTCATCAAACTCTTCGGCAGCCGCTCGGGCAGCACTACGAACGAGCGCCTCTTCGCTAACTTCCGGTTGAACGTCGTCGACTGACCCCTCTTGCGCTTCACTTTCTGCCTGCGGGTTTTCCTCTGCGCTTTCCTCCGCGCTGGCATCAACCTCGGACGTAGCTGGGTCTTGCTCGGCAATAGCGGCAGCGTCTAATTCTGTGTCTTTCTCTGTATTATTGTCGTCGGCCATTGGTTTTTCCTTTCCCTTAGTCTGCCGCGTTCTCACGCAGGCGGCGCATGCGTTCTCGTATTTCTTTTACGCGTTGGTTGTCTGCTTTAAGCCGCTCTAAATCGATTGGCTTTGCTCGTAGTTTTCGCACACGCTTAGTTGGGCTTTCTGGAGTCGATGAATTAGCGAGTATGTCAGGCTTGGCTCCTAAAAGACCGGCAACACATTCAGAGTCTTGTACGCCAGGCTCGCTTATCGGTTCGCCCTTGCTAATGAAAGCCCCGGACTCGACCGCGAGCGATCTTTGTTTCGCGCGCTCGGCCATTTTGCCGGAGCTGCGCCCTACACTGCTGCCTTCGCTGCCATAGATTGTCGTCATTGTGCCCGCTCCTGCCGGTTTTTAATCGATCCTAGGGCTCAATCGACACTTAACGCGCGAGGTTTAATCGAGCGCCGATGATTTCGTAAGGAGGGCAGGAGAATTAGAGGGTGCCCAGCGCGTAGGCAAGCCCGTTGCTGCTTAGACCAACGAGGTCGAGGTTAGCTGAGTTGAGATCGGTTTCGGCTGCAAGCAGTGCTAGCTCGACAGCGCTCATTTCGCCTCTGTCGATTCTGCCTCCGTAGTCTGCGAGCAAGGCTGGGCGTGCCTCGACTCCGGTAAGCGCCTGATGCAGCAGGTTGACCACAGCGGCTCCGGACGGCGATTCGCCAAGCAATAGATCGAGTCCAATAGTGAGCATAGCTTCGAGGCTAAGGCCGGTATCGGCATAATCCAATACCGCAGCAACTAATCCTCTGTCTGTTAACGAGTCTGCGCCAATCAACACACCGAGCAATTTTGCCGCGTCGCCTGCGTTACCATCGAGATCTAGCGCGAGGCCGTAGTCGCTAAATTCGACGCGCTCGACGCCGGTTAGGTTGTCGACTTCGGCACCTCGCCTAAGCTGCCACTGTGCGCCGACCAATCCATCGTTCAGTCGTGTGAGTGTGGTTGTGGCGCGAGGGGCGAGAATGAGCGCGGTGTCGATACCCGCGCCGCCGTCTAGTTTATCGCTGCCTGCGGCGCCAACTAACCAGTTGTCGAATTCGTCACCAACTAATGTGTCGCCCATCGCGGAGCCAATCACTTTCTCGATACGGGTGCCAAAGTTAATCGTCTGCTGCCCCGCATCGATAATCGAGGCGCCGGCCGCGTCGCCAACATAGCCCCAGTATCCTGGGCTTAGATAAAGTGTGACGGGTAGCAGACTTCCCGAGGCATCGAGCGTATCAAAACCGCCTCCGTCCCAGATAAAATTGGCGCGCGCGGTGTTGAGAGTATAGACATCATCTCCTGCGCGCGCGGAAGGATTGGGTCCATAAAGATAATGAAGCGCAGCAATATCGAGCACGCCGAGTGCGAGACTATGCTCGAACGCTTCGCTCCCGTTGGCACCGTCGAGCATGCGCGACAAAACGAGGGTTTCTTGCTCACCGGCGAGAGGTGAATACAGGGCGAGCTGCCGGCGGAACGCTTGTTCTATATCTGTTTCGACAGAGAGAAACGGCGCGACTGGCGTCTCTGAGGCAAACGTCGCCGCCTCACTTGTAGGCGTTTTAAGTCCGAGTGCACCGGCTATTGCGCGAAGCCAAAGAGACGCCTCAAACGACGCTGTTTTTGGTGCAGCAACGGCCGGCTCCACTAAGACCTCGGAGCCGAGCTTGAAGCGGTTTATTAACACGTCACTCGCAGCGAATGACGCCGTGGGTGCGGCAAACTGCGCGCGGGTAGACCACTGACTGTTGGTCGCGAACGCAAGCGTGTTAAGTTGATCGAATGCGTCGGTTGCAACAAAAGTAACATTCGCAACAGCACTAACCACCGCGAGTGCCTGTTCAGTGAACGCCTTTTGCTGTGCGTTAAACGCTTGCCAGCCGGCCGCCTTGCCTAAATCGCGTTCGATAGAATCGGCGTCGGTGTAATAACTCGGCGCGGCAGACGGAAAGCCGTAGCTGTAGGTGTTGGTTGCACCGGCGGTGCCGACGAGGCTGCTTATCCACGCGGCGCCATCGGCGAGCATCGCATCGAGCCAATAGGGCAACGGCTTCGCCGCTGCGGCATAGTTCCTCGTTTCGATGCTGGCCGGAATCTTTACCCAACTTGCCTGCACGACAACGGTGTCATTGCCAGCGCTATCGTCGAGCCAGACCGATGCCTCGCTAACGGTATACGTGTCATCGCCTTCGCCGCCGTGCAGCACGTCGCGGCCGCCGCCTGAGACAAGCGTGTCATTACCTGCGGCGCCGAACAGCCAATCGTTGCCTAAGCCGCCGTCTAGCCAATCGTCACCCTGACTCCCATAGAGAAGGTCTGCCCCTGCTTCGCCGTAGGCGGTCACGGCGTCGGAGCCGCCGCTAGCCGAAGAGTCTGGGTCAATAGTCAGGACTAAGCGAGGGTCACTTATGTCGGTAAATACGGCATTAACCGTGTCGTCGCCCTCGCCTGCATAGACAAGATCGACGCCGCTGCCGGTGGTGATTGTGTCATTCCCAGCGCCGGCAAGTAGCCTGTCATCTCCTGCCTGTCCTGCGAGCGTGTCATCGCCCGAACCGGCGGTTAGGCGGTCGTCTCCAGTGCCGCCTTCGAGGAAATCGGCACCCGAGCCGCCGGTAATAAGGTCGTTGCCTGCATCGCCGAACAGACGATTATTGCCCGTCTCGTCAGCGACCCAGAGGTAATCGCTGCCTTCGCCGCCGTAGAGTGTGTTATTGCCCGCGCCACCATAGAGGCTGTCATTACCGGCATTGCCACGCAGAATATCGTCGCCCGCATAGCCATAGATCTGATCACCGGCAGGAGTGCCAGTGAGTTCATCATCGCCTGAGGTACCGAGTATATTTGCCATGTGCTCTTCGCGTTTTTCTCAATACTACTTTATTGCGCAGCTTAACCAATCGTCAATCGACAGATCGCGGCTGCACATTACCGCGCAGTCGACAGCCGTTTAAACGCAAGCATGCCGATAATCTGAAGCGACAGCAGTACAGGCAACACGATGACGCTGCCGCTTAACCCAGCAACAACAAAGCCCGCGACACAAAGCGCGCCGTTGGCGAGCGCATAGGGTAACTGAGTTTGAAAGTGATCGAAGACATCGGCGCCGGCGCCGGCAGACGAGAGTATCGTTGTCTCTGAGATCGGCGAGCAGTGGTCGCCGAATAGTCCGCCCGAGAGCACAGCGCCCACGCACACCGCAAGCGGCGCATCGATTGCAAATGCGGCAGGCATGGCGAGCGGCAACATAATTGCGAAGGTGCCCCACGACGAGCCGGTAGCAAACGAGATGGCGCACGACACTACGAAGATCAGCAGCGGCAGTATCCAAGCAGCGACGTTGTCGCGCACGAGCGTCGCTACGAAATCGTCTGCGCCGAGTGTCGTCATCATGTCGCCCATCGCCCACGCGAGCAGCAGCATAATGGCGATTTGCATCATGCGGCTCATGCCATCCAAATAAACCTGCAGACTGCGCAGCGGCGATTGGGCGCGATTCAACGCCATCAGTGCGACAAGTGTAAGTGCAGCGAGAAGATAAGCGGTTGCTAGCCCTGCCCGAAAATCCGACCCGCTCACTCGCCCAAACGGAAAGCCGAGCGGCTCCAGCACCCAAAAAAGCGTGACGCCTAACACCACCAACGGCAGCCAAACAAACGAAGGCCTAGCATTGGCGAGTGTTACTTGTTCGAGCGCAGAGTCGTTCGGCTGTTGCAGAGGGTTGCCTGCGCGCGCTGCGTCTTCGGCGCGGCGCATTGGGCCAAATTCGACGCCAACTATTGCCAACAGCGGCACGGCAGCTAAGGCGAGCCACGCGTAAAGCTGAAACGGCAGCGCCGAGAGAAGCAGGGCGTAATCGCTCGCATCGACACCAAGCGACTCGATCTGCTGATTCAGCAGTCCCATGATGTAAACGCCCCAGCCGATGAAAGGCACTAGAATCGCGACCGGCGAGGCGGTCGAGTCAATGATGTAAGCGAGCTTTGCGCGCGAGACACGCAGGCTGTCGGCGAGCGGCCGGAAAGTCGGCCCAATGATGAGGGGCGTGCCGAGGTCTGAGAAGAAAATAAGAATGCCGCCAAGCCAAGCCGCTACCTGCAGCCGCGCGCGGGTTGTAATGAAACGCATCACGCGCGCCGCAAACGCAGCACCGCCGCCGGATTTTTCCATGAGCGCAACAAAGCCGCCAATAAAAGCGAGCAGCACCAGAACGCCTGCGTTGTAACTGTCGGTGACCTGCGGCACCAAATAATCGCGCACCATCAACGTAAGCGCAGCGATAGGAGAAAACCCTTCAACGAGAAGCACGCCGGTAAAAAGCCCTATGAACAGGCCAAGGATGACATTGCGCGAGGCGATAGACAGCACGAGGGCGAGGGCAACGGGGAGCAGACTGATGACACCAAGGTCGCTCAGGGTCTCGGGGGGCATGGGCGGAATCCATTCTTTTTAGAGGCAAGGCGCCACTTTAGCACAGCAGATTGCCTCAGAATTAGCCGGAAATGGGCTCTTAGTGTATAATTTGCTCCTTACGTAGAAAAAATTAACGACAACCGATAACGGAAGTACGATGGCAAATAAATCAAAGAAAGAAGCAGCAACGAGCAACCGCGAAGACCTAACCTCACATATAGACGCGTTTCTTAAAGGTGGCGGCAAGGTTCAACAGATTCCCTCAGGCGTAAGCGGCCAGACTACGACAAGCGGGCCACGCCAAATCGTGTTAAGCCACAAGACTAGCTAAAGCGGCAATACTGCGTTTATACGCTCCACCCGCGACCGACGCTGACCCTTGCTCTTCGGCGCCGCCCTGCCCGATCAATCACTCGGCAGCGAAATACCTAGTTCACTCTATCTGATGCTGGCTACTCCCTCGGTGCACGTTCATGTCTAAGCTCCTCTTTAAGCTGCGCAACGTGCCCGACGACGAGGCGCTAGAGGTCAGAGAACTACTCGAACTCAATGACATCGACTACTTTGAGACAACCCCTGGCAACTGGGGTATCTCGATGCCAGGCTTGTGGCTTCACGACGCCGACGATTTTCCTCGCGCCCGCGCCCTTTTAGACGATTACCAAGCCGATCGGACGCAGCGCGAACGCAGCCGCTTTGATGAACTCCGCGCGTCGGGTGATGCGCCCACGCTCTGGCAGCTCTTGCGCGCAAAACCCCTAGTGGTCAGCATCCAGCTAGTTGTCATCGCGCTACTCGCCTACCTTTCTCTTCGCCTTTTCCCGGGACTTTAGTTTCAAACTAGTAAGCAAAAATACCTGCTTTACACCTCGGCTAAGCTGCGCTATAAAACGATCAGGTTCTTAGTCAGTGACTCTTTCGGGGGGAGCTTGCTGACTTTCGTCTCTACCCTGTAAAGAGAAAAAGGAGGTGATCCCATCAATAGTCAATCACAGAAGGGAGCCTTTAATCAGGCTTGCTAGCTTAGCTTTACTAACATCAGCAAGACACTTTGTGGCGAGTTGATGTGAGTTTGGCGAAGGCCAGACAGTCGGTTGAAGAGAGTCTTCCCTGAGAAAGAAGAGTCTTTGCTCCCGCCAAAAAAACGAATCTCGCTATCGCCTCGTGCGGTAGCGGGATTTTTTTATGCGCTAATTCTTTCTCCCTTTTCTAGTCCGGCGAGAGTCGGCTACCGTTGTAATGACAAGAGCATCTTGCCCTCGCAAAAAGAGAAGATCAGACCATGGAAGAACAACCACACAGCACGCTAAATCAGCTCGATTCGACAGACCAATCCGGCCCTCTTGGCTCTCTCAATTCTTTAGGCCAACGCCGCGCCCAAGCCGGGCTGCGCAACCTCTTCGTAGCCGACGCGCTTGCGATGCCGGTTCACTGGTATTACAACCCGATGGATATCGAGCGGCAATTTCCCGGCGGCATAAGCCAGTTCGAGGCGGCGCCTGAGTTTCATCCATCGTCGATTATGTCGCTGCATTCGACGAGCCAAGGCGGCCGCAGCTCTGCTGCTCGCGGCAATCGCCATGGCAAACCGCGTAAAATTGTAGGCGAGGTAATCCTCAAAGGACGCGAAAAATTTTGGGGCGTAGCGAACACTCACTATCATCATGGAATGCAAGCGGGTTCGAATACACTCAATGCGCACTGCACTCGCGCCCTGCTGCGAACGCTTGCGGTTCGCCAGGGCAACTACGATCGCGATGCTTTCCTCGATGCCTATATCGAGCTCATGACAGCCGACCCCGCGCTGCATCCCGACACCTATGCCGAGTCGTATCATCGCGGGTTTTTTGCCAACCTCGAGGCCGGCAACGCACCGCATCGCTGCGCCGCGGTGACCCATGACACTCCCTCTATCGGCGGACTTGTTTCGATAGCCGCGATCTACCTCGCTGGGCGTCTCGCCGGACAGTCAATCGACGCTCTGCAACAACAGTGTGTCGACCATCTTTACCTGACACATCCCGACGAAGTGTTGGCAGGCGTGTGTGTTCACTACACGGCGCTCCTTGAGGCATTACTCACCCGAGACGACTCGACGTCTGTGCGCGAACTCTTGGTCACCACGAGCAGGCTTAGCGCGAATTTCCGTGTCGCCGAACTCGCCGCCAAGGCCAAAGACGACCGCGAGGTAATCGGCGGCCTCTTCTCATCGGCATGCTATATCGATGGCGCGTGGCCTGGCCTGCTCTACCTCGCCTACAAATATGTAGACCAGCCCGAGGTCGCACTACTCGCCAACGCTAATCTTGGCGGCGATAATTGCCATCGCGGCGCGGTGCTCGGCATATTGCTGGGTGTTGCTAACGCGGTGAGTGTCGATACCCTATATAATGCATTGCTCGATCGGGAACAGATCGATTTGGAGATCGACGCCGCGTTAGGAATAGAATGACGTAGCGCTTGAGCGTCTACCCTCGAGCGCTGGCTAAAACCTGTCGCAATGCAGAGGGGGTTCGCCGCCTCGATGCATAGCATGCATAGCTTAAAAGCCTGCTTAACTTAAAAGGAACCTAAGTAAGAATGAAGATCCCAGCCCGCCTGCTTCCCCTTCTCGAAGAAGGGCTCATCGATGAGGTGCTAAGCCGCCTGATGAGCGGCAAAGAGGCCGATGTCTTTGTTGTGCGCTGTGGTGACGATGTGCGCTGCGCAAAGGTCTATAAAGAAGCCGCCAAGCGGAGCTTCAAACAGGCTGTCCTCTATCAAGAGGGGCGTAAATCCCGTAGCAGCCGTCGCTCGCGCGCGATGGAAAAAGGCTCTAAGTTCGGCCGCGCGCAGCAAGAAGAGACTTGGCATAACGCCGAAGTCGACGCGCTCAGAAAGCTAGCCGCTGCCGGTGTTCGTGTCCCCACGCCTTATGCCTGTGTCGACGGCGTTTTGCTTATGGAACTGGTTACCGATGGCGAAGGTGATGTGGCTCCTCGCCTCAGCGAGGTTGTTCTCACCCGCGAGCAGGCTATCGAAGACCACAACGCGTTAATCGGCTATGTAGTAAAAATGCTCTGTGCTGGCATCGTGCATGGCGACCTTTCAGAGTTCAATATTTTGGTCGACGACTACGGCCCCGTAATCATCGACCTGCCTCAGGCTGTCGATGCCGCGGCCAATAACAACGCCGAGTCTATGCTGCTGCGAGACGTGAATAAGCTTCGCGACTACTATTCCGAATTCGCCCCCGAATTGGCGACCACAGAGTATGCGAAAGAGATGTGGGCGCTTTTCGAAAGTGGCGATTTAAAGCCCAACACCGTGTTAACCGGCGAGTTCGAAGACGATGGCGAGACTGCCGATGTTGACGCCGTCATGCGCGAAATAGCCGAGGCGATTAAAGAAGAGCAAGAGCGACTTGCGCGTATCGCCGACGCCGAGTCGGACGTTACTTAAGCGTTGCTTTACCTGCCCCAAGATAACTGCGCAGCCGTGGTGGGAAGTTTTTCTGTACCAGCGCCTGCTGCAATGCCCACTGCCTCTCTGGCGCAACCTCGCGCAAAAATTTAACCTCGCCACTCTCAACCACGGCGATGGGAATACCGTCTTCGAATAGCACGCGGTTGTTGAGCAGCTTGGCTAGCTTGCGCCTTGGCAGTATCAGATTGAGCAGATTCAGCGGATCGCTCGCCGCTAGACTGTGGTAGCGAGGCTTTGCTGCCGTAACCTCCTTCGCCATGCTGCGCAAGCCATCGACCGCTTCTTGGAAAGCGAACTGCTCCCCGCCCACGCCGGCAATAAAGCGTCCGCCGCGCACCGTGCCTCGCAGCTCCAACCGCCTGAGCGCTCTTAGCAACACGCGCCAGGGTGGTGCGAGCAATTCGCGCTCTATTATTGAGCGAAACAAAACGCCCCAGCGATTCAGGTAAATCGAGATGAGCCGCTCGAGTTGGTCGTCGTCGAGCACGTCCCAACCGCTGCGAGAATTATTAGGACGACTCGCCCGTGGCTGGCGAATAATCGCCGGTGTCGCCGAGCTGCGCCGCGTGTTTTCAGCCTCTGTTTCGGTTCGAGCCGTGGCCATTGCATCGGTATCTGCTGTGTCAGCTGACCGAGGCGCGAAGGTTTCCAGCAGACTCCATCGACCCGCTTCTTCGACGCCGAACATCGGCGAGCGTCTGCGCCGTCGGTGCGCGCCCTGCTTTTTTGCGGCGGGGGTGAGCAATGCCCGTAGGCCAGTAAAGCTGTCACTGTTTAGCCGCCCCGCGCCAACCAATTCAGCGAGTCCCTCTTCGAGCTGCGCCTTTAAAAGACCAGAACGAGACTGGATCTGGTCGAAGAAGCTCGCCCCATTGGTTAGCAAGTCAGCCTCGATGCGCTGGGCCGTGTTCGAAAATGTTTTGCCGCTTGGCGCGTCTTGCCCGACTCGCGTTTTGCGCGGGCCTTCATCAGCCTCTTTTAATTGCGCTCTTGCCATTGCCTGCCATATATCCAAATTGGCGCGACTCATAATGGCGATCGGCGTAGTCTTGACCGGCCCCGAACTGCCCTTGTGCAGCGCACGCTGCGATGCGCTCGGCTGCACATAGCGTCCCCAAGTGACCCTGCCGCTAATGCACAAGACGTCTAACCAGTTGGGATCGTAATCAGAGACCCGCGACGGATAAAGGTCGGCTTCCCAGCTTGCCGCAGGCGCCGAAATGCCGTCCAACATCGCAAGAGAGCGTTGGAGTTGGGTCTGGCCATCGAGACTCGGCTCGGCCGAAGAACGCGGCATTTCATCGTCGTCGCGCACGGGCTGCAGGCCATGCTCGTCGAACAAAAACTGCGTATAGACTTGAAGCGACACGGGCTTTATTGCCTTGCGGTGTGAGTCGATCGTGTAACGATGGATACGCTGCAGGAGGCGCCGCTCACACCATTCGACCGGCCCGTCGCCTGCCTGTTCAGCACGCGGCGTAAACTTGCCTTGGAACACGAAACCTTCGACTTCGAGTGCAAGCAGTGCCGCGTCTATTTTTACGCAGGGCAGCGAGACTTCGTCGGCTAACCGCTGCGCTGTAACCGGCCCCAAACCCTCTAAGCGCGAGCGCACGAGATCGCGCAGAGCCTCTTCGGGCTCGAAGCACACACCCTCAAGGAAAGAAGGCGTATCGAATTGCGCGCAGCACTCTGGGAACAGCGCCCTAAATTTTGGTAAGTCTTCTGTAGCGAAGAGAAGCTCCTGGGGATGCTGCACTAGCTGATGAAGCCTTCCTTCGAGTACAAGCCTTTCACGCCATTTCTCGAAGCCATTATCGGCAAACTCAGCAGCGGTGATATAGCCGAGAGTCTGTAGGGCATCGTGAAGTTCTTCGGCGTTATGCACGAGCGGCCAAGCTTCTTCGCGCACGCGCGCGATAGCAGAGGCATCCAGCAGAGAATAGTCGCGCGCCTCGGCAGGGTCGGCCCAGCTTCGATTTCGAATCGCATTCGTTCGCCGCTCCTCGGCTGGCGCGTCGTCTAAGAAAGCATAGGGTCGTGCATTAATAATCTCCTGCGCAAACGGCGATGGCTCGCGCAGGTCTTTGGCGATTAGCGTGAGTTCCTCGCGCTCGATCTTACCCACAAGCTCTATCAGCGCGTCGATATCCATCGCCTCGGTGAGGCAGTCGTGAATGGTTTGATCGACGAGCGGATGTGTCGGCACATCGCGGCGACCGGTGAGATTCTCGGCGCAGGCGATTTGATCGGGGAACACGTGAGCGATTAGATCTTCGGCGTCCATACGCTGAAACTGAGGTGGCACGCGTTTGCCGCTACGATTGCGTTGAATCGCCAGTGATCGTGTCGCGTTCCAGCGCCAGCGCACCTCAAACATGGGCGAATCGAGCAGTGCCTGCACGAGCACGTCGCGCACCGTTGTAGACTGAAGATAGCGAAATACTTCGTCGAGCGGAAAGCTATGCACCGACCCCAGCGATATCACGATGCTGTCTTCATTTGCTGCTGCCTGCAGCTCGAAATTGAAAGACTTACAGAAGCGCTTGCGCAACGCGAGACCCCAGCCGCGGTTGATGCGACTCCCAAAGGGCGAATGGATTACGACGTGCATGTCGCCCACTTCATCGAAAAAGCGTTCCATGATTATCGTGTCGCGAGTTGGCATCGCGCCCAGCGCGGCCATTCCTGCGTGCAGGTATTCCACCACTTGCGACGCAGCCGAGTGCGGCAAGCCGACGGCGTTGATACACCATTGCATCGCCGCGTCTGCAGACTCGTCGAGTATTAGGTCGCCTATTTGCTGCCTAAAATTAGACACCGACTGCGACAGCTCGACCGTGCGACCTGGCCCTTCGCCGAACCAGAAAGGCACAGTAGGGTTCATGCCTTGGGCATCTCTCACGCGCACTTTAAGCCCGTCCACCCGCAAAATCTGCCAAGCGTGAGTGCCCAGCGTAAACACATCGCCCGCCATCGAATCGAGCGCGAAGTCCTCGTTTAGGCTGCCGACCACCGTGTCTTCGGGGTCGAGCACAACCTGATAATCGAACATATCTGGAATCGCGCCACCGTTAGTCAGTGCAATAAGATTAGCGCCGCGCCGCGGCCTGAGCCGCCGATTAATCGCGTCGTAGTGCAGATGCGCGCCACGCCGTCCCCTACGGCTGGTGTAGCCATCGGCAACCATGCGCAGCGTCTCTTCAAATTCTTCTTTGGTTAATTCCCTAAATGGGAAAGCCTTGATAACCAGTGCGTAAAGCTCGTCGATACACCAGCTATCCAGAGGCGTCATTGGTTCGGAGGACTCTTTCTCTTGAATCTCTTCAGTCTCTTTAGTCTCTTTAGTCTCCTCAGTCTCTTTTTGGTACACATCGCTCTTCACGCTCGCCGGCTCAGCGTCTGTGCCGCGCAGCCCAGCTCGAGCGGCAGCGAGTGCTGCTTTACGCACCTCCGGTGAGGCGGGTGTTGGGGCTGGCTTTGCGGATGAGCTGAGCTTCGTCGAGCCGCTTGTCCGCATCGCGGCTAGGGCCGTTGCCAGGGGTCGGAATATTTCCTTACTGGGCTGTTTATTAACGGGCTGTTTATTGACGGGCTCATCGCCGGTGGTGCCACCGTCTCGCCCGCGGTCGTGAACCTGCGCCGACACCTCGGCGACTATTTGCTGCGCCAGAATATCGAGCGGCTTTTCGGGCATAACAATGGCGTCAAGCTGGCCTCGGCGAATGCTGTGCACCAGCGCGCTGGCTTCGATAAGGTCGTCACGCGTGAGCGGAAACAAAATGCCCTTCGGCGTGCCATTGATCGAGTGGCCACTACGACCCACTCTCTGCAAAAATGTCGCAATGCTTTTAGGTGAAGAGAATTGCACCACGAGATCGACCGAGCCTACATCGATGCCGAGTTCCATCGACGCCGTCGCAACAAGCACCTTAAGGCTTCCCGCCTTGAGCCGCTGCTCGGCGTTGTGCCGGTGATCTTTGCTCATGCTGCCGTGATGCGAACAGACGACATCGTCGCCGAGGCGCTCGGCAAGCGCGAGCGCAAGCCGCTCGGAGAGCCTGCGCGTGTTCACGAATACCAGCGTCGTATCGTGGCTCTCGATTAGCTCAACGAGACGGCTATAGAGCTCGTCCCACACCTCGTTGCTCATCAGCGCCGAAAGTGGCGACTTAGGCACCTCGATACGGATGTCCAGTTCGCGCCTAAACCCCGAATCGACAATCGCGCAATCTGCCTGCGGCCAGCGCGAGTCCGCACCCTCAACCTCGTCCTCAAACTCAACCTCACCCAGAGAACCCGAGTCGCATTCGGATTGCCCTGTTGCATTGCCCACTAAGTAGTTTGCAACAAGGTCGATTGGTTTCTGCGTTGCCGACAGCCCAATACGCTGGAGCGTCCGACCGCCTTGGTCTTTCGTGTTGCCGCTCGACTGAGAACTTATGAGATGCTGAAGCCGCTCCATCGACAACGCTAAATGCGAGCCTCGCTTGTCGCCCAAAAGCGCATGGATCTCGTCGACAACCAAGCTGCGCACGGTAGACAGCATCGCGCGGCCGCTCGCACTGGTGAGCAGTAAGTAGAAGGACTCGGGAGTGGTAACGAGAATATGCGGCGGCTTTTTCGCCATACGCGCACGCTCACTCGGGGGCGTGTCACCCGTGCGCACGGCGATGCGAATATCAACCGGAGCGAAGCCCTGCAGATGCAGCTGCTCGGCGATGCCATTGAGCGGCTGCTCGAGATTTTTTTGGATATCGTTGCTGAGTGCCTTGAGCGGCGACACATAGAGAATTTGGACGCCTTCACTCAGTTCGCCATTAAGGCCGCGCTGGAGAAGCATGTCGATAGCGGCGTAAAAAGCCGCGAGAGTCTTACCGCTGCCTGTCGGCGCGGCGATCAAAGTATGCCGCCCTGCCCGAATCTGCGGCCAAGCGTCGGCTTGCGCTTTTGTCGCTTGCCCGAAACGTTCCTCGAACCACGCCCGACTAGCGGGGTGAAAATCCGCAAGGCCTGTGCTGTTCTTGGAAGAATCGCTTTTCATGTCTGGGCTCTCATGACACTGCGGCACTGTTTCCTTTTTGGCGTACAGCGCGCTAAGTTTTTGTCTCGCAAATTTTACTGGTTATACATACAGCATACTCGGCTTTTTGCCGTGGTCAAATAATTACGCAAATTTCCCCTTTGGCGATCGCAACACGCTCACTCTGTGTTCAATTTCACCGCTTTCTTGCACCTCACTTCCGTGTAAACTAATGTGAATAATAGAAGCACGGCTCTGAATAGCCGCCAGTGGCCAGAAATAGCCAGAAATAGCCGACAGCAGTTAACAGCGGTTTACAAAAATCGACATACAATAACCATCAATAGCCAACAATAACCAAAAATAGCCAAACACAAAACGCAGGCACGCCCTATGGCCGACATCGACAAGCATGACTCCGAAGCTCAGCCTCGCGTGCCCGACGAGTCTGTGTCTGCCTCGGACACAACCGAACATACGTCCGTGCCCAAGTCAGTACCCAAGCCCTCAGAGGAGACGCCCTACACACTGCCCACCCCGCAGCACCCAAACGCAGGATTCGGCGAGCGCATCACCCACGCCTTAAAAGTCGCGTGGGCAGAGAATCGCCAGTTTTTCCTCCTGCTGACCTGCATCGTCTTCTTTAAAAGCGCAGTAGCCGACCTCAGCTCGATCTCGGGCGCGTCGATGCAGCCCACTTTGCTCGACGGCGACAAAGTGTGGGTCAATAAGCTCGCCTACGACATTAAAGTGCCTTTTACCGAAATCAATCTGGCCGAGGTGGGCGACCCCCAGCGCGGAGATATCGTGATTATCGATTCGAAGCGCGCCGGTAAACGCTTGATCAAGCGTATCGTCGGGCTTCCCGGTGACACAGTGGCAATGCAGAATAATGCGTTAGTCATCAACGGCGAACCCGTTAACTACGAAGTGGTGTCGCGCGATGAAAGCTCGGTGATTATCATCGAAGCACTGCCCGAATTTAGCCATCGCGCGCGACTCGCTAGTGGCTATGTAAGCCGCAGCCGCCGCAGCTACGGCCCGGCGGTGGTACCCGAAGACCAGTATTTCGTGCTCGGTGACAATCGCGACAATAGTGCAGACAGCCGCGCCTACAGCTTTATCCCACGAATGGAGCTCGTTGGGCGCTCGAACTCAGTCGTCTTCTCGCTCGATAGTGACAATAAATACCTCTTTCGAGGCGATCGCTTTCTCACCGAGCTCGACTGAGAGTCTCTTCCGCAAATAATTATCACTTAGTGAAAATCGTCAGGGGCCGCGCAACCGCTTTGGTATTTCCTTTTTATCGCATCGTTTATCGAACCGTGAGTCTCCGAATGGTTCGCGGCGTTAGTGCACTTATTTTACTGGGAGCCAGCGCATACGCCTCCGCTGCTGATGCACCTCCCCTGTCCAGCTATGAAATTCCGCGGATTAACCTAGCGCCGCGTATCGATGGCAAAGTCGATGCTGCAGAGTGGCGCGAAGCGAAGCGGGTTGTTATCGATATTGAGACAGACCCTGCCGAGAATGTTCGCACCACTGTAAGCGCCGACGCCTTCATCATGGAAGACGGAGAGACGCTTTACGTGGCGTTTATTGCTTCTGACCCCGATGTTTCGCAGATACGCGCATTTTACAGCGACAGAGACTTGCTGTGGGACGACGACTTTATTGGCATCGTGCTCGACACCTTTAACGACGAACGCCGCGCCTATGAATTTTGGGTGAATCCCCTTGGCGTGCAGGCCGACAGCATTTACGACGATGTGAATCGCCGCGGCGATGAGTCTTGGAATGCGATCTGGGACAGCGCGGGCAGAATTACCACCGAGGGTTATGAAGCCGAGATGGCGATCCCACTCAAGCAGCTGCGCTTTTCGCCCTCGGATTCAAAACAAGTGTGGGGAGTCGATTTCGTCAGACAGTTCCCGCGCGATCGCGAAAACCGTATTTCAAACAATCCAATCGACCGCGATATTTTGTGCTACCTCTGCCAGATTCGAAAACTCGAAGGTCTCGCCGACCTACAGGCCAGTCGTAATCTCGAGGTAATTCCTACACTCACCACGACGTCGGTGCAGAATCGATCACGTAGTTTAGGCCCGTGGGAAAAGCCGGGGCTAGATCCTGATGCCGGTGTCGACGTGCGGTGGGGGATCACACAAGATCTCTACCTCAACGCGACACTAAACCCAGATTTCTCGCAGGTTGAGGCCGACGCGCCGCAGCTCGATATCAACAACACCTTCAGCCTGTTTTTTCCTGAGCGCAGGACGTTCTTCCTCGACGGCGCAGATTACTTCGACACGTTTCAGAACCTCGTTTATACGCGCAACATTGCCGACCCCGACTATGGCCTGAAGCTCACAGGCAAGTCTGGCCGCCATACCTATGGCGTGCTCACCGCGAATGATTTGTCGACCAGCTTCATCATGCCGCGCAGCCTCGGATCCAATGTCACGACGCTCACCTTGCCAAACGAAGACTTAGGATCACGGGCAGTCGAGAGCGATATCAGCATCGCGCGCTATCGTCTCGACCTATTTGACAACTCGACTATCGGTGCCGTCTTTACCGACCGCCGCGCCGACGCCCTTGGCTACAGCAACAGCGTAGCGAGCATCGACGCCGTTTTGCGTCCGACCAACAGCGACACCGTGAGCATTCAGGGCGTTTACTCGCGCTCTAAAAATCCTATGCAATTGCGCGAGCGCTTCGGTCAGGCCAACGAGACATCGGGCAATAGCCTGCGTGTGCAATACAATCACATCGACGCCGAATGGGATTGGCGCATCGGCTATGATGATATCGGTAAGGACTTTCGCGCAGACCTAGGCTTTGTTAACCGCGTCGACTATAAGTATTTCGTGACCACCGTGGGCCGCACGTGGCGCGCCGACGGCGATAGCTTTTTTAGCCGCATTCGCCTCGCCGCAGACTACGACCGAACCGAAGACCAATCGGGCAAAGAGCTCGAAGAGGAACTCGAGTTTTTCCTTAATATGAACGGTCCGGCACAGTCCTATCTCAACGCACTCGTAGGCGGCAGCAAAACCTACTGGAACGGCAAAACCTTTGACGAACAATACAATCAACTTTCGATGGGGTTTTCGCCCACGGCGAATCTTGGTATTGGCGCGACGCTGCGCATCGAAGATGTAGTCGACTTTGCTAATACAAGGCTGGGCCGATCTAATCGCTTGGCACCGTTTATCAGACTTCAGTTTGGCCGGCATTTGCAATTTAATCTTAGCCACACTCTCCAACAGTTCGACGTCGATGGCGGTCGGCTGTTTACGGCTAACCTGTCAGACCTGCGCACGACATACCAATTTACCGCGAAAAGTTTTTTGCGTTTCACACTCCAATACAACGATCGCGAACGCGATCAGTCGCTCTATCTCAGTTCGGTGCAGCGCCGCAGCAAAGACCTCACCGCGCAGCTGCTCTACAGCTACCGCTTTACTGCGGCGACACGTTTTTTCATCGGCTACTCGGATGCGAGTTTTCAAGACGACCGTTTCGATTCGATCGAACCTATCAACCGCAGTTTCTTCGCGAAATTTACCTACGCTTGGCAGCCTTAGAATTCTGCAAAGACAGCACTGCTTTTCGCGACAGCGCTCGAAGAGTACGCGATAATGCGCGTTGAATTTGGTTGCCTGAGAAGAATTCTCTTCAGGCTAGCACTTACCTCTTTACACTAGTTTGTTTTACTAAAAAGTTGAGCCTCGCTATGACTAACCGCACCTCCCTCTACCAAAACCACCTCGACGCCGGCGCCAAGATGGTCGATTTCTCTGGCTGGGAGATGCCGATTAATTACGGCTCGCAGATCGAGGAGCATACGCAGGTGCGCACTGCCGCGGGCGTTTTCGATGTCTCACACATGACAGTAGTCGATGTGTCGGGCGGAGACGCCGAGGCGTATTTACAGCATCTACTCGCTAATGACGTCGCGCGCCTCAACGAGATTGGTCGCGCGCTTTACAGCGGCATGCTCAACGAAGACGGCGGCGTAATTGATGACCTCATCGTCTACCGCATGACCTTTGGCTATCGCGTTGTCGTGAACTGCGCGACTCGCGTCAAAGACCTGCGCTGGATGGCGATGCAGACAACCGGCTACGCTGTCTCTGTCGAAGAGCGCCCCGGCTTGGGCATACTCGCGATTCACGGCCCCGAATCAATCGAGCGCGTTTGTGCGATTCTTAAAGACTGTGGCCGAGATAGCGAAGCAGAGGCGGCGGCTATTCGTGCACTGGGTAATTTCCGCGGTGTCGAACTAGGCGATTGGTTTGTTGCACGCACAGGCTACACGGGCGAAAAAGGCCTAGAGGTTATTCTGCCCGTCGAGCAAGCGCCGCAGCTCTGGGACGCCCTGCTCGCCGGTGGCGTAAAGCCGATCGGTCTCGGCGCCCGCGACACGCTGCGCCTCGAGGCTGGTATGAATCTCTATGGCCACGACATGGACGAAACTGTCTCGCCTTTGTCCGCTAACATGGGCTTTTCGATCGCGTGGGAGCCCACAAAGCGTGACTTCGTGGGGCGTCCGGCGCTCATCGCTCAGCGCGCCGAGCAGGAAGAAGGCAGACTGCCTATTCTGACCGGCGTCGTGCTCGAAGAACGCGGCGTGCTGCGCGAGGGCCAAATTCTTGCGTGTAAAGACGCGGACGGAAATGATATCGGACAAGGGGTTGTCACAAGCGGCACTTTTTCGCCGACACTTAAGCATTCGATCGCGCTGGTACGCGTACCAACCCATACGGCAAGTTGTGAAGTGGATTTGCGCGGCAAAGCGACGCCGGTGCGCATGGTGAAGCCGAATTTCGTGCGCTTCGGCGCGAAGGTGTTCGATTAACGGACACATTTCGCCGACTCGAGACAACTCCAGCACGGCGAGCCTCAGACAAAATGACTTAACGCACACTTTTTACGCGACCTGCAGCTGGGTTATCCGTTAAAATGCGCGCACTTTTTACGCTTTCGATAATTCAGAACAGTCCGAGCTGGCACTGCCCCAACGGACGACACGCGAGGAACATAACGTGAGCACTATTCCAGACAATTGTAAGTTTGCCACCTCCCATGAATGGGTTCGCATCGACGAAGACGGCATCGCAACCGTTGGCATCAGCGACCATGCGCAGGACGCGCTTGGTGATATCGTTTTTGTCGACCTGCCCGAGGTTGGTGCGACTATTCACGCCAAAGATGAAGTCGCCGTGGTCGAATCTGTTAAAGCCGCGTCGGACGTATACAGTCCTGTCTCAGGCGAGATCGTCGCGATCAATGAAGAACTGCTCGATGCGCCCGAAACGGTTAATTCGGTGCCTTACGATGGCGGCTGGTTTTTTAAGATCCGCCTCGAAGACACAGCAGAGTTAGACGAGCTGCTCGACGCAGAGGCTTACGCCGAGCATTGCGAAGGCGAGTAGCCTGCAATAGAGCAACACAGATCGTATTCAACTGAGGCCGAGGCGGGTGCAACCGCTCGGCCTCGCTCATTTCTGATAGTGTAAGGATGGCAATGCAAACTCAAGCTGCCGCGAAGCTAGACTTAGCTCCGACCCAAAACGACGCCGTAACCCCACTCAGCGCGCTGCAAAATCGAGGCGAATTTATCGATCGCCATATCGGTCCTAACACAGCACAGATCGATGCGATGCTGCAGGCGCTCGGTATTGATTCACTCGAGAGCCTGGTTGATCAGACCGTGCCTACCGCCATTGCCCTGCAACACCCTATGGCACTCGACGGCGCAATGACCGAGCCTGAGGCGTTAGCGGCGCTGCGCAGCCTTGCGGACAAAAATGAGCTTCGTAAATCCTTTATCGGCCTCGGCTATTACGACACGCACACGCCCAACGTCATTTTGCGCAATGTGCTCGAGAATCCAAGCTGGTATACGGCCTATACGCCCTATCAGCCCGAGATTTCTCAAGGCAGGCTCGAGAGCCTGCTCAACTACCAGCAAATGGTTCTCGATCTTACCGGCATGGATCTGGCTAATGCCTCGCTATTAGACGAAGCAACCGCCGCTGCCGAGGCGATGGCGCTTGCCAAGCGCGTCAGCAAAAACCGTAAAGCTAACGCGTTCTTCGTCGACAGCCAGTGTTACCCGCAGACAATCGACGTTATTCAAACTCGCGCCGAGTGTTTCGAATTCGAGCTGATTATTGGCAACCCCGAAGACATCGGCGGCAGCATCGACGCGGCGTCTCTGTTTGGCGGCATTTTCCAATACCCCGCCATGAACGGCGAGCTGCGAGACCTGAGTGATTTCATCAGCGTCCTGCATCAGCACGACGCGATTGCCATCACCGCAGCAGATATTATGAGCCTTGCGCTGCTCAAGCCACCGGGTGAAATGGGCGCCGATGTCGTGATTGGCACGACTCAGCGTTTCGGCGTACCCATGGGCTATGGCGGCCCTCACGCCGCCTATTTCGCCACCAAAGACGACTACAAGCGCGCGGTTCCCGGACGCATTATCGGCGTCTCTGTCGACAAACGCGGTCGTCAGGCGTTCCGCATGGCGCTGCAGACTCGCGAGCAGCATATCCGCCGCGAGAAGGCCAACAGCAACATCTGCACAGCGCAGGTTTTACTCGCCAATATCTCAGCGATGTTTGCGATGTATCATGGCCCCGAAGGCATTCGAAATATTGCGCAGCGCATCAATCGCCTCACACAGATTCTTGCACAGGGCTTAAAATCGGAAAGAATGGAGATAGTTAACACTCACTTCTTCGATACTATTACCTTCAAAGTCGATGCAGCACAGGCCAGCGCTATTACTGCACGCGCCGATGCGGCAGCGGTCAATTTACGCTGCGATCGTCTCGCCAGCGCAGGCGAGCTCGGCATAAGCCTCGACGAATGCACCACGCCCGAAGACGTCGCGACGCTCTGGCAGGTGCTGTTTGGTGACATGGCAGGCGAGCTCTCGGTCGAGGCAATCGACGCGGCGATAGTAGCCGGCAAACTTGGCCCTGTGATTCCTGCTGAGCTTCAGCGCACCAGCGCGTATTTGACACACCCCAATTTCAATAATTATCACAGCGAAACCGACATGATGCGCTACTTAAAGCGCCTCGAAGACAAAGACATCTCGCTCACGCATTCGATGATTCCGCTCGGCTCGTGCACCATGAAGCTCAATGCCGCCGCCGAAATGATGCCGATCAGC
>Ga0233426_10001431_pt1 | contig 22037 bp, 31 predicted proteins | sample SI_118_April2016_6_FD_179875 | JGI IMG/M metagenome (GOLD analysis project Ga0233426, IMG submission 179875) | Seawater microbial communities from Saanich Inlet, British Columbia, Canada - SI_118_April2016_10_MG | ecosystem: Environmental > Aquatic > Marine > Inlet | place: Canada: British...
AACTGAAACAGGACAAGAACAATTAGATCATTTATTTTTAAATTTACCATTAATAGGAAAAGTTTATAAAAATTATTTACTATCAAATATTTCAGCAAATTTAGCAAGTTTAATAGGGTCATGAGTAAGTGTTATGACAACTTTAAAACTTATTTGAAGATCATGTGGAAATCAGGTATATAAGCAATTGTTTGATACTATTACGGTAAAAGTGTCAAAATGAGCTCAAATAGTAGAATCTATGAGAGAAATTGATCCTTTGAAAATTTATTTTCCAGCAGATTTCACTCAAATGCTTTCTGTATGAGAAAAAACAGCATCTTTAGAAAAAATTGCTAGAAAATTAAATGCGCAATATGAAAAGGAAGTTGATTATTCTTTATCAAGCTTAACTAAATGGATAGAACCTTTAGCTATATTACTTGCAGGTTTATTTGTAACATGGTTTGCATTTGCAATATTTGGAGCAATTATGAAAGTTACTCAAACAATAGGGTAATCAAAACGAAAAAATCTTTGTATTTTTTCGTTTTTTTTATACTATAAAAAGTAGATTTCACTTTATAAATAGACACTTATATGATTTATTGAAACAAGTCTTGATTTTCATTAATAGAATTACTTATAGTTATGACTATATTTATAATTATTAGTATTATTTCATTTGCTCCGTATGCGTTTTATATGAATAAAGCGAAAATACAACATACAGATAAAGAATTATCTCAAATAATATATGAAGCCAAAAATATGGCTGTAAATTGATCAACTACTTCATCATGAAATACTTCAATTTGAATTAGTATTGATTCAACTGATTTCCATAATACATCATATGAATTATGGAGTTATAAACATGATGTTTTAGAATGAGATATTGTAAGTTTCAATGGAAACTTGATACAAAAATATTTTCTCCAACCTTGAGTTCAATTTAATAGTTTTGACTGAGAAACTAAAGGAATAATCTTTTTTAGATCTATTACTTGAACATGAGTAGTTTTTAAATGAGATAGTTCTTATAATAAGGTGGCATTCACTCAATGAGAAAATGAAATTGAAATTGAATATTCATATAAATGAGCTGAAGAAGATGCATTAAATAATACTTTAAGTTATTTTCAAGATACACAAATAGTTGATTATTAATTACAAATGATATTAAAAAACAAGAGAGCTTTCTCCATTATTGAAATTTTGATAGGTATGTTTATATTTACATTATGATTGATTAGTATTTATGCTATAATCACATCTTCTGTAAAAATGAATGAATATAATAAAAATTATATTATTGCATCACATCTAGCAAGAGAACAACTAGAAATTTTACGTAATAATAGAGATTATAATTATGAAAAATTACAAAAATTCGATCAAATTAACCCACCATTAATAGATCAATCAAATCCATTAGATAATTATTCAAATACATTTTCAGGATCTACTCATTATAAAGTAGAAAATAATGTGAGAGCTAGTGCATCGTTTCCAGTTAATATAGAAGAACTATCAAATACAGATTTTTTAAATGATGATAATTATCAATTATGTTTAGATTCAAATAATATGTATGTATATTGTTTGGGAAGAACAAATGTAAAAGAAACATTTTTTTATAAATATATTAATTCTGAAGTATTAGATACAAATACTTTAAGATTTACATCTAAGGTTATATGGAAAGCGAGAGGAACACATGAGTTTGAAGTAAAGACAATTCTTTCTGATTGGAAACAATTATAATATAAAATATAGAATATGAATCTTAAAAATTTATCATCTGAATGATTTACTTTGATTGAAATACTTGTTTCTATAACAATTTTTTCAATTATTTTAGTGTCTGTTTTTCAGATATATATTACAGCAACAGATATTAATGCAAAAACTGATATAACTAGGGCTGTGCAACAAAACATTAAATCATCTATAGAAAAAATAGCTGAGGATGTGAGAAAAAATGGTTTTGATTGTGTGCAAGATTGATATTTGTGATCATGTGATTTACCACCTTTAAATGAAACTATAGTATGAAATAGATTAAAAATTGATGGAAACACATATGGGTTATGACAAAAAAGCTGAACATGATATGTATTAGTTGATGCTACTGAATGTGATGATATAACTGAAAAATGTACACTTGTATATAATAGAAAGCCAATTATGAATTCTTGGGTTGATGTTAAAAATATTCAGTTTTTCATCTCAGATACACTAGTAAAAAAACTTACAGTAGTAATGACAATTCAGCCTGCACAATGAAAATGAATAAAACCAAACCTTATAAAAGATAATCGTTTTCATTTTCAAACTACTATATCAGAAAGAACTAACCTAAATTAATATATGAAATATAATAATAAGTGATATTCAATCATCATTTCTGTAATATTAATAGGATTTTTACTTATGTTAACTACTTGAGTATTTAGTCTTGTTTTAAAAGAATTAAAAGATAATAGATGAATGTGAGATTCTATTAAAGCTTTTGCATGAGCAGAGGCAGCACAAGAATTAGCATTATTGAAAATAAAAGAAAAGTGATATTGAATAGATAATAAAATAGAGCACTGAGTTTCAACAGGTTCAATATATCTTGCAAATGATCCCTTAGATGTAAATAATTTTAATAAAAATAAGGATACATTCCTTTCTTATGATTTAAATGTATTAGCTGAACTTGTATGATGAAAATATACATATCAAGAAAATCTAGATTCAAAAGAATATAGTATTATACCTCTTTTTTATGAAAAAGATGGAGAAGCAATGGTTAATATAGAAAATTATGAATTAGTTATCAATCCAGAAACTTCTGATTTAGTTTGGAATTTGATTGCTTGAGAAGAATGAATATGAGGTAATTGATCTGATGAAATTAATAGATCAAACTGAAAATGAAAAAAGATAATTACATGATGAGAATCAAGATTTATAGAATCTAGTGTAGGAGATTTTTTACCAAAAAATAATGCATATTTGATTTTATTTAATAGTTGAAATGCTGATGTTACTTTTACAATAAAATCAGATGAAGAGTTCTCAAAACCTAAAACAAAAATACTTTCATCTGCTCAAGTTTGAAATTATAGACATAACTTAGAGACTGAATTTGATAACACAAAATTCTTAAATATGCTTAAATATGCGGTTTTTAGTAATTAAAAATCAATAAAAAGAAATGGCTTAGTATAGCTGTTTCTTTTTTGTTTTTATAAGAAAAAGCCTTTAAAATAGCAGAAAAATGAAAAAAAATTTGCAAAGGTTTGAAAATTTGCTAATATGAGTTTGTTCCTATTTATTACTAAATTTTTTTGAAATGAAAAAAGCTGATTTTATTAAAGCAGTTGCTGCTGATGCAGGACTAAGTCAAGACGCAGTTTCTAAAGCATTAACTTCTATGATTGATGTTATTACTTCAGAATTAAAATCTGGTAGTGAAGTAAATATTACTGGTTTCGGTGCTTTCAAAGTTTCTGAAAGAGCTGCTAGAAATGGTGTTAACCCAAGAACAGGAGAATCAATTAAAATTCCTGCTATGAACTCACCAGTTTTCAGATGTGGTAAAACTTTTAAAGAAGCTATTAGATAATAGTTTTTTGGAAAAAAAGTGTTTTTCTTTTTAGAAAAGTACTTTTTTTTTGATTTTTTTTTTGAAACAAGGTATAATTATTTAGATATTATATATTACTTCGTATTATGAAAACTATCAATATTGACCAAATAGGGTCAGATTTCGATAAACATCAATACATAAACCAATGTATTAAAGATAATCAAGTAGATATTCAATTTGGATATGCTGCTGATTTTAAAAATGCAAAAATATTAAGAGATTTTATGGAAGTAATATTTACATTATTTGATTTCCCTAAAAGAGAAATGGCTAGATTCATATTAGCTTCTGATGAGATGAATAATAATGCTATAGAATATGGAAGTTCAGAAAATGAAATGAACTACCTAAGAATCAAAGTTAATAAGCAAAATACCATCATTTCACTTTCTATGGAAGTAGAAGATACATGAAATGGAAAATTTGCTAAAACAGCCGAAGAAATGGAAGAATTCAAAAAAGTTAGAATTCATGAAAACTATAAAGAACATAAATCAATTAGATGAAGAGGATTATTTTTGATTATTATAAATATAGTTGATGAATTATATTTTAAAAATACTGATTCGGGATGACTAATTGTATGATTTAAAAAAGATTTACTAATATAATTAGTAAATCTTTTTTAAATTTTGTTTGCATTGATATTCTATTTCTTTTGTACAATAGAATATTTTTTCTTTTTTATTTTCACCGACTCTTTCCATTATTCTAAAATCTATATACACAATAGAATTATCAGATAATAGTTTATGTTCTGTATTATAAATTACTGATTTTTCTATTTGATCTTTTAAACTTCTTCATAATGTATAGATAAGTAGTACATCGTTATCTAACCTAAAGTGAGTTTCTCTTTGAATAGGGTAGTAGTCAATACTTACTACTTTTATATCTACAATATTTTCTTCTAAGTAGTTATAACCTTGGTAGATTGCTTCTATATGCTCAGTACTATAGAGTTTGCTATAATCGGGAATTTGTCCTTTAGATAATTCTTTTTTTATGATTAATTCTTTGTATTCATCTCTTGGTTTTCAAGGAACCAGAGTTCAATTTTGAGTTACATAATATGACTTATTATTCAAAGTTGTATTAAAGTATATAGGATATGATGTTAGTTTTATTTTTACTGTATCTGGTAAATTAAAACTAATATCAACATCTTTAATATTGTTTTGATATTCTTTCATTTTATTTTCAATAACTTGCTCATCTAAATTCACAATTCTTTTTTCACGTATATTTTCAACAGAGCTATAAGAAAGCGACATCTCAGTTATATTATCATTACGTAATATTTGAATGTTTTGTACTGTGAAAATAGGACCAAACAATATAAATATTAATAATAATATAAATACAGGAAATAAACCTAAATATATAATATTTTTATATTTTCATAAAAAATCAAAATATTTTCAAAATCAAAAAGTTATTTTTAACTGTTTTCTCTTTGACCTATAATTATCTTTTCCTGTTTCGTGAAGGCATATCTTAGGAGTAGGAGAATTTTTTCTTCTTTTTTTCGATTGAATTTTTGATCTTAGTTCATCAAATAATTTCTTCATAAAAACTTCTTACGGTTATCTTTTTAAATCATTCATAGCTCTTGCAACTTCTTCTGAAACTGAACCAGTTTCATCATAACGGAAACGCATTCTAGGGAATTTTCTAATCGAAACTGATTTATTGAATTTTCTTTGAATTTGAGCAGCATGTTTTGCTACAGCTTTAGTTAATCCTTCTGGATTTTTTAGTGAACTTATGTATATGTCCATATATCAAATATCACTACTAATAACAATATCTGTTACTGTAATAATCCCAAATTCTAGTACTTCATCAGCCATTTCTTCAAAAAGAAAACTAGTTACTAATTCTTTCGCTACACTCTCTAATTTTTTAATTCTTTCGCTATTCATTTTTTATTATAATTTTTAATTAATTTGGTTTATAATATACCTCCTATTTTAATTTTGACAAATGAAAATTTATTAATAAAATCTTTGTACTTTGTAAGAGTAATCTTATGAATTTTTTAAAAATAATATCCACATAAGGGGATCGAATTATGATATACGCAAAAAGAAATGAAGGTGAAACTAGTGAAAAACTAATTTTAAGATATAAAAAATTGTTTTTTCAATCTAGAATGGCTAATAAAATCAAAACTGAAAGATATGCTATCGGAAAGTTATCTAAGAAAAAACTTAGAGAAAAAGCTATTGTTAGAGAACATTACAGAATGTTAAACACTAAAGTTTACTTCTAATCGACAATGTGTCATATTTATATGAACCAAAAAAACCAAACAATTTTGTTTGGTTTTTTTGGTGTTTATAATATACTTGAAACAAGAAAAAAATAACTAAATATAAAATATGTTCAAAAAAATAGTGTGACTTGGTTTCTCAACAAAAGGAAAAAATGCTAAAGATGCTGAAAAATATATTAAATCTCTGGTTGATGGGTGAGCAACAGAATTTTTTACTGGATATAATCCAGGGTATTGGTCAGATAAGTTTGGTTTTGAAGTGAGTCCAAATGGGAGATTTTCAGAACACGAACAAATAACTGATTTTGAAACACTCAAAATAATAGTACAAGAAGTTCATAAATATAAACTAGAAGTTTTTATTAATTTAAATGCTTGGTATTATACTGATGAAACTATGCCTCTAATAGAACAAATGGTAGAAGAATTCCAAAGTCTAAATATAGATGGAATAATATGCTGAAATATCTCTATATTAGAATATTTAAAATCAATAAACTATTCTGGAAAAGTAAATATATCTACTATTTTAGCTGTATATAATAAACAAGCAATAGCTCTCATGCTTGATAATTATAATGTTAATAAAGTAATATTATCTCGTGAAGTGACTCTCAAAGAAATAGAATCAATAGTAATAGAATTCCCAGATACTAGATTTGAAGTATTCTGAGAAGGAGATTTCTGTCGTTATAACAATGGATTATGTTTTGCTGAACATAAATACTGAGCAAAAGACATCTGTACTATAGTTGTAAATGATTTAGTGACTAAAAAAAGATTTAGACCAGATTTTAAAAAAATAATACAAAATACTGAACTAAGTAATGAAGAAAAAGTAGAAGCACTCGATGATAGTTATAAAAATATTTTTGAACAAATAGAAGATATATTTTTATCTCTCGATCTATGAATGCAAGATAGCCTCTCATTAGAACAAGAACTCATAAAAATTATTAGAATAAATAATACAAGAGTTGATCTCTATTTTGATGCAATGAAGCCTATTACTGATATCAGAAATAAAAATATCTTAACATTTTTCAAGGCTGTTAAATATGTAAATAAACTAGGTAGTTTAGATGAAACCAAAAAAAAGAGTTTTAAAACATTAGAATCAGATCTAGAGCAATCTATTCAATCAGGAATGAAGCATAATTTAGATAAGATTAAATCAGTATGAGGAACTGCAAAACTCAAGGCAGAAGAACTGGCAAGCTTCTATTCTAAGTGAGATAACTTAAACTTATACACATATTTATTTTTCTCAAAATTTCCAAATATAGAAACTGTGAAGTTTCCAACAAGAGGGAGAAACTACAATGAAAAACTTCAAACGATTACACAAGTCGTCGTAGCCTGAGAACTCAACAAATCAGAACACTTCACACGTGATCTCTCAATCGAAAGAGCTCATTATGACCTCACATACCTATTCTGAGAAAAACTCTGGTTTAGAGAAATGCTAAAAGAATTTTAAAAATCAAAAAAACCGACACATGCCGGCTTTTTATATTTTCAAATACTGAAAAAAATTATATAAAAATTTCTTCAGCACAACTTTTATCAAATATTAGTAATGTGTCATATTCTAATGGTGCTACCGTTTGTCGATAACCATTTAATAATTTATCACCATTATGTTGACGTAATAGACTATTAATAAAGTCACTACCAGAAACGTAAAAATAAGATTCCTCATCGAAAGTTTCATATCTCTCTTCAAAATCACATTTCATACTTCCTGTAATCAGAGGTAAAATAGTATCAACTATTTCTCCTCTTGTGGTGAGATTTATAAATTCTCTAGGTAATCCAGTTAATTTAATAATTCGCTGAGCATTGTTCATAAAATTCTCCTATAATTTATTACTTATTCATAATAATTGAATTAAATATTTTGTCAATAAAATATTATTTTGACAAACAAGCCATTATTCTTACATTTAGAGTAATAAATTAATATTTAAGAAAAGACGATTATGGGAAGAGGTCCGGTTGTACAACAGAGAAAGAATGTGGTGAATGCAGCGAAAGGGAAAGTATTTTCGATTCATGCTAAATTAATTGCGGTTGCTGCTCAAAAAGGAGGTAATCCTGATGATAATCCATCTTTAGCTACTGCTATGTATAAAGCGAGAAAAGAAGGAGTTCCAAATGACACCATTGATAGAGCTATCAAAAAAGGTACGGGAGAAGATAAAGATGCTGCTCAAATTATGGAAATCACTTACGAAGGGTATGCTCCAGGTGGAGTTGCTGTTATGGTAACTACTCTAACTGATAACAAAAACAGAACAGTTTCAAATATACGTCATGCATTCTCTAAATGTGGGGGGAATATGGGTGAAAATTGAGCTGTATCATGGATGTTTCACAGAAAAGGTGTTATATTCATAGATCCAAAAAAACATGATTATGAAGCTATAGAAGAATTTACATTTGAAACTGCTGCTGAAGATATTATTAGTGATGAAAATTATATTAAAATAATCACAAGTTTAGAAGATTTTAATGAAGTTGAAAAAGCATTCGAAGATAAAAATATTGAACTAATGGAGTCTAAGATAGATTACGTTGCTGATAATGAAGTAGAACTGGATGATTTTGATAAGGTTTTACAATTCAAAAAAATGGTAGAAGCATTAGATGGAGATGAAGATGTTGCACAAGTATCAACAAATGAAATCATTTCAGATGAATTGTCAGCTGAGGTTGACGCTTTTATTGAAAAAAATACATTTAGAACATAATCTTAAGATAGTATTAGGGTAAGAAACTATAATAACCATACTATTAATAATACGAAAATAAGATGATTACAATTATAACAAAAGGATATTGTCCTTATTGTGCTGCTGCAACAACTCTACTGAATAAAGTAGGTGTAGAATATATCAACATAGATATTACATTGAAGCTAGATTTATATAATCAGGTGAAAGAAATAACGGGTTCACAAACTGTTCCTCAAGTATTTATCTGAGATATTCACGGAAAATTTTTAGGTTGATTCACAGAATTAAATGAATTACATAAATCTGGAGAATTAGAAAAACTAATTAAATAAATAAAAAAGCTATAGAGTTAAATTCTATAGCTTTTTATTATGAGAATAAATATAAAGAACAAAAAAAAATAACCTTTCGATTATCCTTTTTTGATTTCTTTCATTTTTAACACTTCGTGTTTTCTAGTAATTTTGTTGTATTTTCTTAAAGTTGGTCCTTTTACACCAGCTTCATAATTCTTTTTTTGGATGTTTGTCATGTGAACCATGTTTCCAGTTTCTGTTGAATAAAATGCAACATATGTTCTTTTACCTTTAGCCATTTTATTAATTATTAATAAATATTTAATTTGATATCTGACAGCTTATGTCAGAATTTACCGGGTGATTATATAAAAAATAATCAGTAAATCAAGTTTTTTTTTATTGATTTATACTTTCATAATATCAGCTTCTTTCTTTTTGCAATGTTCTTCAATACTTTTATTTGCAGTATCAATTGATTTTTGTAAATCAGATTCATAATCTTTTCTTTCGTCTTCTGAAATTTCTTTATCATCTTCAGCTCTTTTTACTATTTTCATAGCATCAGCTCTTACATTTCTCACTGAAACTTTAGCTTCTTCTGCTAGTTTTTTAGCAATTTTAGCAATATCTTTTCTTCTTTCTTCAGTCATAGGTGGTACTTTAATCATGATTGAATCAGCCATCGATTGAGGATTTAATCCAAGTCCAGAATCAGTAATTGCTTTTGCGATAGAATGAATAACTGATTTATCCCAAGGTTTAATAGAAAGTGTTTGTGAATCTAATAAACCTACTGTTGCAGTATTTTTAAGTTGTTGCATTGCTCCATACGAATCAACAAGAATATCTTCTACTAATGCAGGATTTGCTCTCCCCATTTGTAATTTTGAGTATTCTGATTCAAGGTGATTAATAGCTTTCTGAATTCATTGTTTTGCTGTTTCTAACATCGAAAAATATTTATATATAAATTATGACAGGATTATATTACAAAGCTCTAAAAAATCAACTTTTTCCTTTACAAATAGGAAAAGAAAATTATTATAATTGAAATAATTATTAGATAATTAATTAATATGGCTAAGAAAATTTTAGAAGTAAAAAATATTGTAAAATATTTAACAAAGAAAAAAATATTAAAAGATGTTAGTTTTACTGTAAATGCATGAGAAATTTATGGTTTTCTATGACCTAATGGTGCAGGGAAAACAACTACAATGAAGTCTATTATGGGACTGATAGAGCCAGAATCAGGAACTATTTCAGTTTTTTGAGAACCAGGTCTAACTAAAAAATCAAAAGAAAAAATTGGATTTATGCCAGAAAATACATATCTCTATAAACATTTAACAGGAAGAGAATTCTTAGACTTTAATGGTAAATTTTTCTGACTAGAAGGTGAAGTATTGAAAAAGAGAGTAGATGAATTATTAAAAAGAGTTGGATTAGAAGAAGCAGCAGAAAAATATCTCCATACTTATTCAAAAGGTATGTTACAAAGAGTATGACTCGCTCAATCTATTATCAATAAACCTCAATTATTATTCTTAGACGAACCAATGAGTGGTTTAGATCCAATTGGTCGTAAAATGGTAAAAGACCTCCTCGTATCACTTAAACAAGAGGGAACAACTATATTCTTCAATACTCACATACTTGCTGATGTAGAATCTATCTGTGATAGAATCAGTATTATTCATCAATGAAATCTTATTGTAGAAGGTAAAAAAATATCAGATATAAAATGACATTTAGAAGATTTTTTTATTGAAAAAATTGAAGAAAATTCATAATATTTTTAATATAATTAAAATGGATAATGAAAACGTATTACAAAATTTAGAATTAGGTATTAATAGTAATGAATTTTTTAGAGGGGAAATTGAAGTTACAACATTTATATATAATGATGTACTTGCTTCAATTATTATAATGGCTGTGATAATAGGTATATCATTTTTATATTTTAAACATGATAAAAAATCATTAACTATTTTAAGTGCATTATCATTATATTATATAATTTTTTATAATCTTATAGTATCTTGGACAGTTCTAGATTATTCATTTTATACTAGTACGATTACAAATGGTATATTTCTCGAATTGTTAGGATTTTTATATCATTCATCTATTACAGTAATACTTTTATTGCCTATAGTTATGTATTTTAAAAAAGTATATTTGAAAATTAATTATAAGTTAATTTCAAATATATTTATTATACAAGGACTATTATTTTTATTATACCAATATATAAATATCGAATATAATCAATGAGGTATTGACTGATTCTATATAGATTCTGGATATAAAAATATCTATATATTCATATGAATGACTTTTATTTTAACATTAATAGAATCCATAATATTGTTTAAATTTATTTTTATGAAAGAAAAAAATAAAATAAAAAACCCAGATTAATCTGGGTTTTTTATTTTGATTGCATTTCTAGGAGTGCACTTTTGAGAGACTCTTCGATTGGGTCTTTTTCTTTTTTGATGAAAGAGAGGGTAGACATCATCATTGCGTATATATTGAGGTTAGATTTTGAGGAATCTATGTTATCAAAATATTCTATAGTAGGTGTAATAAAAGATATATCTTTTGCTACTTTGAGGTTATATTGATTAAGATTTGCTTGTGAGAGATAATCTCTTAAGAATTTATTACTTCCTCATCCTATCATGAAGAAATCACTTGGGCAAAGAGTTTCTCATAGTATTTCTTCGAGTGAAATAACTAAAATATTTTCAAAAATTTCTAAAAATTCTTGTTTTTCTAGTTCATAAATATTTTGGTCTATAGTATTTATAATCTCTATTTTTGTCCTATTATAATTTTGACGTATTTTTTTTATAAGAGAATCTATTCAAAAAGCATGTTTTTGAACTCATACAATTTTATTTTCTTTTTTGACGATAATAGAAGTTTGAGTACTTCATAAATCAATAACTACAACATCTTGTTTTCTCTTGAATAATTTTGTTATAGCAAATTCTGTAGGAATAATCTTTTTTATATTTTTACCTAAAACTCTTCAAATAGTTTGAATTGTTTCATACTTAGCTTCAGGAATAAATATATTTAATAAAGAAATATTTACTTCCTTTGGAGAAAGTTTTAGTAATTTCTTAGTTTTTTCTTTATCTATTTTTATTTCAGAAACACCTCATATTATTAGTCTTGTATCTTTTTTTGTATAACCAGAAGTAGATCTAATATGTTTATAATGTTTTTTAAGTGCTTGTGTTTCAACATCTTCCATTATCTTAGTCAATTCTTGTCTTGAAATTTCAGTTTTTGGATTAGACCTAATGTGATTTATTTTGCTTGTTTCAAAAAATATTTCTTCAAAAGGAATATTAATTATGATATCATGGATTTTTGTTCCAGAATCATTTTCAGCTTTATCAATAGCAGCATTTATATTTTCACAAATTCATTCTAAATTTACAAATTCATGCATGACAATATCATCTGTATTTTGTCTTTTTTCTCAATATCAAATGAGATTTAATTCATTATTATAAATTTTACAAATTCAAACACGAATTTTATAACTTCAAATATCAATTATTCAGATAATTTTAGGAGCAATTTTTTTTTGAGTGAAGGGCATTGTTAATGATTATGACATAATTTTTTTACCAATCTTTTTTAATAAATCATTTCATTGAGTGATTTCTCCTGATCAAATAAGAGCCATTGCTAAATCTTCAGTAATTAATTCATCATCTGGAGCTAAATTTAAAGCTCTTTTTAATATAATAATACCTTTTTCTGTTTGACCTTTTAATGTATAAGCCCAACCAAGATTTCTTAAAACTTCAGAATTATTTCATAATAATTCATTAGATTTTTCAAGTAATTTAATAGCATCAGCTACTTTATCTTGTGATAAAAGTATAAAACCTTTTAAATAACAACCTGTAGCAGATTCTTTATTTAAACTGATTGCATGATTTATTGATTTTAATGCTTTGTCTAATTCACCTTTGAATAGATAAATATCAGCTAATTCTTCATATAATCTATAATCTGAATGATATTCTACTATACTTTTTTCAAGTAATTCAATCGCAGCAGTATATTTTTGTTCAGCTTTTAATTTTTCTATTTCTACAACTATTTCAGTTATTTTGTTCATTTGTTTTCTAAAGAATGTAATATGATATAAAAATATGATTATATTTTTAAAGGCATAATGATATGTTTAAACGAATCTGTATTTTTTGCTTTATCTGGATCTGTTACAGGAGTAATAAGAATAGGAGATAGAGGGTTTTCGAAACTAATACTTACATGAGTAGTATCAATAACACCTAATACTTCCAAGAAGTATGTAGAGTTAACACCAACAATATTATCTTCTCATTCAATTGCACCAACAAGACTTACATCTGATTCACCAATTTGAGTTTCATTTGTTTCTAGTAAAACACCAGTTTCACCACTAATACTCATTTTAATAGAATAATTATTTTCTCTACTAATTAAGTTTATTTTTTTTAATGCTCACATTAAATCTATTCTATTTATTTCAGCTTTTGTTGAATAAGAATTTGGGAAGAATGTTTTATAGTCTGGGAATTTTCCGTTTAATAAACGAGAATAAATTTTAGTATTTCCTGATATAAAAGCAATTTGGCTTTCACCAGAAACTATTTTCACTGTATCATTGTCTGATAAAATACTTCTTATTTGAGAAGCAGTTTTATTTGGGATAATTCCATAGAATGAATGTTCAAGTGCTGCATCTAGTGTTGTTTTGAATTCTGATAATCTAAAACTATCAGTTGATGCAAAAATTGTATCTGTTTCTGTAATATTTACAGAAATACCAGCTAATGTTGGTCTAATATTACCTTCAGCTGAAGAGAAAAGAGTTTTTTCTATGGATTTTCTTACTACTTCACCACTAAGAGTTAGACTTACTTCTTCTTTAATCGCTGGGATTAATGGAAATTCATCAGCTTCAAAACCTTTGATTTTTAATTTACCACTAGTAGTTTCTAAACGAATAGAAGCATCACTTAATAGTTCTATACTTAGTTCATCATCTGTAATTAATGCAATATAATTACTAAATAATTTACTTGGAATACAAAAAGCACCTTCTTGGGCAATATTAATATCATCAGAAATAACATATTCAATAGCCATTTCTAAATTATTTGACGTTAAGACAATGTTGTTGAAGTTAACTTTTAATAATATATTTTCCAATATAGGAGTCGTAGTAACTGACGCAGTTGCATGGTTAACGATATCAAGACCTTTTTTTAATTGACTTGTTTTAATGGAAAATTTCATACTGTTATTTAATTTAGTAATAATATGTTTCTGATGCATTTTTACTGAATATTTTTTGAAAATCAAGGCTATTTCAATTTATTTGTGAAAAACTGTTTTTGCTTCCTTAGTCGTACGTATCACATTATATGTATAATTTTTTTATTTTTTTTAAACTTCTAAAATTAATACTCAAATATAAGTGATAAATTACTATTTTTTAATATATCAGATTTAATATTATTTATAAAATCTCTTATATTATTTCACTTTATTATTATCTTAAAATAATATTGATTATATTTTTTAAAACTATTATGAGTCATAGTTATTTCATAAATATTTTCATTATTTATTAGATCAAGTTTATTTCTTAATTTTTGAATAAAATCTTTAGCTTTTTCTTCTGATTTATGTCTATATTCTAAGCTTGCCATTTCATTAAATGGAGGATAGCGAAACAGTTTTCTTTCATGAAGTGTAGCAATAAAAAATTCTTTATAATTTTTTTCTGTAATAGTTTTTATTATTTCATTTTCTGGTAAAAATGTTTGAATAATAGTTTCAGAAACTTCTCATTTTCTAGAACCTCTTCATAATAATTGAGTTATATTCGAATATAATTTTTCTTGAGTATTATATCAAGGAATTAATAATTCCTGTTCTAAAAGCATAACACAAACCAATCCTACATTTGAAAAATCAAATCATGTAGTAATCATTTTTGTACCAATTATTATATCTGAATTATGTAATTTTTCCAATGCAGATTCTTTTTCTGTTTTATTCTTAATAACATCAGCGTCAAAACGAAAAATATTAATATCTTTTCATTTAAAATAGTCTATTAAAAATTTTTCTACTTGCTGAGTTCATACTCATATTTTTTTTAGACTATTATTTGAACATTCAGAACACTTCGATGCTACATTGTGAGATTCATTACACAAGTGACAAACCATTTTTGCTGGATAATGATGTACATTTAGAGATACATCACAATTATCACATTTATAGATATGTTGGCAAGATTCACAGATAAGTGCCGAATAATCTCATCTTTTATTGAGATAGAGAATTGATTTTTTATTATTTCTAATGTTATCTTCTATATTAGAAAGAAGGGTATTAGAAAAATAACGATTTTTATTATTATAATCTTGATTCAGATTGACTAAAAGCATGATATTTTGAGTTAATTTTGTTTTACTATAGTATTTATAGTAAAAAAATTTGATTTTTTTACAAATTTGAGTTATATTATATGCGAGGCATATAACGGTAGAAGGTTTCCTCCTTTAACCCTTGTATTGCTATATGTCTCTAAAAAAGTGTCTCTTTATGAAAATAAAGGGACTTTTTTTGTGTTTAAAACAGGTATATGTTATACTTTAATTATAAAATATTTCCAATTTATTTGTAGAAGACACATGAATATACAAACATTACAGTTAGAAAATGCTGACTTAAAACACAAACTAAAAATTGCTCAAGCCTGGATGGAAAGGGAAGTTCGTGCTCAAGTCGAACAAATCTGAGTTCAACATAATCAAGATTGATGAAATCATACAGAAATATCAGAAGAAATTATTATAGAAAAAATAACTAATTTTATTTGAGAAATTTTAATGCTTAATATTCCATGAGATTTTATTGAAAATATTATTTCAGCAGAAATACAATTCCATTCTCTTGAAGAAAACCATAATTTTGATGGATTATGAATTATTAGTTCCTACCATAAATCTCTTGATGTATTGACGGAAAACTTTATTACTAAAGGTTTTAGAAAATATGCACATAAACAAAAACAAACTCAACTCAGAAAAAATGATGTAATGGAAAAAACACTTAACTCTGTTGTAAATAAATGATATATTCTTTGAGTATGAAGATTTTACCATCTATTAAAAATGATTCGTAGCGGAGATGTTTTAGAAGATTATGCTCAATGTTTTTCAGATTATTTAAATAAATATAATTATTTAGGAGAAACTTTTCTTTCAGATCAATTTTATTGAAATTTTTGAAAATTAGTAAATAGTGAAATACTTTGAAAAAAACGTCATGTAGGGAATATCAGTTTTGAAGAAACAGCACATGCGAGAACTCTACTTATATGAGATTTTGAGAATCAAAATTGTTTGATTTATAAAATGATTGAAACTCAGAAGATTGAATGTTAAAAAACACACTAGCAAAGCTAGTGTGTTTTGTTTTTTAAGTAATATATCAGATTCCAGGACCAAAATCATTCACAACTTTTTCTACAATTTTAAAAGCATTGAGAATAGGTCGAGATGTAGTCGCAGTAGAACTTCCTTTTACTTTACTAATCATAGTAAGATTAGGTTTGGTAGTTAAATATTCTTTTAATCTACCAGGATTTCTTTTTATTTCACGTTGAATCATAGCTGCTACACCAGTTACTTGTGGTGCTGTTATACTAGATCCAGTTTCACTGTCAGTATACAAACTAATACCAGCTATGACTTCTGATGGGCCACCTATTTTTTCAGGAGCATATATATCAATAGATTCACCATAGTTTTGTGTAATTTCATTCCCTTGGATTGCTCCTGTAATAATAATGTTAGATGCAGGAATATGTTTATATCCTTCCTCTGTTTTCAAATATTGTAAGCCACCATTTTCTTTTCGAGAATCTACTTTTGAATTGCCACCCGATATTACAAATAAAGTATTCATACATTCAGGAGATACAAAGATATCTCTCCATTTATTCATAATAGATAAATGAGATTCATCATCATATTTACTTTTAGTAACGCGATATGATGTTTTAGAAAGTGTTTGAGAAATATTAATTACGTCAAAAAATGAACATAAACTCTTAATATATAATCGTCTATCACCAGCACTAGATTTATGATAGTAACTCATCCCATACATTTTTTTAGGCTTTATTATACCAGTATATCCTAAGTTGTTATCTTTCTCAGCACCAATAATACCAGCTACTAATGTACCATGCATATCTTCTCTAGATGTGCCTGATATTAGTCTATTTTTTAAATCTTCATGATTAAAAAAATATCCGCTATCAAATATACCAACCATAACAGTTGTGTTATTGTGATAATAAGGATATTTACTTAATACAGTATAGTTAGATGTCTTACTATCAAAACCAATAGTATGCATATATTTGTTATTCCCATCATTAAAATTATATTCGTTAGAACCTTCGTTACTTTCTGCAAAAGATAAATTTGATTGAGTAAGTATTAGTGTTGCTAATAATATTTTTTTCATTTTTTATTACCTATTTTCTAGTTGTTGTACATTTCATTAATAATTTTTTCAAATTTTCCAGTTCTATATTCTGGTAATTCACCAGAATTCATATAAGAACTTTCTATTTTTCCAGTTTCTTTTAAATATTTTAAAGTTGATTTTACATTTTCTACCTCCTGGGCTGTTTTTTCATTTAATTGAATTGTAATAAGCATTCCTTCATTTCCTGTATCCATTGAATACGAAATAATTTTATAGCCTAAATTATTTTCCATATAGTTTTTTGCAGATTCACCATCTGTAAATTTTTCATTAAATGTAATACTATATTGATTTGCAATATCACCAAAAAAGGCAGCATAATATATTTTTTCTATATCCATAGGCTCTAAATAATCTGGAATATACATATCATCTCTGATAATATATTCTGCATTAGCAATACGTTCAGGAGTTAAATTAGCAGTATAAAATTGCGAATAATCAGGTTCACCATTATGGTCATATAATACTTGAGGTCCACTAGGAACTTCTTTTATTTCTATTTTTTCTTCTACAACCTTAGGTTGTTCTATTTCTTTTTTTACTTCAGATTTTTTAATCACCTCCTTTTTGATTTTTATTTCTTGATGAATAACTATTTCATCTGGTGTATCTATTTTTACTTGTTCTATTTCTCTATTAACATTTAGTAAACTAAATAGTGTAGAAAATAGTATGATTCCAATGGCCGTTGTTGTCATATGTTTTTTATTAATATTAATCAATTTTTTATCCTCTATTTTACAAGACATTTCTTTAAAGTAGAAGTATTATACTCATAGGGTATTAACACAACATTAATTTTTCTGACTTTTTTTAATTTTCTTTTTATTGTTATTTTATACCTATTTAAAGGGAAATATATATTTTATTTTTTCTTTACATATTTTTTTTATAGATTAAACTACTATCAAATAATTATTAAAAAGAAAACGAATGTTATACATTGTTTCAACTCCGATAGGGAACTTAGAGGATATTACATATAGAGCAGTGAGAATATTGAAAGAAGTTGATAGTATTGCTTGTGAAGATACAAGAACGAGTGGAGTTTTATTAAATCGTTATGAAATAAAAAAACCATTAATTAGTTTTCATAGTCATTCATGTCAAGGAAAGGTTGATAAACTCATTGAACAAATGAAGGGTGGTGCAACTATGGCTCTTATTAGCGATGCAGGAACTCCTGGTATTTCTGATCCTGGATATATTCTGATAAAAGAAGCTATCATGGCTGGGATTGAAGTAGTTCCAGTTCCTGGTGCTACAGCCTTTACAACTGCATTAGTTGGTTCTGGTATGCAAATGAATCACTTTTTATACCTTGGGTTTATGCCAGTAAAAAAGGGGAGAATGACATTGTTTAAAAGTATCGTTGAAAGAAGAGAATCAAAATCTGGTTGAGAAACGGTAGTTGTATATGAATCAGTTCATAGAATAGTAAAAACTCTGAAAGAAATCGGTCAATATTTTGGTGAAGATCATTATCTTGTTGTTGGAAGAGAATTAACGAAAAAGTTTGAAGAATTTAAAAGAGGTTCAGCAAGTGAAATTGCTGATTATTTTGAAAATACTCCTGGGAAATTAAAAGGAGAATTTGTAATATGTTTTTAATATGGATATAGCTAATCATACATTTTATTCTCCACAGAAAAAAAATGCGATTTTAAAATCATTGCTTTGGAATAGTGTGTTAGAAATATTTAAAAAAGAAAAAAATATAGATATCTCAGAAAAAATGATTTCTATCAAAAAAACTGAAACTTCTTTTCGCATAACAACAAATAATCCATTATTACAGCAAGAATTTCTTTATATTGAAAATGATATTTCAGAAGTATTTCACAAGAAATTATCAAAAATGTGAATAAATTGAGAAATATATAAAATTAAAATGAAATAAAAAAAGAGAGAAAATACAATTTTCTCTCTTTTTTTATTATTAATTTGTTTCTTGTAAAACAACTTTAAATGTTTTACCATTGATAGTTACAGTATCATCATGTTGTACATATGTAGTTGCTTCCATAGCATTTGCTTTGAGATAGTTACCATTAGGTGTACATCCTGCAATAGCGACTATTAAAACGGCTATTAGAGATACAACAGTAGTACCGTTTCATAACTTTTCATCAAAGAATTTTTTATATGCCTTGTAGACCTTTTTCAACATGATATGTTTTTCAAAAATTTAAATCTACCTTTATTAAAACACATTAATTATATAGATGCAAAAAAAACACTAAAAATTAGTGTTTTTTTATTAATTCGATTATTTTATATGCTTTTTCGAAATGATCGAGTTGATTTTCTTCTATCCACCAGCGTGCAACTGTCATTAATTCTTCAGGATTATCATTTTTATTTTGAAAAAATGCGTAGAAAGAGAGTCAAACCGTTCATCATTTTTTTACTATTTTTTCATTACATATATTGATAATATGTTGTTTTAGATTTTCGTTCATTATTTTATTTATATATTACCATCTTTTATAACTCGGACATGCTTGATGCACATTTACGAGTGAGAACCCATCATGTTGAATTGCTTCTTTGATTATTTCTTTCATTTCCATGAATTTTATTGAATCTGCCCATTTTGCGAATTTGCAACCTGCTTGTTCTGCTATTTTTATAGGATCAAAAGGTGCAGAGAGATTTCCATCTGGAGTAGTTTTTGTCTTTGCTCCAATAGGAGTTGTAGGACTAGCTTGTCCAGTTGTAAGTGCATAGTTTTCATTGTCCATTACAATGTATGTAATATTTAAATCACGTTTGCATGCGTGGATGAAATGCCCCATACCAATACCATACCCATCACCATCACCACCAGTAGCAAGTACTGTGAGTTCTGGATTAGCCATTTTTACACCAGTTGCAAATGGTAGAGTTCTCCCATGGAGTGTTTCAGCAGCGTAGCCATCTATATATTGACTGGCTTTCCCCGCACAACCAACCCCAGAAACAACCACACGTTCGTGTGATTCGATTTCTAACTCTTGGAATGCCTTCTTAATAGCCGCGATGATCAAAGTATCACCACAACCCGGACACCACTGAATATTTGTTAATCAAGTTCTCATATTATTTTTCTATGTTATTTTCTATATTTCAAAATTCGAATCCATCATATTGGATTCAATAATTATTTCACAACTCTTCTAATTCAATATTTCTATTTACTAAGGAATTAGCAGTATGAATTTCATTTCTTTTAAATCAAAAAAAGTAAGGCTCATTTTCATTATTGTTTAATATATGAAAATTGTTATATCACTTATCTTGTAATTCTGATTCAATTCTAGTAAATGAATTTTTATTATTATCAACATAATAATATGTCCATTCAAGAATAGATTCCATATCAAATTCTTTGCTATATATATATTGAAAATTGTTTGTATAATTTTCAATTTGAGACTTCTTATTAATACTAAATGTTTGATATTTTGTAGTATTTTTCTTTGAATATAAATTATAAATAAATCAAACTAATATAATTACTCAAATAATTATTGTTCAAATTAATAGATAATTTTCTTTTATATTGTCTATCATATTATCTATTTAATAATTCATTAAAATCTTCGATATAGAAAGGGAAGAGGTCGTATTTTCTGAGGTTTGAGATTTTGAGGTTTGGGATAAATTTTAGTCCGAGTTCATTGCTCAAATGTTTCTCTACTTGTCCTGAGTAGTTTGACTCAACAAAAATTAATTCTTCGTATTTATTTGAGATTATTTCTTCTCTAAGTCTTTCGTCTATTGGTTTTAGGAATTTTATAATTATTAAACCAAATTCAGGATTGTTTTTTACGAAGTGTTCTGCTGTATATTTTGTAAATGAATATGTTACTATCATTTTTTTAGCTGTTGGATTGATTATTTTATATCAACTTATTCCTTCTTTTTCAAAGAAATTTTGAAGTTTTTTGAATCTTTTTTGAGTAAATTTTACTTTTAGATCAGAATCTTCAGATGTTGCTCCATATTCATCATGTTCATAACTGGTTGCTATGAAATCTCAGTTTTTAGTTCAGACATTTACTCTTGGAGAAATTCCTGAATCATTGAGTTCATATCTTTTATAATCCTCTGGTGGAGTATCTAAAATTACTCATCTGTCTATAGCTGGAACTGTGAAATCTCAGTGAGTTGCATGTAATTCTGCTGATTGTTTATCCATAAGTAATATTACTTGTGTTTGATATTTGTCAGCAATATTTAATGCAAGTCATCCAAAGTAATGTGCTTCTTCTAAACTCGAAGGGTAGAGAACCACGTGTTCGAAATCTCAGAATGTAGGATTGAGTGCAAAGTTTATATCTCATTGTTCTTGATATGTTGGTGTTCCTGTACTTGGTCCAGCTCTTTGAGCGAGAATTATTGTCATTGGGAACTCTGCTTGAACTGCAAATGAAATTGCTTCTGTCATTAAAGCAAAACCTCATCCAGATGTTCAACACATAGCTCTTTTTCAAGTAAAACTTGCTCAGAGTACA
>Ga0233426_10001433_pt1 | contig 22021 bp, 18 predicted proteins | sample SI_118_April2016_6_FD_179875 | JGI IMG/M metagenome (GOLD analysis project Ga0233426, IMG submission 179875) | Seawater microbial communities from Saanich Inlet, British Columbia, Canada - SI_118_April2016_10_MG | ecosystem: Environmental > Aquatic > Marine > Inlet | place: Canada: British...
CTCATAAAAATAGCCTCATAAAAATAACCAGTAGGATTGCCATGACACACATCATACCCAAAAAGCGCGAGGACATACCTGAGTTAGAACCGATGTTGCAAATGGTGGAGGCATCTATGGGCTTTCTGCCAACGTCCATGATGACCATGGCGCATTGGCCAGAACTTGCTCAAGTTGTTGGGGGTCTTGGCGCAACGGTTCTAAACAGCGGTGAACTCAACGCTGGGCTAAAGCAAATGATTGCATTCGCGGTAAGTAACGCAGCGGGTTGCCATTATTGCCAAGCACATACGGCTAACTCAGCAGAAAAAAATAATGTCAGCGCAGATAAAATAAAAGCGATATTTGAGTTTGAGACAAGTGACTTATTTTCTGAGCAAGAGAAAGCGGCGCTCCGAGTTGCGGTGCATGCGGGTATGGTACCCAATGCGGTAGAAACTGAGCACATGAATGAATTGTCGAGACATTTTAGTGATAAGCAGGTCATAGAAGTTGTGGCCGTTATTTCACTGTTTGGTTTTCTGAATCGCTGGAATGACACAATGGCTACCACCTTAGAAAATTCCCCTAAACGTTTTGCAGCAGTCCAGCTTGCCTCGCACGGTTGGGTTGCAGGCAAGCACGAATAACCAATACGTGATCGCACGTAAAAAGGCGACTTGGCTTCAACTACATTGATGGGAAAGTACTATGAAAAAGCTTAATTTCTATGATCAACTCAACGCAGCTACGCTTTTGTTGGTGTCACCCGAGTGGCGAAAAGTAAAAGCAGCCCGTAAGTCAGCGGTATCGTTTGAAACGCCGGATGTCACTATGCCAACTGAAACTCGGATGATAGCGGGCCGCAATATTCGCCTTGCCCAAGCTGGGCCAGCCGATGCACCGCTTGTGGTATTACTCAGCCCGTTCCCAGAAAGTATTTTGAGTTTCACAGGTTCCTGGGAAGCGCTGACAGAGAAACATCGGGTAATTGCCATCGACCTTCCGGGGTTCGGTGCTTCTGAAGGTGACCGAAGTGATATGTCACCGAACGCTCAGGGCGCTCATCTGGCCGCGATCTTTGATGAGCTTGACCTTCATAATATCCACCTTGTTGGACCTGATGTGGGCATGGGAGCAGCACTTGCCTATGTTCTCAACCATAAACATCGTGTGACAAGTTTAACAGTTGGGCATGGGGTTGGTGCGCCCGGCCCATTTAAGCTGGCATTTATGATTAATATGTTGGCCAAATTTGGTTTTATGCGATTCACAACTGGTTTGTTAGGTGCCGGCCCACTCATCGCTTTCTCGTCAAAACTTGGGTCCATCCGTCATCGGGCCAACGCTAAGCAAATAGATGATTATAAGCAGTCCTACTCTGGGCGTGCCCCTGAAGTAGTTTACTGGTTTAAGGACTTTCGTTCCAAAGCTGCAGAGTTGGCTGGTCGGGTGAAAGAAATCGATATACCTACTCTCGTTTTTTGGGGCGAGCTTGATGTTCTGTTTGACCCCAGTAATGCAGAGTATCTCGATAAAGCCCTGCCGCAAAGTAAGTTGCAAATTCTACCTGAAGCAGGTCATCTGGCGTGGGCTGATCAACCAGAATTATTCGCTGATATGATTATTGATTGGGTAGAGACCGCTCATAAATAAGCTTTGCTTTTATACTTTTAATCCCTTTGCTAGGAGTTAGTTTGCTGCTGTTCTCATATCAGTGAGCTTCTCCATAGTGTGGTAATCATCAGATGCTATCCACGCTAACATACATTATTTTTATTGGATCATATTAATCATCCACCTTGTATCATCTCAGATACACGCTAAACAAGGAATATTTGAGTACAGTGGGATAGGAAGACGATAACGGACAACTTTTCAGTATGGATTCAGCACTGTAGACATGAAAACCACTTGTGTTCCTGGCCATTCTTCTGGCTATGAGATCTGGGAATCATTATGAGATTCTTGCAGAACAATAAGACTGTATTTAAGGCAACCAGCTTGATAGTTGTATAGCTTTTAATATCACTCATAGAGTGACAAGAATAAATCTTGATGTTGAGCCACCAAATTATCTACTTAGTATTGACGGTCCAGAAAAGGTAAGCCTTACAGGTACTATTGAAGCGTCTTTAGTCAGTTTGGGTTCAATTGAATCGATTGTTAGTGTCACTACCAGTTTGATTAAAGTGTGACAATCTGTAGGTTAATACAGCAAAGGGCCTAATAAGGGCGAACTCTTAACCTGAGGAAATTTATACTAATTAGTGTTTTGACAGTTTAAGTTAAGCTTACTCCGCTAGCGTAAAAAAAGTCCCTAGTTTTTAGGGACTTTTGATTCGATATACTTTGCTTTTTAAAATCTACAAACCTCTGCTATTCTTTAAACTTAGGGAGTTTTGCAAAAAAGGTAGCCGATATCACCATAAATGCTGCGGCTGTAAACAAAGATATAGTGTAGTTACCTGTCGCATCGCGAATTGCACCCAAGATAACTGGGCTAAGGCCGGTGGCAATCAGAAACGTCGCATATTGTCGGCCATAAATTTGTCCGTAAGCATTGAGTCCGAAATATCTGGCCACCAAGTAGCCAATCAGGTCAACTTCGGCACCCACAGAAAATCCTATGACAAATGCCGCCGGCACAGCAACGACTGAGCCAAAGGTTGCCAGTGCCAACACGCCACAAATACAGGCAAAAAGGATAGCAATTGCCACTCGTGGTGCGAAGATGCGATCCACAGCAAAGCCAACTAAAAGACGTCCCAATACAACGGCGATACCAATAACACCGGCGATCTTGGCGGCAGTACTGGTGGTAAAGTCCATCTCCAAGAGGATCGGTACGAAATGGATCATCAATCCGCCGAGCCCCAACGACAGGCAAAATATTGCGGCCATAATTGTCCAGTATGTGCGGCTCGCCTTTGCCATTTTAAAGTCCTTACTGGCGGCATCTGGATCGATATTTACCGGTGTTTTGGCACCTTTGAGCCGAGATAAAACGACGACGATTACCACACCAACAACAGCAGTGAATAGAGCCATTGCAAAATAAGCACCTCGCCAACCAAATGCAGCGATCGCGTCACTGATTAAAACAGGCCCAAAAGTCGCAGCGACACCAGCGCCAGAGAGAGCAATACCAAGGGCTAAGCCCCGTTGTCTGTCAAACACACTATTGATTGCGCGAGTGTATGCCAAGGGGGATGAAGCACTGCCCAGCACAGCCTGTAGCATAGCCAGAATGACGAAGGTAGTGATGGACTGCACGAAGAGTCCGAGCATAACATAGGCTATTGATAGGCCAAGTAAAGAAATCAATATCGGTTTTACAAGACCGTAACGATCGACGATTAAGCCAATAAAGGGTAACACTGCGGCTAACGCGAGGGTGGACCCTAAAATACCAAAGGAGGCCTGTGCCCGTGTCCAGCCGAAGTCAGCAATCCATGCTTCGATAAATAGCCCTTGAGTGTAAAAGGGCAGCGAGGATACGCCAACTCCGATCCCAACCGCACATACCAGTACTAATAGCCAGTGGCGAGAAAACTCGCCATTAGTATTTTGATCATCATTAATTTGACTATTTTTTTCGCTCATAAATACTACCGCCTTATTACTTTGTTTGAGATAACGCCAATATTTTCGATTTCGAGTTCTACAACATCGCCATCGTTTAAAAAACGCAGGTGTTCCAGACCGCAGCCCAAACCCACGGTGCCCGAGCCGATGACCTCGCCAGGATAAATGGTTTCACTATTACTTATGTGAGCGATCATATCAGAGAAGGTCCAGTAAATCGTATTGCTGTTGCTATCACACCAGGTCTCCCCGTTGACACGCGCTTGCATGCGTAGGTTATAAGGATCACTAAGTTCATCTGTGGTGACAATAACCGGACCAAGAATAATAGAGTCGTCAAAGTCTTTGCCTTTGGCTGGACCGAGCATGCCAGGAGACTCAAGCATTTGTGCGTCTCGAGCAGAAAAATCGTTGTAAATTGTGTAGCCAAATATGTGATCTTCGGCGTGGGTTTTATCAATGTCTCGGCCTTTTTTGCCAATAACACAGGCTAATTCTAATTCAAAATCCATGATGTTGGAGTAGTCTGGCCACTCAATCTCTTTGCCACTATGTGCTACAGCGAAACGATTGGCCTTGTAGTAGAGCGGCTGTTGATACCAGACCTCGGGGACTGCAAACCGACCACTGGCGCGCAACTCCTGTTCAGCTATTACTGGATCTTCAGCGTTCATAGCGCTCAATTTAAGCGCGCTTTCAAAACAATTTTTTAGATGTATTTCGAATCCCAAGCAGTCACGTATTTGTATCGGTTGAGGGAGAGGGGATAACCACTCTACCTGATCGACAGATAGCATTACTAAATCTGAAGAGATCAGTTTATACGCTCTATCTAGGGCAGATTGACCGGCTTCAATAAAGTGTTGCATGGAAGAGAAAGCAACATCCTCTGGCGCAGCGGCACTCAGATTAACAATGCCGGCGTTAGTCAAAGCGCCTAAATATTCTGCGTCCTGTAGCTTAAATGTGAGTAATTTCATTGAAAGATACCTATTTTATGCATAATTTGAACATCTAAATGCCAAACAGAGGGTGATTAGTTCTACCGCACATATGAGTCAAATTAATTTCCGTTGGATGGTTGTAACCGGTATTCATTTTATATCGCTCTGTATTGGCTTGTATTTTTCAGTAATTAGTTGCCTCACGCTTACCTTAGGCATAGACTAGATAACTTAAATGACCGGCGGTCAGTATATTAATGACCTCGGGTCATTACAAGATCGAATCAGTTAAAATATGAATTTAATAAAGTCTAATTATCAGATTAATTTTTTCTTTGTCGCCATCGATACTTGAGGCTTAAAAAATATTAGGAGTGAAACACTATGTCCGTTTACATAATTGCTAGATTTAAAATACATGACCGCAGTGAGTATGATAAGTACTCAGCTGGTTTTTCTGATGTTTTCAAAAGATTCGATGGCAAAATGTTGAGTGTTGATGAAGATCCAATGGTGTTGGCGGGTGAATGGGATGATACTAGGTCGGTGATTATTGAGTTCCCATCTGAAAAATCTGCTTTAGCTTGGATGACATCAGATGACTATGAAGCGATCGCGAAACATCGTAATGCCGGGAGTACAGTAAACTCTATATTAGTGAAGGGATTAGCATAATAGAAAAATCATTGGCATATTCTGACCTAATCATGTCGCCCATTGGCTAGGCGATGTGGAATATTGCGGAAAATAAGCCACCTATGCCTATTGATCGATAGATGCCTATCCCCACGTTGCGCTTGCTGATGTTCAAGTTAATCAAGCCCAGTGGGGTCTGCAGCACAAGGCTAAGCAGGCGAATTAAAGGCCTCTAATGAAGCGGCCCAGCTTGCTTATGGTGGGGTCTTGGTTATTCATACCTGCATTTTCGCAAAGTAGTTCTAGTATGTGGTTTCATAAGCTAAAGATTACTTATAAAGGTGAAGTAACGTATTGATAAAAATACTCACGCTGTCCCGTCAGACAGTTTTATGAAGAAAATTTATACCGTACGGTATTTAACCTAACTAAACTCAACTTTTAAAAGGAATTAAAAGATGACCTCAACAAAAATGTTACTTCTCCTTACCATGATATTTTTTGTGAGCACTGAAGCTTTTGCGCAAAGGCAAATTGAAGAAATTATCACAATAGGTTATGGGCCCGGCTCATATAACCCAGTTGACCCAAATGCTTATATGCACATGTTGCCTAGCAGTTCTTGTTATCGACCTCCAGCGCCATATAATAATCAAACCCCACAATGGGTGATTGATCAATGCAAAGTAAATGCCACCATTGCCTTTAGAACCTGTGAAAATAAAGGGATAGACAAACAATTAAAAGAATTGAGCCGGTGTCAATTGGTTTCGCAAGCGATGCCCAAAGTGGCACTTGATGCCACAGTTGGTATCTCAGACATTGGATGGGTAAAGTGGCTGGGAGGGGAGTTTACAGTAAGTGGTGGTGTTACATTTGTTGACCCCGCAACCTACGGTATCATTTGCGTGAAAAGGGCAGAGTCTGAGAGAGAAAAAGACACTAACAAGTGCGCTAATAAAAGAGATGAAAAATGTCAAAGAAAAATTTGAAGCCAACACATAATACTTTATCTCAGAGTAAAACAGCTGGCGTATCGCTAGTTACCGCTATTGTTCTAATCGCCGGTTTCCTACTGTGGCGATCTGATGATGGCGGTAATAAGCAACTAAACACTGATAGTGCAACAGCTGTCAAAGAGACAAAGATTAAGTCTACTAAAGAGACAAAGGTTGAGGCTACTGACTTGGCAGAGGTGGGGGTTCAAGCTCTGCCGTCTGAGCCAAGTGAAGTAGACAGCAGGGACGATGTAACCATCAAATATTTCAACGCTGTGGCTGACATTGGCTTTTATCCCCCGGGTACGGCGAGTTACGAGGAGGGCTGGTGTGAGCAGTGGGAATTAAACGAAGAGGGTCGAGTGCTGGCTACCGCCGAATTCAAACACTTTTTAGAGCGTAACGGCCAAAGCCTGAGCGAAGAAAGAGACAAAGACGGCAGGCCGCTAAATTATCAGAGCTACAATAAAACCATGCTGCGACAACTTGGCAGCCAGGGAGACTTGACTGCTCTTTTAGGGTTATCTCTTCACCCAGAGTCTTCGCCAGAGGAAAAGCTGTGGGCCATAAATAAATCGCTCGCCTTCGGCGCTACTGCGCCAGTTTCTGAGTATGCGGTTGGTTTGGTTTTAGGTGCCTCAGCAAGAGGCGACAAGGACTGGTCAGATGAATATATTGAGGCCTTTGCATGGGCAGATGTAGCCGCTAGGCTAGGCGATATTTCAACAGCTGTACAGTTGTTGGGCTCTCTGGACAATGATTTGGAAAGCGCACGCACAGATCCTTATTATAGGCCAAAGTTGATTTCAGATGATGATTGGCACATTGTCGAGCAACGTGCTGATGATATATTTGGCGATATTGAAATTGCAAGATCCGACCTCAGTCTACCGCCGCTAAACTTGACTCAGCCTAAACCGGTGATGAGATTTAACGAAAAACTAGTTGGGGGTCTATTACTGGCTGATCTGTCGGGCAAACTGCCGCTGTTTGCCAAACGATATATCAGTGGCACAAACTGTATAGAAAAAGCCCGACAATATGCGGAGTTAGCTTGGTCGCCTCTTGGGCGGGCAATGTGGAATCTTGCGGAAAATAATCCACCTATGCCTATTGATCGATAGATGCTTCTGCCCACATTGCGCTTGCTGATGTTCAGACTAATCAAGCTCAGCGTGGGCTGCAGCATACATCAAGGCGAAGCTAAGCAAGTGATTAAAAGGCGTTTAATGATATGGGCTAGTTTACTCAGATTAAGGCGTTATGAGTAATGTAGTCTTTAACTAAATCACTAAATAGCCGAAAGAACTTTAGGCCAACTGCGGCAATGATCTATTTGCAGTTTAAATGTTTTATTAGCAATAATAGCAGTGAGCGACTGGACTAAGTGAGCCTATTGTCATACCGCGTACTGTATCGAATTAAGGTGTTTTAATATCATAGTCAGTGTATTAAACCATGACTACCAAACGCTAGTAGTTAAACAGTCGGCAATGTTTTTTGAGTCCCTTCATAGTGTTTAAATGAGTTTCTATTGTATTGTTAACAAAATAGAAGAAATCTCGCCGGCAATAATAGTGACAATGTAAAGATTTGAGTTATTGCTATCATTAATTTGCGGATATTTTCTTATTCCTAAAATCTTATTTACAAACAGATTGGTGGTATTGCTGTGCCCAACCACCAAAGTAGTTTTCCCCTGAGTTTCTTGCTGAAATGATGCTGAATAGAGGTCGTTTGGGTGGTATAAAAGTATGGGTAAGTGTTTACTATCCGCGGTAGGTTTAGCTGTTAACTGCGTTCGCTTAAAGTCGGTAGAATAAACAGCATCGAAGGGTACATTGGAGAAAATGTCTCGCCAATTATCAGCCCTAATTAAACCGTTGTGATTTAATTTTGGGTCATTGTCAGTGTTATCGATCCGCACTTTTTCAGCATGACGAATAAAGTAGTAGGTGGTTATCTCTGCAGAGTAGCAAAATGAGGATACAAAAACGCAGATACAAATTAGGCTTAGTTTTTTCATAATGCGGCTCATCATATCTGAAGCAGTTGTCCAGTCAAATTAGGTAGGTGGTGTAGGATTTTATTAGCCACAGTTTTACTATATTGAGATCAGACTAATTACTGTAGTTCTGCCTACTGCCGTTACGTTTAAAAATGTAAGGCGCTATTATCGGAATATAAACCTTTTTAGCGCCTTGTGGTGATAAACAAAAATTCTAGTATGAAGTTCAAAGGGCTTACCGCAATAACGGTGTTGTGTAACCCTGTAGGTTTTTTGATAACTCTTATGAGTCTGTTAATTTACTACTGATGTGCCACCATCAACTGGAATAATTTGACCGGTGATAAAAGCACCTGCTTTGGATGCCAGCATAATGGCAACACCGCTGATATCACTCGCTTCTCCCCAACGCTGCATGGGAATGGTTTGCAGTTCCTCTTCAAAGGCTTCTTGGTCATTGCTTAAAAATTCAGTCATTTTTGAATAAAAGCGGCCCGGCGCTATTGCATTGACGCGAATGTGGTCTTTGGCTAATTCAGTTGCAAGTATACGAGTAAGCTGATGGACGCCTGTTTTAGAGATGGCATAACTAAAGTTGTCCACAGCATTGCCCACCATGCCGGCAATAGAACCTATATTAATAATACTAGAGGTGTTTTCTGCGCTTGCGTTTATCTTAAGTAATGGGGTGAGAGCTTGAATTAAAAAAAACGGAGTTTTAGTATTAATGTTCATTGTTTTATCCCAACCCTTTTCGGGGAATTGGCCGAAAGATGCGCCCCAGCCAGCACCGGCGTTGTTAACTAGTACATCAATGTGTTGCTCACGAGATATTAACTGAGCAACTAGATTTTGCAGGCCTTCAGACGTTGCTATATCGCCTGGAATTGCGATACATTCACCATATTGGCTGAGTTCCTCTGCGGCACTAATACAGGCTTCGGCTTTGCGCGCAGTGATATAAACTCGCTTGGCACCAGCTTCCAGAAAGCCTTGGGCCATGAATGACCCCAGTCCACGACTTCCGCCAGTGACTACACAAATTTTATCTTGCATGGAAAATAATGATTCGATCATGTCTCGCTCCTTTTTTGGCTTATCGCCGGTTGTTAAATTAACTAATACTAGACTCAATATTAATTCTGATAGCACGATACCATGACCAGGTATCTTCAATACAGTTGTCAATGCAGGGTATTTGATAATTCAACTTATGCTTCGTCTCATCGCTGAGTACGGGCTATGTTAACTATATATTGTTAGCTGAAGATTACGTTTAGATACTTTATTGATTCTATTTAATAGACATTTGTAAACCTTTGTATGGGCAATAAAGGCCCATTACTATATCGGTAGATAGAATCTTATTATTTGGAGTTTCAGTGCAGTGATCTCTCGTCTTATGTTTCAGGCGATTATTACTACTCGATAGATAACAGCAACTACGATGTTTTTTTGGTTATGCTTACGGAGTAAGATGCCACAGGCCAGTTTCATTGGGGCAAGATAAGAGAACAGTCGATATCTACCCCTCCCCTCCCTGTGGGCCGGACAACAATATTTGCTTAGTGCACTCTATAATAAAGGCTGTGGGCTAATAAACATCATTGCGGTGCGCATAGCTTGCCTTAACTCTCTGGTTTGTTGGGGTTTGTGGTTGCTATTAGTCCATTTTATGAAAAATTAGCCTTCAATAAATAGTGTCTAGATACGGGTATTTTTTATAGCTTTAAAATAGGTCGTTGAACTAATCAATAGATCTATTGTTGATTAATATTAAATCCTGGCCATTGTGCTCCCAACAGTATCGTCATCTTTTTGTACGATATTGCTAAATCTCGTTTTGCAGATTTGCTACCGTCACTATTTTCGAAACGACAAAGATTTTCTCAGGCTGGACGACTTATAAGATATGTTATATCATATCTTATAATCACTAAACTACTCTTAATAGGATTTCATTTCGATGAAGCAACTACCTGTGACTGTGCTCTCTGGATTTCTTGGTGCCGGTAAAACGACTGTTCTTAGCCATATTCTCAATAATCGACAGGGCAAAAAAGTGGCGGTTATCGTCAATGATATGAGTGAAATTAATATTGATTCGGCGATTGTAAAGAATGAAGTTTCTCTCAATCGCAGTGAAGAAAAGCTTGTTGAGATGAGTAATGGCTGTATTTGCTGTACTCTGCGCGAAGATCTATTGGAGGAGGTGACTAAACTCTCTCAAGAGGGTAGATTCGATTATCTTGTAATCGAGTCTACAGGGATTTCAGAGCCTCTTCCAGTCGCCGAGACCTTCACCTTTGAAGATGAAAATGGAGTTTCACTATCAGATGTTGCTAGCTTGGATACGATGGTTACCGTGGTTGATGCGGTAAATTTTATAAGGGACTATGACGAGGCAAAATACCTGCAAGATACTGGTGAGTCGTTGGGTGATGAAGACGAACGAAGTGTTGCCGATTTATTGGTAGAGCAGGTGGAGTTTGCTGATGTCATTTTGATTAGTAAAACTGATTTAGTCAGTGCGACTGAGATAGCTCGCTTAACAGCAATTCTAAAAACCTTAAATACCGAGGCTAAAATTGTCCCTATTGCTGAAGGCCAAATAAATGTTGATGAAGTGCTCAATACTGGTCTATTTAACTTCGAGCGCGCTCAACAAGCTCCGGGTTGGCTCAAAGAAATGCGTGGCGAGCATGTACCTGAGACCGAAGAATATGGTATTGGCAGTTTCACCTATCAGGCAAGGCGACCTTTTAACCCACAAAAATTTCATGATTTTTTACATAGTACTGATAAATACGGTAAGTTGATTCGGTCTAAAGGTTATTTTTGGCTCGCATCTCGTCCTGAGTTTGCCGGTCAGTGGAGTCAAGCAGGAGGCATTGCGCGCTATGGCTTCGCAGGGATGTTTTGGAAGGCTATTCCCAAGCATAACTGGCCTGAGGATGAAGAGTATTTGGCCTCTATTGAGAAGCAATGGGTCGAACCTTTTGGTGATATGCGTCAGGAATTAGTTTTTATTGGTCAAGGCTTGAATCAAAGCCTCATGACAGAATCACTTAATGAGTGTCTTTTAAGCGAAGAAGAGGTTTTGCGTGGTAAAGCTTACTGGGCAACATTGCAGGATCCGTTTCCTGTTTGGGAACAAGCATGAATTCTACACATCTTTCACAGCTATCTAATCTTGAGCCGATTAATGAGCGGGCAGTAAAAGTTCGAGATACCATTCAAGGTTGTGAGCCGTCAGTGTTAGCTGATATATATCGTGAAGATACCAATATTGTTGTTTGGCAACGTTCATTAGGTGAAACATTGGTCAGTGATGTGGACGACTTTCTTGCGTCGAATCCACATTTTCAAGCATCTATGACTGTTACGCCACAAAGCGCTCTTTACAGTATTAATGAGTGTTTAATGGATCCGGCCCAAGGTCAGTTAAGCGAAAATATTACTGAACTAGTGGAGATGTTCTGCTGCCTTTTTGAGCTTAAGCGTGTCGGTTTGCGTCTTTCTACACTTGATCGAGCAATGTGCCCAAAATTTCATGTTGACAGAGTACCTTGTCGCTTGGTTACCACCTTTCAAGGTGTGGCTACGGAATGGTTGCCTCACCAGGCGGTAAACCGGCAAAAGCTAGGCCTTGGAAGTCAAGGTAAGACCGATAGTCAATCGGGGTTATATAAACATTCACACGACATACAACAACTGCATAGTGGTGATGTTGCTCTTTTAAAGGGTGAGCTCTGGGAAGGAAATGAGAATGCCGGTCTGGTTCACCGTTCGCCTGCCTTATCGGAAGGTCAGCGTCGTTTGCTACTAACACTAGATTTTAGTAGTTGATTGCCCGATTTATTGCGGTAAAGATTAGGCTTCTGTTTTTTAAAATTTTGAGCGAATATAATTAATTCAAAGTGCCACTGCGGATATTACTGTCGGCATGTATTAAATGAATATTCAACAACTTAGTTATTTCTGTTTTTCATTCTTTACCTTATGGTATGGCTTCTTATAGCTATAATCGAGTTATAGTGAAATCGAATTCGCAACGACAAATGATATGTTGTAACATGCTACAACTGTAGATTATTTGAAACTTTAGGGTGTTATGTTCTAGGGGTTATTTCAAAACAGTACCACGTAAAAGATCTTTGTTTTTATAATACAGCGACAAAGCCAGGTACCAAAAATGGATCATGTTGAAAAAATTATTGGACATGCAGAGCAACAGTGCAAAGCACATGGGGTTCGGCTCACCGTAAAGCGAAAACAGGTCTTGGCTGGACTTATCCAATCGGATAAAGCACTGTCTGCTTACGAGATCGTCGATTTTTGTACTCGTCACTACGGACAGACTATGCCAGCTATGTCTGTCTATCGGATTCTCGAATTTTTAGAGCATGAACATTTAGTTCACAAACTTAGTCTGGCCAATAAGTATGTGGCCTGTGCTCATATTAGTTGTGGTCATGCCCATGCTGTCCCGCAATTTTTGATTTGTCGACAATGTAGCAAGGTAAAAGAAATTAGCATCCAACCCGCGACGATTGCCGAACTTCGCCAAAGTGTCAATGAGGCTGGATTCAAGCTGGTAACCACACAGCTAGAAATGAATTGCCTCTGCGAGGGTTGCATTGCGCAGGCGGCTTAATACTTAGGACAGAAAGCTATGAAAATACAACAAGCAGCAACAGATAAAATAGCCATTGGATTATCAATTGCGTGTGTCGTCCATTGTCTGATGTTACCCATCCTTATTTTGGCACTACCGAGCATCGCTGCGCTCAATCTTGATAATGAAGCTTTTCATGTTTGGATGGTTGTGGCTGTTATTCCCTGCAGTATTTTTGCGTTGAGCCTGGGTTGCAAAGAGCATAAACGCTACCAACTGTTTTTCTGGGCATTAGCTGGGTTAGTAATGCTAGTGTTGGCTTTGGTATTGGGAGAGGAGCGAATTGGAGAGGCAGGGGAAAAGATAATGACACTTGTAGGCGCAAGTCTCGTTGCGGTAGGGCACTGGCTAAACTTTCGTTTATGCCGGGCACAAGATTATAAAAATTGTGACTGCCCCGGTGATCAAGTACAAAGCGTAAAATAAACAAGTTCGTTAGTCTTATTTTATATTGAGGGTTAGCAAGCCGGTGTCAAAAAAACGTGGAATTTTGTAATTACACAACCTTGTTCGCGCGCTTTAGTTGGCATTATTGAGGAAAAATTTTGGTAAACAAAGAGCAATTATCTAGTGAAAATACTACAGGCAGTGACTCGTCTTGTTGTAGCAATGCAGCGTGCTGTCCACCGAAAATACCAATGAGACGTGAGATGGCAAAAATTGGACGCAATGACCCTTGTCCTTGCGGTAACGGTCGTAAATTCAAAAAATGTTGTGGTCAGCAAGGTTAATTTTCACTATGCTTGGATAAATAGCTTGGAGGACTGGGCTCTTGTCCCTTCACCTATTCCTCTAAATATAACCGCCTGAATACGTGAGCTAGCTATAATCGACTTATCTCGTTGCCTCTACCAAGTAAAATTTCATTGTTAAGACTGTTCTTCTTGTTTATCGGTTCTTTTTCGTCTGTTGCCATGTGATATATATGGCAGATGATTTTTTATTTAACGTATCGAAATGTAGCTATAGGCTATGGTTTCAGTAGCACCTTGTTATTGATTCTTGAATGATCTTTCGCTGTAATGGCATCTCTGGAGTAGTTGCGCTATTGCAGTTGCTGGTGTTTATTTGATTACTATATTAATAGCCCCAATGAGTTGTTTGTTTAGACTATAAAATACTTTGAGGAAATTACATGCAAGTTGCAATTTTTGGTGCTGGGTCAACAGGTTGTTATCTTGGAGGACTGCTGCAGCTTGGTGGTTGTCAGGTCAGTCTAATTTGCCGTCAGCGTATTTGTGATTCTATTGTTGACGCCGGAGGTATAACGTTAACTGACTATACAGGTCAAAATGAAAAGGTCATGCCAAGTGCATTATTGACAAAGTTGACAGATGAAAAATTTGAAGCTGTATTTGTCATGCTAAAATGTCATCAACTTGAGGCGGCACTATCAGATTTGCAGAAGCTTGCGGAAAATGGAGCAGAGCTCTTTTTTATGCAAAATGGTTTAGGCAGTCTGGACCTTATTAGAGAGCACTTACCTCAGGAAAAAGTGAAACAGGGAATTACACCTTTTAATGTTTTGAGTTTGGAAAATGCACGTTTCCATCGAGGTACTGAAGGGACTTTATTGTTTCATAATACACCGATATCTGAGCTTTTCACCAAGCATCTCAAGGCGATTGGTTTCTCCTGCGAGCTGTATGTGGATATGCAGTCTGTGATTTACGGTAAATTATTGCTCAATCTTAATAATGCACTTAATGCGATAGCGAATCAGCCGATAAAGACGCAACTTGAGAATCATAAGTTAAGACAGGTTTATGCGTCTGCCCAGAGTGAATGGCTTGCTGTAGCAAAAATGGAGGGAGTTGAGCTTGCTCAATTTACTTCGGTGAAGCCTTCTTGGATGCCGACAATTTTGCGTCTGCCAAACTGGATATTTCTGCATTTAGCAAAGACGATGCTGGATATAGATCCCCATGCACGCTCTTCAATGTGGGAGGATATACAAATAGGTAGAAAAACCGAAATAGAGTTTCTTAATGAAGCGGTGGCCAAGCGCGCCGAAATGTTAGGTATTGAGGCGCCAACAAATAGAAAAATAAGCTATCTTATTGGCAGGTTAGAGCAAGGTAGTAATGTATCTGTAGACCAGCTTTATTGATTTTATACCTAAAGTTACCCATGCAGATGTTACCTGTAGCGGCCTCTATGTCAGCCCATTTAATCTCATATTTAAAGTTACTGTGATTTGAGCAAACCTTTTACTGTAATGTGCAATTAACGTTTGATATATTTTGGCCCAAGGATATCCATTGTTAGGTTTTAGCGCAGCGATCTATGACGTTAAGGGCTAGTATTCTTCGCCTAAGAGATTTTTTCGCTACCTACTTTGTAGTGTAGATATTAGTAACAAATATTTTAAATATAATTATTAAGTGTCTCTTAAGTGGCCTTTGCGGCTATTTAAAGTCGTCTTTGACAGGCCGCTATTTGGGTCTTGGCGGCTCAGATTATCAAGTTAACTTGTTTATTAAATAAGATTCTATCGATTTCCGGTTTAGCAAACCCAGTGGGCATTTGACTTTGATAGCCCGAGTCGACAAAGAATTACCTTTCTATAATTGCCGTCACACCCTGTCCTCCAGCAGCGCAAATGGAAATAAGCCCTCGACCACCACCCTTTTGTTCTAATAACTTCGCTAAGGTTGCGATAATTCTTGGTCCTGTGGCGGCAAATGGATGACCCGTAGCTACGCTGGACCCGTTTACATTAAGTTTAGCTCTATCAATACTGCCTAATGGTGCATCAAGACCAAGTTTTTCGGTACAGAAGGCCGTATCTTCCCATGCTTTCATGGTGCACAACGCTTGAGCGGCAAAGGCTTCATGAATCTCATAGAAATCAAAATCTTGCAGACCAATGCCAGCTCGCTTAAGGAGTCTGGGCACGGCATAGGCAGGTGCCATAAGTAAGCCCTCACTTTGCTCCCCTTGGCTATAGAAATCTACTGCGGCAACTTCGCTATGAGTCAGATAGGCTTGTATAGGCAGGTTATGCTTTTGTGCCCATTCTTCACTTCCCAAGAGTACTGCAGCTGCGCCATCAGTAAGTGTGGTGGAATTAGCAGCTGTTAAGGTACCGTTTTCGCGGTCATAAGCAGGTTTTAATTTAGCCAGTTTTTCTAGCGGCGTGTCACGCATAATTCCGTCACGTTTAACATTATTAAAAGGCATGACTAAATCTTCAAAGAAGCCGCGTTGATAGGCTGCTAACAAATTTTGATGGCTATTAAATGTCAGTTGATCTTGTTCTTCGCGACTAATATCCCATTGTTTAACCATTAACTCACAATGTTGCCCCATTGACAGTCCCGTGCGAGGTTCGGCATTAGCCGGCAACAGAGGAGCCATAAAGCTTGGTCTGATACTCGCCAGCGCTGTTAATCGCTGCCCTAAAGTCTTGGCACGATTTAAATTGAGCAACATATGTCGATATTTTTCATTGACTGCTACCGGCGCATCACTGGCAGTATCTGTGCCAGCTGCTATACCTGATTCAATTTGGCCAAGAGCTATTTTATTGCCAACTAGAATAGCTGCTTCTAATCCAGTTCCGCAGGCTTGTTGAACATCATAGGCAGGCGTTTGAAGAGATAAACCTGAGTTTAAGGTGGCTTCTCGGGCCAAATTAAAATCACGAGAGTGCTTCATTACTGCACCAGCAGCAACTTCTCCCAGACGCTCTTCGGCGAGATTAAAACGCTTCACCAGTCCTTGAAGGGTGGCACTTAGCATATCCATATTGCTGGAGTGGCTATAGCTAGTATTACTGCGTACGAAGGGAATACGGCTGCCGCCGATGATGGCGACTTTGCGGATAGCTGTCATAGTGATTATCTCGTCGGTTATAGATGGTGGTGACCTTAGTCTACCAGCAATACTAAATTGACTAAATATAAAAGCCATTGACTGGTGCGAAGGATTAATTGTCATCAGGGCTAACTATTAGGATATATCTGCGGTTAGACTATCGGAACTGGTCAACACACTGTTTTTGGGGTAACAACGAAATGTCTGATAAGTACTTAGAAATTGCCAACTCAACCATTGGTAAAAAGCTATTGGCTGCAGTTGGACTACCCGACCCAGTTTCCTTGTTGCGCGAGGATGCTGAGCAGCCACATAAATTGACGGGTCAAATATTATTGGGTAGCAGTCAGGATGCTGTTTTTGCAAAATCCATTAGCGCTTTTGTTACCGCCGCTGGTGCTGCATTGTGTAATGATTCCATGGAGGGCAGCGGGCATTTGATTTTTGACGCCTCAGGTATTTCCAGTGCAAAGCAAAGTGCAGAACTTTACAGTTTTTTTAATAAACACCTAACGTCAGTGAAGAATTCCGGACGAATAATTATCATCGGCCATAAACCCTGCTCTTTAGATGATCGTGAGCATGCCGCAATTCAGCGTGGCTTGCTTGGCTTTGTTAAGTCTGTTGCCAAGGAAATCGGTCGTAAAGGTGCTACAGCTAACTTGGTATTTATTGATAAAGGGGGTGATCAGGCACTTGAGGCACCAGTTCGATTTTTGCTTTCTGCAGGTTCGGCTTTTATGAATGCGCAGGTGCTAACGGTTGCCGCGCCGGTGGCTGATATGGCTGCTGATTGGGTAAAGCCTCTTTCGGGTAAAACCGTTTTGGTTACGGGTGCTGCAAGGGGTATTGGTTTGGCAATTAGTCAGATCCTGGCCCGAGATGGTGCGGAGGTGATTGGCGTCGATGTGCCTCAATCACAGGATGAGCTGACAGCGGTAATGAGTGCGATTGGCGGTTTAAGTTTGCCATTAGATATTACAGATAATGATGCGCCAGATAGACTTCGAAATTTTTGCACTGCTCATAGTTCAGCCTTACATGCCGTTGTGCATAATGCAGGTGTAACCAGAGACAAGACATTATCGAGAATGTCTGCACATCAATGGGATCTGCTGATGGAAATAAATCTTGGTGCTGTGCAACGCATTAATAACGCCTTACTAGAGACCAGGTTATTGGACAATGGCGGTAAGATTATTGGAGTTGCCTCGATTAGCGGTATCGCTGGAAATGTTGGGCAGACCAACTATGCCTTTTCAAAAGCAGCAATTATTGGTGTGATTGATGCCTTGGCAGCACCTTGTGCCTTAAGAGGCATTACTGTTAATGGTGTGGCGCCGGGGTTTATTGAAACACAGATGACCGCAGCTATTCCTTTTGTTACGCGGCAAATGGGTCGCAGGCTCTGTTCTCTTGGACAGGGCGGTCTTCCGGTTGATGTAGCCGAGGTTATCGGGTTTTTTCTTAGTCCTCAGGCGGCCGGCATCAACGGTAATATGGTAAGAGTTTGTGGTCAGAGCTTATTAGGGGCTTAAATTTAGGTGAGCATTATAAGAGCGCCAATATCTTCACTAATTGTAGGCAGTTTTCACAATTAGGGCAGTATTGAGCTGCTCAGTCTTTTGGTATTCTCAGTGTGGCAGTTGCAGGTAGATTATCATGAGGTGGCTATATGATTTTTCATAGCTTTTATTTAACAAATAGTCGATAGAAAGTACTGCACAATTGATGCTTGTATTAGAGCTTTGCCTTTAGTGCTTTTTATCTGTGAAATTTCACTCTAAATTGTTTTTATATTGCTAATCTGGCGCAGCATATTGAACGGACTTTGTTTTTAATCACTTCTATTTAAAATAGCGGTTAAGTTTTTTGTTTGGTCAAGACTCCATCTTTAGAGGCGTAAATCTTGACGTTATAAGATCAAGACGTTATCTTAAAAGCTGTTTGTTACATTAAAATTTAACAGTTTATCCGCCAACACCGACGTTAAATCCGACAAAAATATTATAAATGAGGAAGATAAAAATGGGCAACAAACTATCTAATCGGGGAATCATAGGTGATCAAAAAGCCACACTTATAAGGGCGCTACTTTTTTCTGCGATTGCAGTTGTGCCAGTTGTATCCAGTAGTGTTTTGGCCAATACGTCAATTGATGAAATTATTGTCACCGCGTCTAAGCGTGAACAAACGTTACAAGAAACACCCATTGCAGTGTCAGTGGTTGGTAAGCAAGAAATTACTAGGGCGAGTGTTTCAGGTATTAGTGATCTGCAGATCCTCCTCCCGTCTTTACGCGTTACCACAGTCCAGACATCGGCTGGGCAAAATTTAAATATTCGTGGTTTTGGTAACGGTAGTAATAACACCGGTATTGAACCTTCAGTCGGCGTATTTATTGACGGTGTTTATAGATCGCGCGCAGGTTCTCAAATTGGTGATTTACCTAGATTAGAGCGGATAGAGGTACTTCGAGGTCCTCAGAGTACCTTATTTGGAAAAAACGCATCTGCAGGTGTTTTAAGTATTGTTACCGCCGCACCAAGCTTTGAAACTGTGCGCAGTGTTGAAGCTGAATTAGGTAATTATAACCAGCGAAAATTTAAAGGGTATATCTCTACAGGACTCACCGATAAGCTGGCAATTAGTTTTTCTGCAGGCCATAACATGCGCGATGGGTATACTGAAAGGTTAGATGACGGAAAAGCTCTGGGAAATCGGGATCGTTGGAATTTGCGCGGCCAAGCGCTCTGGGAGGTTAACGATGATACTAGTGTGAGAATAATTGCTGATCAGAGTGAGTTAAATGAAGTCTGTTGTGCGGTAAGTAATATCATCAATGGGCCTACCGCATTTGCTATTCAAGCCCTAGGAGGCACAGTACTCAGTCCTGATGAGCCCTTTGCCTATGAGTCAGCTGTGTCAACTGATCCGTTTAATAAAATTAAAGATGGTGGCATCTCCGCTCAAGTCGACATTGACTATGATGGTTTTTCTGTGACATCTATAACTGCTAAGCGAACATCTGAAGGCTCAAGTGGTGGTGATGTGGATTTCACTAGCTTGGATATCGTTAAAACCGGTGGTGCGACTAAGATTGATACTTTTACCCAAGAGCTTCGCGCTACCTCTAATGGTGAGGGCGCTCTTAGTTGGATGGTAGGTGGTTATTATTTTGATGAGACCATTGAACAGACCGGTTACACTGACTTTGGTGATGATATAAGAATATACGCCGACGCGCTGTTTGGTGGGCCGGCAGCTATTGCTGGGGCCGAATTTTACTCAGGTCTTGCGCCGGGTTCGGTGCTCTCGACAGATATATTAACTGGAATGGGTTTTGATCAAGACAACCAGGCCTACTCAGTGTTTGCTTCGGTAGACTATAGTCTTTCTGATGCTTTAGTCGCAACCTTCGGCCTTAACTATACGAATGATAAGAAAGATGTTGCAGCCTACAACACGTTTAACAATGACACATATTCCAATACCGATTTAACCGCGACTTTGACTGGTACACCTCTAGCGCCATTTATTCCAAGCCTTCAAGGCTTGCAGTTTAGACCCTTATTTTTGGATTTCCCTAATGTTGTAGAGGATGGTAAATCAGATGACAGTAAAACGACATGGACTGCCCGATTAGCTTATGAAGTAAATGATGCGCTCAATGTTTATGTTACCGCAGCGACGGGCTTCAAAGGAACCTCATGGAATCTTGGCGGTGATGCTCGCCCATTTGCAGTTGATCAGCAAGCGCTTGGTGAGGCGGGTTTGTTACAAATCAATCAGACCTTCGGCACTCGCTATGCAGAGCCTGAGAAAGCCATGGTATTAGAAGTAGGCATGAAAGGTAGGTTTGAGCGCGGCACCTATAATGTTGCGATTTTTGACCAGTCTATTGAAGACTTTCAGGCTAATGCGTTTAACGGTACAGGTTTTGTTCTTTCGAATGCCGGTGAAGTTTCATCAAAAGGGATTGAGTTTGATGTAACTTATGCGGCAACTGATGCATTGATCTTCAATTTAGCGGGAACCATCATGGATCCAATATATGATGAATATGTTGGTGCATCTGGTCCAAATGGAGTCGTTGTTGATCTGTCTGGTGAGAAACCATCGGGCATTTCTGAAAGAAACTTCACAGGCTCCGTTACCTATCAGTTTGCAATGGATGGCGGTATTGAAGGTTATGTGCGAGCTGATTATATTCACGAGAGTAAGACTCGAACGGCTACTAACGTTCCAGAAGCTCTTACTCGCGAAGTTGGAACTGCAGGTGCAAGTGCTGGTGTTGAGTTTCCCAATGGTGTCAATATGAGACTTTGGGCGCGTAATCTCAATGGCGATGAATATTTTACTGGTGCGTTCCCAGGTGTTGTTCAGGCAGGTACGTTCAATATATTCCCTAACGAACCTCGAATGTTTGGTTTGACGGTTTCTACAGAGTTCTAATTAATCTGTAGCATTGAGATTCATGGCGGTACTTAATAGACGAAACGCTATCTATAGATAAAAAGCCCTTGTTTTTACAGGGGCTTTTTTATTATTTTTAGTAGCATGATTGGTTTAAATGGTTTAAATGGTTCAAATGGTTCAAATGGTTCAAATGGTTCAAATGGTTCAAATGGTTCAAATGGTTCAAATGGTTCAAATGGTTTAAATGGTTCAAATGGTTCAAATGGTTCAAATGGTTCAAATGGTTTAAATGGTTTTTAGGTGATTTAGCTTGTGCCTATAAATTACTCTAGCCTTATTGTTTAAATACTGCCATTGCACCAAGCACAAATTGTACCGCGTTATTAATTGTTTTTGTCTATAACAACCATACCGACTAACATGCTCTGCTACAGCGATGGAGGCCCCAGATGACATTTTTACCAAGGCTTTTGCTTGATTTTCAGTAACCCCATAGCTCAGATAATTTTATCCACCAATATTTTTACGGCCTTATTATTGCCCCTCTGATCTGGCTGATTTAACACCTTAGCAACATCAGATAGATTCATTAATGTGGGTAAAATCTTGCCATTGGCCTGTTCATCAAAGTTAATACTGACAAATATTTGGACCACTTTTTCGTTATCGATGATGGGTGAGTGACGTAAAATTAGGCGTTAACGGTGACTTATATGTATACTTTTGATATGTACAAGAACACCAGTTTTCTCCTACTTTATAACCTAAATATTTCTTTTTTTTAGCACTTATATATTTATAAGCCGCCAAATATGGCTAAGGTCTGAAAAACGAAAAACGAAAAACGAAAAACGAAAAACGAAAAACGAAAAACGAAAAACGAAAAACGAAAAACGAAAAACGAAAAACGAAAAACGAAAAACGAAAAACGAAAAACGAAAAACGAAAAACG
>Ga0233426_10001439_pt1 | contig 21930 bp, 17 predicted proteins | sample SI_118_April2016_6_FD_179875 | JGI IMG/M metagenome (GOLD analysis project Ga0233426, IMG submission 179875) | Seawater microbial communities from Saanich Inlet, British Columbia, Canada - SI_118_April2016_10_MG | ecosystem: Environmental > Aquatic > Marine > Inlet | place: Canada: British...
AGTACTACTTTTGTTGTAAATAAAGACTTATCATACTCAATAATAATATCATCGTTAACATATTTCTTTAATTGCTTTGACATTTTTTTGAAATTTGATTTTACTGCTCTATAATCATTCTTAATACAATTAAAGTCTGGTATGCTATTATGAGATTCTTCATGAGGTGTATATTTAACAGAAGTAAGTGAAAACTTATTTCATATTCAAAAGGGCATTATCGAACAAAAATCTCAATCCATTATAGTTAATCAAAAATCTCTTATTTTATTATTAACATTACATAATACGACCTCTGTATATTCATATTTTATATCAATTGGTTTTACTCAAAAAACTTCATGTATTTTATTTATACCTGCATAAGTTGCATTTATAATATTTTTTGACTTAAATTTAAGAATATTATTCGTATCATTTATTATCACTCAATCATCTTTTATTAAAATTTTATTTACATTATAATAATAAAAACAGTCTATATTAGATCTCTTTTCAATTTCACTTTTCATATAATCTCTGATTTTAATAGCATCAAATGAATATTCAAGCGTTTCGTAAGCATTTTCAATTCATTCTTTAAAAAACAAAGTTTTATCAATTTTTTTACAAGGAATATCAACTTTTTTACAAAATATTTCAAACTCATTTGAAGTTGTTTTAGTTCAATTTTCAGCTATTGCATATATTTTTGTAAAATTTTTATTAATCGCAAATCAGAAGTCATTACAAAATCTTTTAAAGAATTCTTTTGATTTAATAGCTGTATCAAAACTTCTTGGATAATGATATCAATTATGCACTCTTGCTTGATTAATAAATGAGGCTTTTCTAAAAGCATCTCATTCTTTTTCTAATAAACATATTTTATATCATTTATTTCATAAATATCTAGCTGTATGCATTCAATAGAATCAAGCTCATATTATTATGTAATCGTATTCTTTCATAGATTTAAAATTTTAATTATTCATTCAAAAAATATTCTTTTTAACTTATTTTTAAAATGAAAATATTTTATTAATAACTTGTTAGTGTTAGTCACTATTATTTTTTTTCTAATTATTTTATTTTTTAGAAGAACATCTTTTATCTTCTGTTGTTCTTTTATATTATTTCAATAATATTTTTTAAATTTTGTATGAGATAATTTATTATAATCTATTATAATTAGATCTATATCTGTAAAATATTTTTTTAATAATATAATTTCACTAGTGAATTTTATATTAAGACTTCATAAAATATTAATATTATATTTTTCCAATTTCTTTAATAAAATATTTTTTTTTGATTTATTGACTATCAATATACTAATATTATTGTATTTTTCAAAATCCTCTATTATATGTATTTTTTCTATAACATTATAGCAATTAGAAAATTCGTAATTATTTAATATCCAGTCTAATCAATTATAATTTTTAAATGTATAGGATTTATTTATGATATATGTTGGTTCTATATTAAAATATACACAACAAGATGACCTATGATGTCAATCTATACTCAATAATTCTTTACTAACAGTTATTGGATAATTTTCATCAAATCATTTTTTCGCAAATGAATTAATTAACTTATCAAAACTATTAGTAAAATCATCAACATTTTTTTTCTGTAATTCGATTCATCACATAATATATTGTGACCTTGTATATAAATCTTTGTATAATAGATAATTTATTCATTCTATATATCATTTTATATATAGTGGTCATAATCATGTTTTTTTAGCAATACTTTTTAATATCTTAGACATAATTATTTTTTTTGTAGAATAAAATAATTTCTAATTACTCAACTATCATCATCACTAAATCACTTTTCTATAATTTTAAAAATTCAATTGTCTATGATTTGATTTTCTAAATGACTATCATCTCATTTTCTATCAATTCATTTATAAATAAAATGACTTTCAATAATAAACACTCAATCATTTTTTAATAATTCAGATATTTTTTTCATATAATCATTAAACTCTATTCAAACCCACCAATGAACTGCAAAACTCATTATTAAATCGTATTTTTTTTCAGTTTCATATTTTCAGAAGTCTCAATTTATAATATTAACATTTTCTATTTTTTCTTTTTCTTGTAAATATTTTCAAATATTTGCTGCATATTTTGCATATTCTACAATATCAACATGTTTTGCAAATCTTGATAAGTAGAGAGATAAAAACCCTACATTTCAACCAATATCTAATATTTCTTTATCTTTATTAATATATTTTAATATTCAATAATTTCAGACTCTTGACGCTGTAGGTCTTTGTCATTTTATATTTAATGGTGGATAACTTTGATAAGGATAATAATATCATTTAGTCTCAACTCATTTTAAAAACATTTTTCTAATTTCATATTCTGTATCAGAGATATGATTTATTTTATGAAAATAAGAATTCTCTATTTTAGTGTAAAACAATATAATATAATGTTTTAATCACATAGCTATTTTTTCAAATATTTGTTTCATATTTTTAATTATCGTTAAAATTACTATCTTCAATATTATAAGTATGCCATTTATTTGATATTAATGACATGTCACGAGTCAGTCAAACTCCACTATATTCTAGCATTGTAAGCTCTCAGACTTTACTTCATCATAATTTTGCATATTCATACATTGAGATTTTTTTATCTCAACATAAGTGAATTATTTGATGAGATTTATTATCTTCTAAGAATTCTTTCATTCATTTTGCTACTCATTGTGCAAATAGATATGTTCAAAATCTATCAGTGAATGCTTTTTCATACTCCCAAGGCATTGTTGTAAAATTGGTTCTAGCAATTAGTGTCGTAAAACTTGATGAATTATATGATTTAATAATCTCTTCAGCTATAACTTTTGTAAAACCGTAATAATGTTTTGGATTTGGAATACTATTTTCATCATATGGAGCATCTTCTCATGAAAAGATACAAGCTGTTTGTAAGTATAAAAATTTCTTAACAGTTCAAAGTTTTTTACTTATCAGTAATAAATTCTTTGTAGCCTCTACGTTGATATCCCATGCTAATGGTTTATTTTCTTCACAATCAGGTATTCATGCTAATGCAGCTAAATGAATAATGCATTCAGGTTTCGTTTTTTCTAAAAAGGATAGTATCATATCAGGTTGAGTGATATCCATATCTTTTCTAGTAGGGTAGATAGCATTAGGAAATATTTTCTTACAAGCTTTCCCTAATCTACCAGTTCATCAAGTGATAAGAATCTTGTTTTCTTCTAACATAATTTATTTAATGAATTAATTTTAAAAATTATATTAATAATAAGCTTTATTTCAATTGTATATTTATTTTAATGTTAAAAAAACTCGAAAAAAAATACTATTTTTTTTCGAGTATCCTTTATTTTGAATATAAAGGGTGTTTTGTATATAATCTATCGGTAATATCTTCAATATTTCAAGGTTCTATTCATTGAAATGTATTATAAAAAGCCTGAAGGCTGTTATCTTCTTGTTCTTCTGTTCTAGTAAAATTTTGATGTAATTTTTCATCTACTCATATAAAACTTAACTTATTTAACATATTTCAAAAAATAAATTTTTGTATTGCCATAATTCTTTTTTCATGATAATCACTTGAGATTATATTAATACTTGGACTTTTATAAAATAATTTATGGTATTCATTAAATGCAAATATTCATTCTCATACTGTTTCTAAAGCATTATTTTGAATATTTTCAAGTAATATGATTTCTTCAGGTATTCATAGATTTAGTAAATATTCCATTCATGAATCACAATGTCTCTTATCTATTCATTTGGTAGCTTTTCCTCAAGTTAATATTATTTGAGATTTGTTTTTATAGTCTGATTGTACTAATTCTATCACCTTATCTAAGCGAGATTGATATTCAATTAAAGGTTTTCATTCATTATCTAATTCATGGGAATGTACCATGAATATTTCTTTATTAATCATAACTTAAATATTTAGTATTTTTTGTTAAAATATTCTACTATATAGTATATAATATTAATTATTTTTTTACAACTATTATATTTTTAAATAACTATTATATTTTTAAATAACTATTATATATGATACTATATTATATATAATAGTTATAAATTTAAAAAACATGGTTATTAATAATATTGATAATAATATAGAGTCACAAGATTGGTCAAATGTATTAGATTTTTCTCAAGAAGACATAGAAGTTTCTTCTTTTAAAATAAATAATATTTCATATTTTAGAAAAGCCTTTTGAAAACATGTAAAAGATATATTAACTGAACAGCATAAAATTGCTGATTCAAATTGAAATACAGGAAATAAATATTATGACTGATTTAACAAAACATCTAATTGAGAAACATTAGTTAATCCAACTTTTGATGTACAAGATTGAAAATTATCAATAAATGCAGAAATCGGATTCTATGAATCATATCATGCTTTCAATTGATTAAAAAATTGATTTTGAGATAATAAAATTAATTTTGATAATAATATAGAATATAAAGTATTATCTGCTGGAGTTATAATGTATGATGAATCTAATAATTCATTTTACTTATTTAAAAGACCAGAAGATTCTCAAGAAGCACCTGGTACAGTTGATTTATTATGAGGTTGTATGAATACAAGAGACTGAGTTGATGATTGAGTAGTAAATCCTTGAAAATTTGTACAGTGAAGAATCAAAGCTAAATCTTGATTAGATATTGAATGTTGAGATTTACAAATATTATGAGTACAAGAATTTAAAGAGCGTGGATTTTTTAATCTTGTATATCTTTATAATTTAAATAAAGATGAAGTTGATAAACTAAACAAGGATTGAAAACTATCTAATATTTCTAACGATACAATTAATCAAGATAAAAATCAAGATAACCCATGAGGTTCTGCATTAACATTAGCATTAGATTATTTAGAAAAAAACAAAAAAGACTAATTATATTAGTCTTTTTTGTTAATAAATTGCAAATTAAGTACATATATAGTATAATATTAATACTATCAACTACATGGTTTACATAATGATTACGCAAAAAATTATTAGTTATACACTTCTTATTGCATCAATGTTAATAATAGGTTTAGCTCTCTATGTTTCTCTTGAATTAAAAGAAAATATAGGAGCATTATTACTACTATGTATAGCAATATTATTTTATTTATTAGAATATATGATGACTAAAAATAAAGAGTGGATATCTATAATTTTTCCATAATTTATTTGTTGTATAGTATTAGCCTTATTTTTTAATAAGGCTCATTTTTAAAATAAAAATAAAAGTAGTATTTGGATATTCTCCAATACTACTTTTTTAATCGTTTAGAAATCAACCATCTTTTAACATATAATAAATTTCTTGTTCATTCATTAATATATCATTACTTGTATATTTTAAATCAGTCATTTTACTAAAATCTTTGTAATTTTCATCTTGATAGCCATCTTGAGGGAGTGCAATTCTGAAGTCAGAATCTTCTACTGTATATGGAGATTCATATTCTGAAATGAGTTCTTCATGTAGTTTTTCTCAATTTCTAATTCATATAACTTTATGATTAAACTCTCTATTGTAATGCTTTGATAATACTTTTGCTAAATCTAATATTTTACATGCAGGCATTTTTGTAACAAATGTTTCTCAACCATGACAGTTTTCAGTTGCTTTGAATAATAATCAAATAGCTTCTTCAAGAGTCATAAAATACCTAGTCATTTTAATATCTGTAATAGGGAGAGATTCTCATTTTTTTAATAGGTCTTTAAAAAATGGTATAATTGAACCATTTGTTCACATTACATTTCATGCTCTCACACATACAAATTTAGTACTTCATTCTTTTTTATTTGCTTGAATAATAAGTTTTTCTCATACAGATTTACATGAACCATATACATTTATAGGATTACATGCTTTATCAGTTGATACATCTATAACCATTTTTATATCTTGAGCCATAGATGCTTTTATAACATTTTCTGTACCATTGATATTTGTTTGTACACTTTCCCAAGGGTTTTCTTCACAAACAGGGACGTGTTTCAATGCAGCTAAATGAAAAACATAATCTACTCACCTTAAAGATTCTAGAAGTCTAGGGTAATCTCTTACATCTCAAATTACATAAGATATATTAGATATATTACCAAATTTTCTTTTCATCATCACTTGAGCTAATTCTCATCTAGAATAAATAATGACCTCTTTAGGATTATATTTCTCTATTAATTGTTTTGTTAATTCTGTTCACCATGATCAGGTTCATCATGTTAACAGTATTCTTGAATTGTTAAAATCTACGTTCATAAGTTTTATATATGTCTTAAAATAATTTTTAATATCTTTTCTGAAACATTAGTATCTCTATAATCTAATGGAATTTCTCATATATTAGTATTTATAGCTACTCTATATGAATTTAGTATTTCATCTCTAGATACTCAAGATAAAATCATAGAATTATTTTCTAATAACTCTGGTCTTTCTGTGGAAGTTCTTAATAACACACAAGGAGTTTTTAAAATATTACATTCCTCAGGTACTGTTCAACTATCTGATAATACACATTTTGCATATTTTTCAAGATTTATGAAATGATTAAATCAAAAAGGTTTATTTAATACTATATTTTTTTCAAATTTTATACTAAATTTATCTATCATTTGTTCTAATTTAGGATGAACTGATAATATCACTATATTATCTTTTGATAGACTATTTAAAGCAGAAATTATATTTTCTAAATTATTTTTATTAGTAACATTTTCTTCTCTATGAAGAGTTACCAGTATATATTCTTCTTTTTCTATTCTATCTCAAATTTCATATTTAGATAAAACTTCTGTAATAGGATTTCAAGTAACAATAATTTTACTTGGATGATATCATTCAGATAATAAATTTTCTCTACTTCTTTGTGTATAAGGGAGTAAAAACTCTGATACAGAATCAATAACTTTTCTATTTGTTTCTTCTGGCACTTTTTCGTCATAACATCTATTTCATGCTTCCATATGAAATACAGGAATTGAATTTCTTTTTGCTACATAAGCAGATAAGCAAGAATTAGTATCTCATAAGATAAGTACAGCATCAGGTGATATATCATTAATAATAGTATTAATTTCTTGATACATGGTTCAGATAAATGCAAAACCTGTTTTTCAATTTTTATTTAATTGAATATCAGGTTGTCTTAATCAAAGTTCATCAAAAAATTGATTATGTAACTCTGGAGTAAAATTTTGACCTGTATGAACAAATGTATGATTTGTTTGTCTGTCTAATAATTTGATAACCTCACTTAATCTAATTAATTCAGGTCTAGTTCAAACTATTGTTAGTATTTTTTTCATTATTTTTAGTTATTTTTTTTAATTTTTTTATTTCAATTACTAGAAACTTAAATTGACTATAATTAATAATTGTAAATATTCAAAAATAAATTATTGATATTATGAAAAGAAATAGAAGACTACTTAATCTATCTAATCAATGAAATAAAGGTATAATATAATTATAATTTAGAAGTCATATAATACTTAATATAAATATATTTTTAGAAATATTTTTTATATTAAATCTAATCTTATAATCTTTTCATAAGTAATATTCTGATAATAACCATATGAAGAACCATCAAATTCAAGTAGCTAAAGCGGCTCAATAAACTCACATAGTTTTTATTAATATGAGATTTAATAAAAAATTAAATACTATAGCTATAAATATAATTTTAACTCTTTCTTTAATTTTTCATATTCAAGCCATTATATTGAAATTGATTTGTAATAAGAAATTAAATATCAAAAATAATATAGAATATTTTAATATAGATCAAGATTGAATAAATTTTTCTCAAAATAGTATATAAGCAATAATTTCAGCAAAAATAAAAAATAATATATTTATAGCTATTCAAATAGAAAGAAAGTTATTTTGAAAAACTGACTTAATTAGTTTAATTTTGCCTAATTCTCATTTACTATTTAATTCTGAAAAAATAGGAAATAATAATCAAAATATAGGTAAAAGTATAGTAAAAGGTATACCAATAATACTTAAGTAATTAGTATAATATCAAGCGTCAGTAGTTCATAATAAATATATAATCATCTGCATATCTATCTGAGATAATATAACTCATGCCTGAACTCATATATATATTGTTAATGAATATTTAAAAATAGATAAGAAAAACACCCAATCCCATATAATTTTTTCAGATTTTAAATATTTAATATAATAATTTTTTATAAAAAAATATACAGCAAAGATTATTCATATATATAATCATATTATCCAACTATATGAAAAATTAATAACACTAGAAAGATTTCAAAAATATATATAAAGAACTGTTATTAATGTAAATAACATCCTGATTAAATCTATTACTTTATTATAAAAAGTATTCTGTATAGATATAAAAAATGTAGATATAATTTGAAAGATATTTATTCATAAAAAAAATAAAGAAAATATCTTTAATATTCAGGAAGCTTCATTTGTTTTAAAATAATTATTTGCTATATAATCTGCTCAAAAAAAGAAAAATAAAGTGATACTTATTCAAGTTATCATTTGTATTATTAACGCATAAGATAATATACTTTTAACTTTATCATATCTTTTTTCAGTTACGAATTTAGGTATGAAATAATTCATACTATCAGTTAATCACATATCATTATAAGCAGCGAGTAATCAAATTAAACTAATAACTCAATATAATATACCAACTTCTGAAACTGTTAATTCACCTGAAATTATGATTTTTATTACATAACCAATTGGTGCAATTATAAAACTAAAAAGGTAGAGCCAAAAACCTTTTTTTAAAAATTTTTCTGCTAATGAACTATGTTGATCAATCATGATGTTTTTTTAATATGAAATTAATACGTCATTAACTATACAAATAAATATAAAAACTACAATGACTTTTTAACATTAAATACTTAAAAGTATTGCGAGTTTTGATATATTTGGTAAACTTTTTTAAATATATTTTTAATTTACAACTATGTTAGGATATTTATCGAAAATTTTACTTTTATTTATGTTTAGTTTATTTATAATTCAACAATATTATTTTCAATTTAATCATATTGAAAACTTTAACGGATATACTACATATATATTAATTATTTGATTTATATATTGAATATATAAATATTTTCAAGTTACTGATAATACTGAAGATAAAATTTCATATAGTTTATGAACTATTTTATGATTTTGAGCTATAAATTTATTAGTATTATCAGGAATGTTTTTCACACTTCAAAATATGAATTTTTCAATGTGATTAATATTATTTTTCAAAATAATATGATTTTTAATATTACCACTAATAATCATACTAATAAGTATTTCAATATGAAAATATACTTTATGTAATATTAATTGATTTGAAAATGAAAATAATACATTTAAAAATATATTAAGTTTAATATTTGGATTTTTTATAGTATTAACAACTATTGTTATTATATGAATGTTAGGATTCTATAATATATATAACATCGTTTGAGTATTGTTATTATATTTAATAATTTCTTGGAAGAACTTATATAAATATTTAGAATATTTTATTAATTATAGATTTGAATTTTCTAAATCTGAATGATATGGTTTAAAATTACTATCAACAGAATTTTTATTTATACTATCTACATTGTTACTATCAATAAATTTAATTAGTGCATTTAGACCATTCCCAATAGGTTGGGATGATTTATGAGCATATATGAACTATGCACAACTATTAGCTGAATCATGAAAAATATTTAATGTAACTAGTATGTTCTCTTGGGAAACTTTTACTGGTATTTGATATATATTTAATTCACCTACTCAAGCATTTTTCTTGAATAATGTATGATGAATACTATCATTTATATTAATGATTGCTATTTTTTCTGATTTATTAAAATCAAAAATAAAGAAACATTTTATTAATATACCTCTATTATTAGCGACTATATTTATATCTATGCCAATGTTTATTTTTGAACAAGCTAAAGATATGAAATTAGATCCAGGTTTATACTTTGTTAGTATATCAGCTGTGTATTTAATATTAAAATTATTATTAAATACTGATAAAAATAGTTTTAAAAATAAATTTTTATCATTTTTAGGAAATCAAAATACAACAATTTGATCTAAATATATATACTATTTATTAATTTGAATTATTTTAGGTTTTGCTTTTAGTATTAAATTCACATCACTATTATTAATTTCAGGATTATTAGCATTATTATTTTATGCAAGACTTTGATTATTTGCACTTTTAGGTTATTTAGGGATATATTTTTCAATATTTACTAAATTTTGACTTTGGAAATTAATGAATGTGTCATATCCTCATACTGATATTATATTTATTAATAATTTTTCATTACTAACTGGTATTATTGGATTACTCTTATTTATATATTCATTATTGATTAATAAAAATAAGATAAAATGATTCTTTATAAAATTGATTTCAATATTAATTTGAATTATAATTGCTTTATTACCATGGTTTTTATTTAATTATTCTAAATCAGATACACTTAATATTTCAACTCTTATATCATGAGATAAGGAATATTTAAAAATTAATTATTTAGATATATATTCTGAAACAGAATTAGAAAAAATTAACGAAAAGTTAGACTTAGAAAGAATGTCTGCTTCTGGTACTACTACAAATGAAGATTTTTGAAGATATTTTGGTTATGAAGAGGGAATTAATAACTATGTAAAACTTCCATGGAATCTATCTATGCAAGTAAATCAAAAATGAGAATTTACAGATATAACATATATTTATCTCGCATTATTACCTCTAATATTATTATTTTTACCATTTAAAAAGAATTATTACTCTGTATGAGTTATAATATTATTTATTATAGGTTTATTATTATTTTGATTTAATTCAACAGCTATATTATTAACAGAAATATTATCAAAATTTAATTTACCAGGTTGATATTTATTATTATTCTTAGGTTTTCTTATACCGTTATTTTATTTCTTATATTCTGTAAAAGATTCATGAAAATGAATTTTATTTAAATATATTTCAGTATTTACATTCTTTTATGTATTTCTCTGGACTATCGCTGCATATTGAATCGTATGGTATTGAATCGTCATGTATTTTTGCTTTTTGTTGATTATAGGATTAGGTTTATATTACGGATGTTCTTATAATGATAAATCAGATGATAAAGAAAAACAATCTAAATTATTAGGTTCATTGGTTATATTAACGATTATCTGTATCTACTTTTTCTCATCTAGTTTTCCACATGCATTCAATAACCTAAAACAAGCTTCATATAAAGAATTTAAATCTTGAGATGTTACTTCTATAGAAGCTCCTTATTTATATCATCAAGAATACTTAAAAATAGTTTTTGAGTTAAATATAGAACATAATAAAAAAGAGGATTTTATAAAATCTAATTTAACAGAAAATACTATCAAATTAATTGAAGCGATTAATAATCAAGGTAGTTGAACACAAACAAGCTTTCAACAGATTAATATGAATAATATTGAAAATTTAGTTTGAAATTTAAGGAAATTAAGAAATGACCAAAATCTTTCTAAATATCATAAAGATATAAGTAATTCTCTTACAAATATTTATGAATGAATAACTCATCCATCTGATGAATTTAAAAATACTAAGAGTATATATAGAATTTGAACATTTTTAAAATACTATATATCAGAAAATAATAAAAGAATTTTAGAAGATGCTTTAGTTGTTACTTTTGATACGTATATTAAAACTATAACACCAGATGAAACAGTTAATAATATGAAAAAATTAGGATTAAATTATTTTCTTGTAGATTTAAATGCGGCAACTATTGATAATGATCCAAGAAGAAATTTAACTAAAAGATATGAATGATTATTAAAAACATTCACTTCAGATAAATTAGAGTTGGTATCAACTGATAGTATTTGTTTACAGTTAGCTAGGGAAGACTTTAGTAAATCTGATAAAACTGAAGAAGATTATTCTATGTATTTAAAATTAGCATGAGTTAATTATAATTCATATAATTTAGATTGAATAACTGATACAAAACAACATAAACTAGCAACCTGTTATAATAGAGTTTTTACATTAATACAAGAAAGTAAAATTAATAATAGTGAATATAGATATTTGATTCCTGTTTATAATTATATCGCTGAAAAACCAGAAATACATTGAAATTTACAAGAGTTATACAATGTATTATCTAAATTTGCTCCACATTGATATAAAGTTTTATTTAGAATAAAAGACTAAAAAAAAGATAAGCTTATTGCTTATCTTTTTTTTGTTTTTTAATAATTGAAGATTTAAATTTTTCTTCCTTAAAAGGTTTAATACGTTTTATGAATATCCCTAACTTTTCAGATTTTATGTATTCTTCTAATTTTTGACTAAATCATACTTGATCATATCATAAACATATAACCTTTGGCATATATAACTTAAGCCATATGAGTGGATTTTCTTCATTTCAAGGACTAACTATGTCAGCTATTTTTAAGTCTTTTACATCCTGTAATCTACGAGTGAGAGTATTTGAAGATTGATGTTTTTTAAATTTCTCTACATTTTTATCAGTTGCGACTATCGTAACTAATCTATCTCAATAAAATTTAGATTTTTTTAAAAAATATTCATGTCAGGGATGTATTACATCAAAAGTTCAAAATGTTAATACATAATCTTTTAAATTCTTAATAGTAATAATATCTATTTTGATTTGTTGTTTTAATTCTTCTTCAGAACTAAATTGTTTATTAGATCTGATTTTATCAAAAATAATAATTTTTAATTTTTTTCAATAAATATCTTGATTGAAATTGAAAATATGAACTTCAAATACTCATTTTTTTTCTAAATAAGTTGCAGCTCAATGGTAAAGTTTTTTTTCTAGTACTATATTTACCTTATAAACTCAATCCTCTACAATTCATTGTTCAACAGCAATATTAGCAGTTGGAAAACCTAGAATTCGTCAGAGTTTATTTCAATGTATAACTTCTCCTTTAATTATTTTTACCATATTTTATTGGTTATATGCAACAAGTGTATTTAATCCTGATAAAGCATAGACTGGTTTGAGTCTTTCGCTTACTTGTTTTTCTGAAAAACAAGTAAGTATACCATTCATAATAGGTATATTTGATTGTATTGTTAAATCCATTATTCATTTAGCACTTTCACTACAAACATAGTCAAAATGAGGAGTATCTCATTTAATAACTACTCATAAACAAATAATTAAATCAGCTTTTTTTCTATCTATTAATTGTTTAGCCATTCATGGTATTTCATATGCTCCAGGTACTTTGTAAGTATTAATATTATTAAAGCCTTCTTGAATAAAAAATTCTTTATTTAATTCTTCTAATTGTTCAGTGAAATCTTTGTTAAATTGTGCTGTTATTATAGCAATTGATATATTTTTATCAAGCATTGTATAATCTTCTTTTTGGAGAGTATAATGAGACATTTATTATTTTTTAGTATATATTTATTTTTATAATATTGTTTTACCTTATTCTAAACTTAAATTCAGAATATTTTATATATATTATTTTTTTGAATGTATTTTATTGATATATTTTCCAATCATATCAAATTCTAGATTTACATTATCTCAAACTTGTAATAATCATAAGTTCGTTATTTCTTGAGTGTGTGGAATGATAGATACTGATAGAAAATCCTCTCAATTAGCACATATAGTTAAACTAACTCAATTGATAGTAATACTTCATTTATTAATAATATTATTTTCAAATTTATTAGGAAAACTTACAAATATTTCAATAGAATCATCAATATTTTTAATGATTTTAGTAACTTTTCATAGTGTATCTACATGTCATGTCACAAAATGTCAGTTTACAGCATCATTGAGTTTTAAACTTCTTTCTACATTAAAATAATCTCAATTATTTTTCTCTGAGAAATTTGTAAGTCTTAGAGATTCTTGCATAGTAAAGAATGAATATTTTTCTTTATCAAATTCTGTGATAGTCATACATGTTCCATCATGAGCTATACTTTCTCAGATTTCTAATATTTCATTGAAGTTATTTTCAACTGTAAAATTTCATTTATCAGCAGATATAATCTTTGATTTAGCTTGAATTATCCCAGAAAACATAAATATAATAGTAACTATATAAAATATAGGACTATTATATTAAAAAAAAGTAGAATTTAAAATTATTTTTCATCTTTATTAAAACCAAAAGTAAGTTGAGGATTTTCTAAAACTCATTTCAATTTTTTAGATGTATTATCTGTAATATTATGAATTTTTCTATATTCCAGTATTTTTTCAGCTTTTAATAACTCTACTTCTATAAGTTTCCATAAATGAGGAAAAAATTGTATAGCAATATCTTTATAATAGGTATAAGTTTCGTCTATTTTTCTTTCAATTTTTTCTGTTGGACAATTTCACAAGGTTGTAATTCAATGTAATCTATCTATAAGTTTACATTCTAATGCATTTATTATATTTCTTTGCATATCATCTATACTCATGTTAAATCAATGATTTATATTGATTCTAATTGCATGACTTAAAAATCCTTCAATTGTTTGCATATTTTTAGAATAAACCTTATTTCTTATAGGTTTATAAGTTTCTGCTAATAATTTATATTGATGATGAGCTTTTTTTTCAATATCTGATATATCTTTCTTTCTTATTAATTTATCGTTAAATTTATCACTTATATTTCATTTTGTATTTAAAATTCATGATTTCTTTATTTCTTCTAATATTTTATGATCTTCACTTTTATTTATAAAGTTCACAAATGGATCTTTTGTCATTAGGGCTACACTAAAAACTACATCATCATTATTGTGTGTTTCTTTCATTCAATTGATAGTAATATCAGTGTCTTCAATCGTATCGTGCTCTAATAATATTAATATCTTTTCAAAAGTTAGTTCCTTAGAATGTTGAAGATATAATTGTACTACTTCTATTTGATGAATAAATGCATCTTCTCAATTATCTCTTTCTCTTCATGAAAACATTTTTTTAACATGAGAAAAAGTCCCATCTAATATATCTATTTTATTTTTTAATTCTGAAAATGTAATTTCTTCATTTTGTAATAAAGGTAGAAGTATCTTTTGATGAACTTTATATATAAGATTCTGTTTATGTGCTTCAATTTCTAAACTCCGTTGATTTATAGAATTCAAAATAATTATATTAGCATGTAATTAAATATATTATAATACTTAATTAAAATAAATCAATATACTCTTTTAAAATTAATTTAAATAAAAAATAGAGAGTTACTCTATTTTTTATTTATCATTTTTCAGTCTTTATATTTTTCCCAAAAACTATCTTTAAATTCTTGATACTTATTTTCAAGAACAGCCTTCCTTGCTTTTTTAGTTAAACTGATAAGGAAATATAAATTATGATATGACATCATTTGCATTCATAATATTTCGTTTTCTTTTATAAGGTGTCTCAGATATCATTTAGTAAAATTACTACATACTTTACAATCACAATCTGGATCAAGAGCTTCTTTATCTAATTCAAATTTTTTATTAGTAATTTTCAAATTCCCTCTATGAGTAAAAGCTACTCAATGTCTTCCTAGACGTGTAGGTAGTACACAATCAAACATATCAATTCATCTATCAATTGCTTCTATGAGATCTTCAGGAGTACCAACTCACATGAGATATCTTGGTTTATTCTCAGGAAGCTTTGTTTTTAAAACATCAAGTATTCTATACATATCCTTTTTAGATTCTCAAACTGATAAACCTCAAATTGCTATTCAGTGAGTATTGAGACTAGATATATATTTAGCAGACTCTGTTCTTAAATCTTCATATGTAACTCATTGAATAATAGGGAATAATGCTTGTTGGTGTCTTCAGTCTTTTTCTCTAATTTTATTATTTTTTTCAACTTGTTCAACACTTCTTTTAGCCCATCTATGCGTTCTATTCATTGCAGCTCTTGCGTAATTCCAATCTGAATTACCTGGAGCACATTCATCAAAAGCCATAATAATATCAGCTCAGATATTTGATTGAATATCCATTACCTTTTCAGGTGTAAACATATGTTTTGAACCATCAATAAAACTTCTAAATTCTACTCAATTTTCTGTTATTTTTACAAGAGATTTTCATTCTCTGGTTTGTCATAGAGAAAATACTTGAAATCACCCACTGTCAGTAAGAATAGGTTTATGATAATTCATCATTTTATGAGTTCATCCAAAATGAGCAACTATATCATCACCAGGTCTTAAATATAAATGATAAGTATTATTTAAAATAATTTGTGCTCACATTTCATCAAGATCTTCATTTGTGATTCATTTTACAGTAGCTTTTGTTCCTACTGGCATAAAAATAGGTGTTTCTATTTTTCCATGAGGTGTTTCAAAAGTTCCAGCTCTTGCAAATCAATCTGTATTATGTAATTCAAAATCGAACATAAATTTATATATTTTTAAGTTTAAATCTGCCAGGATTGTATGATTATTTTTGAAAAAATCAATGCAAAGAAAAAAGACCAATAGGTCTTTTATATTTCTTCATTTTCTAGTTCTTGAACCATTTTTTCTAGTTCAGTCATATTTTTTTCTTTTTGAGTATTTCTTTCTACTTTTTGAGTCTTTGTAAAATACTTATGTTCTGCTAAGAAATCGATAACTCAATGTTTCCAATCAGGATCTAATAACTTAATATTTTTAATAGTTTCTCTTTCTCTGTGAATATTTTCCATTTTATCAAAAAAATCTTCTCTTCAAAAATTATCTAAATCTGAATCTATAATAATTTGTTCATATATATTTTTTGGATTTTTATAACTAGGTGCTGTTGCAAGAATTATTTCCTCTATAAGCTGTATTTTATCTCTATCATAAAGCATACTTTTTAGATAATTCTGTGCGATTTTTGCTCAAATAGGTTCATTATCATCATATTGAATAATAAATCATGTATCATGAAATAATCCAGCTATAGCTAGGACTTCGATATCATCATCATTTAATCATTCTTTTTTTCCTAAATATACAGCTCTATCCATTACTTCTAATGCATGAGAATATTGATGGTAATAATGTTGTTCTAAAGGTATAAGTAATTGATTTACATATACCTTAGCTCTCCTTATAACTTTATTATCTAAATTCATAATATTAATTATTAATAATTTTTATAATATCATTATACGCTATTAAAATACTTAATGCAATTAATAGAACGAAAAATCAAAAATGAATAATATTTTCTAACCCAGCATTAATTGCAGATCTTCAAAATATTTTTTTAATGAGTCAATTAATAGTAATAAATATAAATCTTCAACCATCTAAAGCAGGTATCGGAAGTAAATTAAAAACTCATAAATTTATACTGATAATAGCTGCTATTATAAATAAGAATTTTACTCATGCAGATAATGAATTAGTAATGAAATCTACTATTCAAATAGGTCAACTCATTTGTTGAATTGCCTCTGTTCTATCTTGAGGTTTTTCAGGGTTAAATATATTTTTTACTAACATTCATATTCATTTAAATGTGAGTAATGATTGATTATATGTTTCATAGAAACCATATTTTACAGAATCTATAACTCAGTATTTATATTCAAAATCTGGGTTAATTTTCACATCTTCTCTTATATATGCTCAAATTTTTCAATTTTCTGGAATAACTCATCAATGAAAAGCTCAACCACAAGGTTCTCAATTACATATATTTTGATTTACGTAAAAAGCAATTTCTCTTCAGATATTATTTTCTAATATATTTTGTAAATCACTTAAACTATTAATTTTATGTCATGTTTCTAATTCTCATCATTCACATATTACATGATCTAGCATTTTAGAAGTACATGTATAAATTTCAAATAATATATCTCATTTCTTAATCATTATTTTCTCAGCAAAACTTCATTCTATGGGATTAAGTATAAGACCTGGGCTTTTTATAAGTAATCAAGAATCTAAGGCTTGTTGATAATTTGGAATAAGTTTTACTGGTAAATCAGTTTCAATTTTTGTATTTACTCAAATTGGTTTGATTCATATGAAAAATAAAACTGAAAATATTATTCAAGCAAGCACAAAGTTCATAACAACTCAAGCAAGTATAATAATTGCTTGTTGCCATGCAGGTTTATTTCATAAGTTATAATCTGCACTATTTTCTTGTAATAATTTTAATATTTGTTGTTTATGTGTTTCTCAAACTTGAATTCACTCTTTATTATAAATAGCTTTTTTTGCAATAATATCTGATTCTAAATCCTTATTATTATAAAGATTTTTTTTAGAATCATAAACGTAAAAAGTATTTGGAGCTTCTCATACTAATTTTACAAAACCTCATAAAGGAAGCCAGTTTAAAGTATAGTTTGTTCCTTTTTTATCTGTAAATAAAGTGCGTGCCTTTGGAGGAATTCACAGTCAAAATTCTTCTACTTTAACTCAGAAAAAACGAGCAGCTGAAAAATGTCATAGTTCATGCAAAAATACTATTGCAGAGAAAATAAATATAGCTACAAAAATACCAATTATTATCATAAAATTTTATATTAAAATACATTGTATCTATTCTATGAAAATAGAGTTCTTTGTAAATTTTTTTGATAATAAATATTTTTTGCAAATACTAGAAAAAACTGCTATAATAAAAGAAATAATTTTTAAATTAACTCTATGTCACCAAATACATGAGGAAAATGACCTAATGAAGGAAATGAAAAAAATGAAAAAAATGAAAATTCAGAAGTATTAAAAAATAAAAAAAGCCAAGAAGAAAATAAATTTATAAAAGAATTTATTGAAGAACAAAAAAGAGAAACAAGTAATTGAGATAATTATGCATCCATTTTGGATGAATTATTTTTGAGTGGAAAAATATCTACTGATACAATGAAAAAAATAGAGCTATTTAAACAATCAAGAGAATCTAATGAATGAGATAATAAAAATATTTGATCAAATATTAAAGTTTCAGATGAGTTAAATAATGTTTTTAAAGTTAATGCTTTATGAGACTATATGAGACTTAAGAATAACAAACAAACAGTAAAAAATAGTTTATCTAAAGAATTTGACTTTGAATTAGGTGAAATTGATACTGATTTAAATAAAAAAATTGATAATTTATGATTTCTATCATTAAGTAAATTAATCAATTCTAAATCTAATAGAAAAGAATTTATTAATGTTACTTTAAAAACAAAAGCACCTAATCAAAGAGAATTATTATTTCTATCTAATGCTAATATACCAAGTGTTCTTAATAAAAAAATGGAAATTTTTAATGAACAAATAAAAAAATATTGAATAGAAAACTTGGACAAAGATACTTTACATGAGATAGATCAATATAGGGAAGTAGAATCAATGTTATACGAATTAAAAAATGAGTGATCCAATTTACCAAATTTTACTGTTTTTATTAATTCTTTAGTTTTAGCACTCTTTGATTTAGAATTATTATCAGAAAAAGAAATTAATAACTTGATTGAAAATAATATACCTCACTTAACTGTAAGTGAAGCTAAAACAAAATGAATATTGTCAGATGCTGATATAATATGATTAAAAGAAGGATATTTAAATGTAGCTAAAGAAGATAAACTACTACAAGAAATATTTTGAGAAGATATTGATGAAAACATAAAAAAAATCCCAAATGATATATTTGATAATTTTATAATTCCTGCTAATTTTTATACGAAAACTGATTCTAGAAGAAAAGCATATATCATGAAAGTTTGATTCGAACATTTTTGAAAAAAATTAATGAATGAATTAAAAGAAGTAAAAAATATCACAAAAATTTCAAGAGAAGAATTAGATAAGAATATCGAGAAAGAAATTACTAATAAATCTATATCAAATAGAGATAAATTTGAAGAAGGTAATTTTATTGTTTGGGATAGATCTGATCCAAATACAAAAATAAATAGGGTATGATATTATGCTATAACTAAAATTGATGAAGGAAATGATAAAATAATCCTTACTGATAGAGGTTCGCATAATAAGTTTAATGCTAATGAAAAATCTACTCAAGAATTTACATTTAATGAATTTCTAGCTTTACTAAAAGACATAGAAAAAAATAATAGTAAAACTGTATTAAACCATCTAACTTTTATTAATGATGATGATAGAAAGAAAATGATTCGTGAAGGTAAAATAGAAGAAGATGAAACTACATTTGAACTGAAGTCAGATAGAGTAATGGATAATGAAAGAAGTGAATTAATTAGTGATATTACTAAAAAATTTAAATCTGAAGGTAAAAGTCAAAATGAAATTGATGAATATTTTAAAAATAGTGATGAATACTTAAATAAAGTAAATAAAATAAATAATGTTAATCTAGAATATACAAAAGAGAAAATAGATTCTAGTGATCCAGATGGGAAAGAATATGGTTTTGATGTTTGAACTTCATTTATTACTGATTGAGATGATGGTTGTGTATATACAATTGCAAATATAAATGTTCAAGGTAGGATTGATTGAGAAGATGATATAGGTACTATAGATATAATACCTGAAAATAATTGAAAAAAACAACCTGTTTGATTTAAGGATTTTTATAAAACATTTATTGATAAAAAATGTAAAAGAACATCAAATGCAAAAACTGATACGGATGTATATAATGATGTAAAATCTAAAGTTAAAGCATGGGAAAATTTTTCAATGAAAGATTGAAAAATCAAAAAAAATGAATCAAAAAATAATCATGATTACAATTATTTAGTATCTGAAAAATGAAAAGAATTTACAAAAGGTTGTGACATGTTACAAGTTCATGAATTTCAATGAAATAAAGTAAAAATATCTTTATGAAAACTTATTGAAAAAGATAAAAAATACACTGAATCTTGAGAAGATGAGACTATATATTCTATGTCTAATGAAATATTTACTATCACAATTTGAGCACTAAATACTTGGATTAAAAATGTTGATTTAGAACCTCATCATAAAGATGAAGCTAATGATATTAAAGATGATGAAATAGATACATTAGATAGAAAATGAAAATTTACTAGTAGAATATTTGCAAGATATTCTTTGTGAGAAATGATTGCAGGTTGAAAATTATGGTTAGATACATTAGAGAGTTACCTAAAAGAGGGTAATGAAGAACATTCTGCAAAACTAGCAGAAGGTTTTATGAAATGAGCTCTACCAAAAGAATTACAAGTTGCATTCCAGTCACGTTTAGAATGAGCAACAAGAAAGAGAATGGATGAACAAGTTGAAATGTTAAAAAATCTAGATTCTGGACCAGCAACTGAAATGGTATATCAATGGTTAATAAATAAAGATACACCAGAATATAAAAAAGAGGCTGCAATGATATTTATGGTAAAATGATATGGTACACTCTATACTAAAAAAGCTCTATATAAATATAAATGAAAATTTTTATGGTATGAGGCTATGTGATGAAAGGTAAATGATGAACGTTATAAAAAAATGAAAGATAGAGCAGAAAAGGATGATGTACCTTTTACTGAAGAAGCTCTATTATATGATTTAATTGCAGGTCAATGTAAATGACATGGAAAACCAGCAAGAAGAGGTCGTTTATATAAGGAATTAGAGGCAATTATGTGAGGTTGAAAATCTGATGAAGTGGAAAAATGAAAAAAAGACGCAGGGAAAAAAAGAAACTGTAAACCAAGAGTAGATTTTGCAATAGATGAATTAAAATGAGGTTCTTATCCGAATGCTATGTGAGCTTTTGAGCAAATTGTAAATAAATGAAATGGTTGAGATTTAACTCTATTAAATAAAGTACCATTTGTTATGATATTTTCTTGAATATCATATTGATTCGATCAAGATCT
>Ga0233426_10001441_pt1 | contig 21911 bp, 14 predicted proteins | sample SI_118_April2016_6_FD_179875 | JGI IMG/M metagenome (GOLD analysis project Ga0233426, IMG submission 179875) | Seawater microbial communities from Saanich Inlet, British Columbia, Canada - SI_118_April2016_10_MG | ecosystem: Environmental > Aquatic > Marine > Inlet | place: Canada: British...
TAGGTCATAGATTATTCGGCGGAGTCGCGGAGCTCCTTGGATGAATCCAAAATGCCTTTTCTGAAATGCGACACCTGGCCCAGGTGGCTCGCCACTCTAATTCTTTTTGGTAATAAATTTCTGCCCAAATTTCGCTGGGCGGCTTTCCATCGGTGAATGTGACATCAGCCAGGGTCACATTAGTCTTTAAAATGGGCGACCAGACGCAGGATGTGATGGTACCAATTCGCGAACCGTTTTTTGAGTCATAGAGAAAGGCATCTTGCGGAGGCTTATTTCCCTCGACAGTCAGCTTCAATAGTTGACGTTTGGCTGTACGCGCCCGTTCAGCGATTAGTGCCTGCTTGCCAGTAAAATAAGGCTTGTCAAAATTAACCAGCCAACCCAAACCCAGTTCATAGGGCGAGCGATCACGATCAGCGCGCACTGCCGTCTCTGCTGTATTGAAGTCATCTCCTGGCATGATAAAGCCCGCCTCAATACGCACCATATCGAGAGCGCCAAGACCGATAGGCCGAATATCAAACAAACCCTGTTGTTTAAGAGCGAAAATAGCATCCCACAAAGCGAGAGCGTCCTTCGGATCTACCCAGCACTCATAACCCAAATCACCAGTAAAGCCTGTGCGCGACACCATTACATCGATGTCGCCCAGGGTTCGAGCGACGTTATCAAAAGGCTTAACAACATTAAGATCGGCAATACCTGCATGAGTAAGTACTGCAAAAGCGGTGGGACCTTGAACCGCCAGAGCTGCCACCTCGTGGGTTTCGTGCTCAATACTAACATCGAAACCCAAACTCGAGAGCAATAACCAGTCTAGCTGATGGTGCTGCGCACAGAGTCTGTAGTCACCTTCACGCAAATGAAAAAGCGTACCATCATCAAGAACTTTACCCTCGTCGTTGCACCAAATAACATAAGTCACACGACCCGGCTTGAGGTTGGAGATATCCCGAGTGACCAATCGGTTAAGGAATGCCTTCGCCTGCGGACCTGAAATGCGGTACTTTTCCATCGGCGTCAGATCCATCACACTACAGGTGCTGCGCACGGCAAAATACTCAGAGGCTAAGGTGTCGTATACCCTCGCTGTTTTATACCCATTCCAAGACATCCAGTTTTGCACCAGACCGTGCTCGTCCACCCGTGCTTGAAATGGGCTAGGTTGCAATACCTCTCGATGATCTATCGACGTTGATAGATCTTGATCCCTGATATTCACTTGACCACCCCCCGAATTATCCTCTGCGCCGCGTTGTGTCCGGGAACACCGGTAATTCCTCCGCCAGGATGAGCACTGGCTCCACACAAAAATAGCCCCTCAAGAGGCGTCTCGTATTGCGCGGCACCATGAACTGGACGCATCATAAACAACTGATCAATGCCCATTTCACCCTGATGCCAGTGACCACCTTTAATGTTAAAGTGCTGCTCAATATCCCTTGGCGTCAGAAGTTCACTGGCAACAATGGAATTGGAAAAATTGTTTGCATAGCTAGAAATCGTGTCAACAACACGTCGGATAAAGGCGTCCCTCGAAGATTCCCATCCCGCTTTAAGCTTGTAGGGTGCAAAGGATGCGTTAACTGATAACACATGATGACCGGCAGGTGCCAACGATGAGTCAGTCAGACTGGGAATGGTCATCTCCAACACAGGATACTGCGAGAATTCGCCATACTTGGCATGGTTAAATGCATGCTCAACATAGTGCATGTCAGGCGCAATCAGTAATCTAGCATTCTTTAGGTTATCCGAGAGTCCCTCAAAGTCGGGCAACTCATTGACAGCAAAATGTAGCTTAGCGACATCACCATTTTGACGAATGGAGTTGACTCGATGGCAGAACATAGCGTCCAAATGCTCAGCCCCAACAAGATCCAAGAAGGTGGTCTTAGCATCCGTGCTAGAAACGACTATGTCACTTGGCAACCTTTCTCCGCATACCAACTCAACACCATGAGTACGCTCATTTTCCACCAAAATGCGTTTTACTGGAGCACCTGTTTTGATTCGAACACCGGCATTTCGCGCCGCTGTTTCAAGCTTACCCACTAACAGTGATGCGGCTGACAGACTCAATTGATTTTGATGCTCGCCCCAAAGTCGATGCAAAAATGTAAGCACAGTATTGGGCGTCCGCGGCCCCATGTGCTGACCCAACACTGCATCCACCGACAGCGCACCTTTAAGCGCTGGACTGTCAAACAACTCATTGAGCACATCATAGATATTAATGCCACCTACCCGAAGAAACTCACGCATGGACTCTGCACCAAGACCAAAGCGCAGACTCCAACCCAACTTAGCTAGGGTGAATTTATCACCACGATCCATATCTTTTAGCCGTGGTGGTGTATTCATCATCAGTGGCTCAAGGGCTTTCGCATAGGCGCGAAATTCACCTTTAAAAGCCTTGAAGGCACTGTGATCTTGAGACGACAAGTGAGCTCCCAACACTTGATCACGCTGTAGCGTGATATGGTCTCCATCAAGATCGAGAGCGATAGTATCCACGTCAGCAATCATTGTTGAGAGGTCAATATTTAAATCACGGCATATCTTTTGATTGAGGCCGTAGATGACATGAGCTAAACCAGGTGTGCTATACCCCTCGGCAAAAGAATAGGAACTGGCTGCGCCTCCCACAGTATCTCTGGCTTCTATAAGATCCACCGAATAGCCTGCCCGCGCCAAGTAAGTGGCACAGACAAGACCATTGTGACCTCCACCGACAACAATGACTGATTTAGACTTAGTCATCACCAAAATCCTCCGGTGTGGTGTCACTGCGTTTTAAATCTCGCAGAATTTCTCGAGCAGAATTTGCACCCGGAGCGCCCATTACCCCGCCGCCAGGGTGGTTGGAAGAACTGCACATGTACATATTTTTCACCGGACCGCGGTACTGAGCGTAGCCGGGGAAAGGGCGATTAAACATCAGCTGATCCAACGTCAGTTCACCCTGAAAGATATTACCCTCGGTGAGCCCGACCTCTGCTTCCAATTCTCTTGGCGTGCGTATTTCAGCATGCAGAATCAGATCTTTAAAATTGGGGCTATAATCACCTATTTGATTAATCACCGCTGCACCAAAAGCATCGCGCTTCTGATCTGTCCAGCCACCCTCAACCTCAGCAGGGCAATACTGTACAAAAACAGACATCATGTGTTTTCCTGGTGGCGCCATGGTGGGATCGTATTGAGTTGGTATGACCATGTCCACGTAGGGATCTTGAGACCATCGATCGTCTTTCCAATCATCAAAGGCCCTCTCAAGGCGCTCCAATGTATCAGTAAAATGCATATGGCCCAATGTCAGTGGAGAGCCACTGGGCAATGCCGGAAATTCTGGCATGCCATCCAGAGCAATGTTCACCTTGCCGGAAGACCCTCGTATTTTGAAATTTTCTGCTCGCTTGACAAGGTCAGGTGGAAGGTCTTTGGCATCCATGAGTTTTAAAAATGTACGCTTGGCATCCAAGTTTGAAATTACAGCTCGCGCCTTAATTTCTTCACCATTAGACAAAACCACACCGGTTGCTTTGCGCCCCCGCACCAGTATATTAGCGACTTCAGCGCCCGTACGAATGTCTCCACCATGAGATTTGAAGGAGGATGCTATTGCGGCGGCAACCGAGCCCATTCCCCCTCGAGCAAAACCCCATGAGCCAACGTTGCCATCGACATCACCCATGGCATGGTGAAGTAACACATAGGCAGTACCGGGAGAATAGACACCCAATCCAGTGCCGATAATACTGCCCCCAGAGAAGTGAGCCAAAATTACATCACTCTCAAAGTATTGTTCCAAATACTCGGCAATTGACATGGTGAAAAAACGAATAAACTCGTAAATCTGACTCTCACTCAAGCTATAAAACTGTTTCAGCAAGTAGGCAAACTCCATTGCATCACGCATTTTAAAGGAGGCAGGATCCGGCGGTGTGCGCAATAAAAAGCCACGAATTAAACGGCACCATTTCATCAAATCTGCGTCAAATCGTATGGCAGCATCTGCATCACGCTTGGAATGCCGAGCAACTTCCCGGCGACGCACATCACCCTGATGGAAGCTTCCAAAGTAATCACCGTTTTGCTTGAAAGTCACACTGCCCTGCAGCGGCACCACCTCCAGTCCGTGGCGACCCAAATCTAATGCTTGATATATCTCCGGCCGAAAAAGACTACAAACATAAGAGCAATTGGAATATTTCCAGTCCTTGTGCAGCTCCAGACTTGCAGTGGCACCTCCAACATAATCATTTTTTTCCAGCACCAGCACGTCCAACCCAGCCTTTGCCAGAAAAGCACCATTGGTCAGCCCGTTGTGTCCTGCGCCGATGATAATTGCGTCGTAAGTTTTCATCCTAGAGTTCACTTTTTTGCTCATTATAAGAGTATAACTTGACTGTCAAATTCTGCATTCGCTGCCTATAGGTTGAAAGTCTGCCACAGAAACAGTACAAATGGCAGGGTCAAGATACAGTCAAATCTCCATTTGTTACCTGATAGTTGTAGCCTCTGGGATATATGACTAGAGACTAGTTGGCAAAAGAAAAAGTCAATAAAACTACGTTGTAGGGCAATCCAAAAAAACAAAAATTACCTGAGTTTGGAGATAAATAAAATGTCTATACAAATACTAATTAAAGATGTCGATGTGTTAGTCGTGGGTGGCGGCACCGCAGGATTTGGTGCAGCTGTTGCCGCTGGCCGCAAAGGCTTTAAGGTAATGCTGATTGAAGCCACTAGTAAAGTGGGTGGCGTCATGGCATTTTGCCCTGGCATGCCATGGGGGGCAGCCTATCCCAAAGATCAGATCGTTGGTGGTCTGCTGGGTGAACTCACTCATCATCTTGAATCAATGATCCCGCCTGCGGCGGAAAAACGGTCCTGTTCACTGGAAAATTTTGGCCCAGAAATAATCTATGACCACGATATTGCCACCCTAACTATGTTCACTATGTTAGAGCAAGCCAATGTAGATGTTCGCCTCAACTCCACGGCAATTGAACCTGTTATGTTCGGTTCAAAAATTACCCGTGTGCGCTGTTGTGACCGCAATGGTATATTTTATGTTAAACCTCGAGTTGTCCTTGATTGCTCCGGCGATGGCGATATCTCTGCCAAAGCCGGTGTTCCTTTCACTGTAGGTGATAATAATGGTAACACCATGGGAGTGACCTGTTCATTTCATATGATCAATGTGGACTGGAATCAAGCATTTGCCGGCGATGATCCCTACTTTACATCCTATGCCGCTAAGGGTATTGCAGAGGGAACATTGCATCCTGATTTGGCCAAGCTGTATCTGATGAAGGCCTTTCATCACAATACGGTTTTCTGTAATTCGGTTCATATACGCAACATCGATGGAACTGATCCCATCGCTGTGACTCGAGCAACTCAACAAGGTCGCCAACGCTGCCATCAACTCGCTCAATTTTTAATTGCGTCTGTGCCAGGGTTTGAGCAGGCTCATATGACCATGCTATCTCCCACTGTAGGCGTGCGAGAGACACGAAAGCTTACAGCGGTTTACCGACTGACCGGAGAGGATCTAGCCTCGAATACAAAGTTTTCTGATGGCATTGTCTGCTGTGACAACCCCATCGATGATGTTATGCGCGCCTCCTCCGATATGACTCATGAGGCTATAGTGACATCGGGAAATTACTACAGCATCCCATTCAGGTCACTAGTACCGGTTAAGATTGAAAACTTGCTCTTCGCCGGACGAATCATCTGCACAGACCCAATCGCCTTTGCATCGGTCAGAGGAATGCCTCAATGCATGACCATGGGTCAAGCAATTGGCACGGCGGCCACTATGGCGATTGAAAACCGTTCAACGGTGCAAACTGTGGACACCGATCAATTGGTGCAAGAGCTTATTTCACAGGGAGTCAATGGCTTAGGGCACCAGGAGCTAAAGTAACAAATCGGACGGCACTCGATTTCGTCGTTCCAACTTCAGCAAGAACTCCTTTGTCAATTCAATGTTCACCCGCTGGCCATCCACCAACAACCATGCGCCGAGCTGATCTGCAAATTCAATGAAAATGGATAAATTACCAATAGTGTGAGCCAAACCCCACGACCATGATGAACAATTAACTATTCCTATGTGAGTGGCGACACCGTCAACATCAGCATAGACAGGATCACCAGACTTCAGCTCGAACTTTTTATCGACCTTAAATTGCTTTAAAACGTAGCGCTGACCTTTCTCACGTTCCCTGAGTAGAGCGTCTCGACCAACGAAGTCAGCTTTCTTCAGATCCACCAACCAGCCTAAACCCACCTCAAAAGGCGAGCGCTGAAAATCTGGATCTGGATCGGCTTCAGTAGAAAAATCCCAGCCGGCAACGATAAAGCCTCCCTCAAGTCGGCAGGCTTCCAGTGCACTCAGTCCATAGCCTGGAAGTGTCATAGACAAACGGCTACGAGCAAGCTCCAGCGCATTTTTAAATAACCGTGTGAACGGAGGCTCAAACCACAATTCATAGCCCAAGTCTGCAGTAAAGCCCATACGCGCCAGCTTAACTATTGACCCGTTGCGCGCATAATCCCTAACATCAAAAGGCTTTATATTGGCTACATCCGTGAAACCCATATCATCCAAGACAACAGCTGAGGCAGGGCCTTGAATGGCTACGCCATGCCAATCCTCGGTGCACTCAGCAATATTCAATTGTGAGGGCTCGATATCTAAGGATTTAGAGCATTTGACTAAATAAGCGCTATGATCTATGTCCGACGGCATAAATAGATAATCATCATCGGCAAATTTATACAAAATTGAATCATCTTTGAGCATTCCATCGGCATCACAGAAAGCCACATAGATACCTCGCTGAGACGGCGAACCACTTACCGGCCTGGTAAGAACATAATCAAATAGTCGTCCAGCTGCCGGACCGGTTACTCGAATCTTGCGTATTGGCGAAACATCAAACAGAGCACAGCGTTGCCTCAGCTCTGTATATTCATACTCAGCGTCACCATAATCTAATGCCAGTGTGAAATCATTCCAGTTAATGAAATCGACATCCTCAGAGCTTACGGCCATAAAGTTATCAAATGACCGGCTTGCCCGTCGATTAAAGAACTCAAAGAAGGGTGATTGTTTCATAATGATCCTATTACTTTTGATGCGATGCTACCACTTATTGACGGTATCACACGCTGTGCCTATAGGTTCGGAATTGCCACGCAATGTTAAGCATTATCCTAGAAAGGCAAATTAACTGTAGGGTATCAGTTATGCATTCAAGACTGGATAATTTTTGTTGCCTTCAGTTACACTAAGGAAAATTCTGCCTGTCGCTAATTAGAGGTTCGCCATTAATTCCAGTCAACAAAAACAACTTTTCGATGCTGCCTTCGCTCAAATTCGTGATGGTCATCCACAGAAGGCTCTGCAACGCTGTGTTAGTGCCTTGGAGCACTTTCCCCAGGATGCAAACTTAATCTGCCTGGCTGGTCAAGCTTGTCTAATGCTAAAGGATCTAGCCGCCGCTGAAAAATTTGTCGCGCAGGCGCTGGAGATTTATCCATCCTTTCCCAACGCCCATGAACTTCGAGGAGATTTACTTTTGCTTCAGGGAAATTTAGATGGAGCCACCAACAGCTATGCAAAGGTAAAAGAAATCAGTCCCGATCGTCATCATATCGACAAGAAACTGCAAAAAGCTGAGGAAATCAAACAGTCTCAACCTAACGAAAGTGACAGCACCATGGACTTCAGTTTTGCCGCTGAATTAGAACAAGCGGCAAAATTTAAAGAGGAAAAGAAACCGCAAAAAGCTGAGGAAATCTATCGTCAAATTCTGCGTAGAAATCCAAACCACAGTGAGGCAATGCGGTTACTCGCAGGAATAGCGGCGGGCCAAAACCAGTATGCGGATGCCGAACAGCTGCTCAAATATGCCGTGGAAAAATCGCCTAAGTTTGCCAGAGCTTGGCTTGATCTATCAAAAATACAATTGGATATGGGCAACTATCCAAGTGCCATCCAAAGCGCCGAGAAGTTGACGTCACTGGCTCCTGATGTTGCAGAATCCTTCGTCGCCTTGGCGAATGCGCAAGCACAGTCCAACCAACATAATGCAGCCATCGAAAGCTATCACAGCGCATTGAAAGTGTCTCCAGACCATCGAGGTGCTTTCTCCGGCCTGGCACATCAATTGAAAACGATCGGTAATCAACCAGAGGCGCTGGCCGTTCACCGGCAAAATATTGCTGCCAATCCTACCAACAGTGAGCCCTACTGGAACATGGCCAATCTAAAGACTTTTCGTTTTGAACAGTCAGAGGTTGATGCAATGGAGGCGCTTTTAGAGACTCCAGATATGGAGGATCTGTCCATAGTGCAACTGTCTAATGCATTGGGATTAGAATACGAATCACAAAAAGACTTCGATCGAGCTTTCAGCAATTTTAGACGCTGTAATGACACTCGACGAGGATCAGAAAATTACGACCCCGTTGGTCACGAAGTACTCATCGATCAACTTATCGAAGTTTTCAATGAGGACTTTATCGCAGAACAGCAAGGCCAGGGAGATCCGGATCTATCACCCATCTTGATCGTGGGCCTGCCCCGGTCTGGGTCCACTTTGATTGAGCAGATTCTTGCCAGCCACAGCATTGTCGAAGGAACCCATGAACTCAGTGATCTTGCGCAAATGGTGCAAACACTAAAACGGCGTAATGCCCGCGGTCTTCACTTTCCAGAGAACATGCGCGAGACCGGACAATTGAGCTGGGCTGAGATTGGTCAGGATTACCTGCAGCGAGCGGCAAAATATCGCACTGACAAACCGAGATTCATCGACAAAAATCCAAATAATTTTATTTACGCAGGTTTATTGCATCTAACGTTGCCCAACGCCAAGATTATTAATGCAATCAGACACCCACTTGATAGTTGTTTTGGCAGTTACAAGCAACTATTTGCCAGCGGCCAACCATTTAGCTATGACTTAATTGAGGTGGGCGAGTATTACCTTCAGTATCAACGTTTGATCGATCACTGGCACAACGTCATTCCTGGCAAAGTATTGGATGTCCACTACGAGCATGTGGTGGCGGATTTAGATACTCAAGTACATCGTATACTCGACTTTTGCGAATTGCCCTTTGAGGAATCCTGCTTGCGTTTTCATGAGACCAATCGTGCAGTTCGTACAGCCAGCTCTGAGCAGGTACGGCAACCAATATACTCAAGCTCGATAAATTTATGGAAAAATTATGAACCCCATCTCGATGATCTCATTGAAGTGTTAGAGCCCTTGCTATTAGACCTACCAACAAGCGACCAACCAAATAACATTCCGCGACCCTAGTCATCGTTACAAACGATTGGGTTAATTTTTACTTCTAATCCGTCAGTTACTCCGAACCTATAGGCGCGGTAGCAACCAAAGGGGCTTCAGGCGATTTTAGACTCTCAGATGTTGTTTTCATGAACTATCTGTAGCCAAAAATGCGTCACTGGGAGAACCAAAATGACTGACATGTATTCAAAGCACTTCAAATCCGCACCCCTAGCCGCAGCAATCGCAGCTGCCCTCGTGTCACCCTTGTCTATCGCTCAAGACGAGGGTGCGGCACCTGCCTTAGAAGAAGTTGTGGTAACCGCCCGCAAACGAAGCGAATCCATTATGGACATTCCCGCCAGCGTGCAAGCCTTATCGGAAGATGATCTTAAGGAAATGGGAGCGAAAAATATCGCAGACTACGTTCGCTTTCTCCCAGCCGTAACGGTGGTGGATTACGGGGCCGGCGTGTCAACCGTCGTTTTCCGCGGAGCGACAACCAGCGCAGGTTATGTTGGTGAATCCACTTCCTCGGTGTATATGGATGAAATTTCCCTGACCACCTCAGGTCAACAGCCATCCATTAGAATGGTAGACATAGAACGTGTGGAATCCCTTGAAGGCCCGCAGGGAACTCTCTATGGATCGGATGCTCAGGCGGGAACGCTGAGGATTATTACCAACAAACCTAAAATTAATGAAAGAGAGACTGTCATTGATGTGTTAGGCAAATCTAGCAGTGAGGGCGAAGCCAGCTATGATGGTTCAATAGTCTTTAATGTGCCTCTTGTAGAAGATAAACTTGCAGCCCGTTTTGTTGCCTTCAAGGCCAAAGATGGCGGTTTTATCGATAATGTGTTGGGTAAAACCATAACTAATGATCTAAAGTCTGACGCCACTTATGGCCGTTCTCCCTCAGGTTGGGGCACAATAGACAACAGCGATGTGGTCGCCGATGATATCAATGACTACAATGTGCAAGGCTGGAGAGCCGCCGTTAAGTGGGATATCAACGAAGCCTGGTCTGGGACATTAACCCACATCAACCAAACGTCTACGTCAGGCTCATACAGTGGCTTTGACCCCAATGTTGGCGATCTCGAAACCATTCGCTACAACAAAGAATTTTATGATGTTGACTATGATATTAGCTCATTAGTGGTGGAAGGTGATCTTGGCTTTGCGCAGCTTGTATCGGCAACCTCTTACTACAATAGTGATAGCGAGTTTAACCAAGACGTGACCAACTACCACAAGTCGTACTCTGCTTATTACTGTATTCAGTATTCGGGCAACGCAGCCTACTATGCGCCCTATTATTTTGCTGTAGAGGGCGGTTGGATGTATGCCGAGGGTAAATATTGCAATGCTCCCACCGTCGAGGGTGATTATCTTGCCGCTTTTTACGAGGATATTACTTACGATCGCTTTAGTCAGGAAATAAGACTATCTGGTGAAACTGAAACCTTCGACTGGCTTGTCGGCGCATTTTATGAAGAGAGTAGCTACGGTTGGATAGAGAACTTTGGTTATCCTACCGCTAATGAGAATGGTCGCGGGACACCGAACGAGCTTTACCAACAAACCGTCTCGCTCGCATGGAATGAGTGGTTCTTTGGAGAATCATTCCCTAACGCCAGAGAAAATTGGTATGCCAACAGCGACAAAGATACCAAACAGTTGGCAATCTTTGGTAACACCACTTGGCGACTCAGTGAACAATGGGACCTCACTCTGGGAGCTAGGTACTTCGATCGTGAGAATAAAACTACCTACTTCGAAGAACATCCCACAGGAAATCTCGATGCTGATCCAAATTCAACCGACGGCATCACCAGAATGCTTGGCGAAGACGCTGAATTTGTGCCAAAAGTCGCGCTTTCCTTCAAACCGTCTGAAAATGACATGATCTATGGTCTCTGGACCATTGGTTATAGACCCGGTGGAACCAATCGACAGCGAGGTAATCCAGCGTTCCCGCAGCAGTACGATACAGACAAGATGACAAACTACGAATTTGGTTATAAAGGGACTTTTGCAAATGATACCGCCTCTATTGTTCTAACAGGCTTTATGATGGAGTGGCAGAACTACCAGTTTGAGTTGGTGGACCCAAGCACTGGCAAATGTCCGGATGGGGAAGTGGAAGATCAACCTGGTATCTGTGGGCAACCCTATCAAGTGGGGGTTTATAACGCAGGTGATGCATCAATCAATGGCGTGTACATTGAGATGGATTGGAATCCATCATCCCAACTCAACGTCGGATTTAATGCGGAATGGTTAGATGCAAAAACTGATACAGATTTGGACGTCGGCGACCTATTTGTAGAATCAGGCACGCAACTCCCTCTGACACCGGACGTAAGCGGCGGTCTTTGGGCAACCTATAACTGGCCGGTGTCTGCCGTTAATGCCAATGGCTACATGCGTGTGCAATGGTCCTACTCAGGTGAGCGCTCATCGCAACTGCAGTATGTGCCCATGGTAAATGATGACGGATCCTTTAATCCTTACCCTCAATTTATTGAGCCTTCTTACAATATAGGTGATATTAGTATGGGCTTGGAGGGCGCAGATTGGGAATTGCACGTCTTTGTTAACAATGTAACCAATGAGCGCGCTTATTATAGCCATGCGAGTCAAGGTGGGTACACTCAACAGAATATCGATGAAGGCCGTATGCATGTGGAAACTATCTACACTAATCGTCCCCGTGAGTATGGAATACGCTTCATCAAAACCTTTGGAGACTAAAACCCACACGTTCGCATTTAATTTTAGGGCCGGTTATTAGCGGCCTTTTTTTATCTAAAAACCGATGATCCAGATTACGATTAATTATCTGTACTCACAGACAGCAAGGTTAATTGCCGAATATGGCGATTCTAGGTCAGTTGACAGCCCCGAATTCATGCAATCTTGCATAAATGCAGTTTATTTAGTACCTTCTATCCAGTAAAAATTTTTTTTCGGGGAAAACACTACGCCAATCATCAAATTGTGAGGAATGTTCAGCCATGTCTAATAATAAAATAACATCAAGAATTGCACCCTTAACCGTGGCAATAGCTGCTGTACTTGGGACCACACCCTACGCGATATCTCAAGAGACCGGTGCATCATCCAGAGAGATCGAAGAAGTGTTAGTCACGGCGCGCAAACGCGCTGAGTCAGCTCTGGAAATTCCCTCAAGTATTCAGGCTCTATCTGGTGACGAACTGAAAGAGATGGGCGCTCGCAGTATGGCTGATTACGTAAGGTTTATGCCCGCCGTAACCGTAGTTGACTACGGAGCAGGAAGTTCAACCGTGGTTTTCCGCGGAGCCACCACCAGCTCCGGTTATGTAGGTCAGTCCACCTCGTCTGTGTATCTGGATGAGCTAGCCATTACTACAACAGGTCAACAGCCGTCGGTTAGAATGGTCGACATAGCGCGGGTCGAAGCCCTAGCTGGGCCTCAAGGCACACTCTATGGTGCAGATTCTCAGGCTGGAACGCTGAAAATTATTACCAACAAACCGCAAATGAATACCACGGAAGTCATTATCGATAGCAGCTTTCGGAGTGGCTCTGAAAGTGCTCCTAGCCACGACGGCTCAATCGTGGTCAATATACCCCTGATCGAAGATAAATTAGCGGCCCGTTTCGTTGCTTTTAATGCGAAAGATGGCGGATATATCGACAATGTTTATGGTAAAACCATTACCAATGACCTTAAATCGGACGCGCTCTATGGTCGCTCACCCTCAGGTTGGGGGATACTGGACAACGCCGATGTCGTCGAAGATGATATAAACGACCACAAGGTGAATGGTTGGCGCGCTGCACTGCGCTGGGAGGTCAATGATCAATGGTCAGCCGATCTTTCGCATTTAAGACAAAAAACCGATTCCGGGTCCTACAGTGGTTTTGATCCCAACGTGGGCGACTTACAAACTATTCGCTATAACGAGGAATACTACAAAACTGATTACAGCATCAGCTCTCTTGTTGTCGAAGGTGATCTTGGCTTTGCCCAGCTGGTATCAGCGACGTCTTACTATGACCAAGATCTGTCTTTTGATCAGGATATTACCAACTACCACAAATCCTACTCCGCCTATTACTGTATCGAATATGCCGGAGATGCGGCTTACTACGCGCCCTACTACTTCCCCACCAGTGGCGGCAATGGCTTTATGTACGCCGCGGGTAATTATTGCCATGCGCCTACTGTTGAGGGGGACTACTTAGCGGCCTTCTATGAGACAGAAACCGCCGATCGATTCAGTCAGGAAGTTCGCCTCTCCAGTGAAGGCGAGACCTATGATTGGTTGGTTGGAGCATTCTATGAGGAAAGCTCCTACGGTTGGATAGAGAACTTTGGATATGTCACCGCCAACGAAAATGGCCGACAAACCACACCCGGTGTTGAAGGCAGCCTTTACCAACAGTCCATTGCTCTTGCTTACTATGAATGGGCTGATGGCACCACCTATCCGGATGCCACAGAAACCTGGTACTCGAAAAGTCGATCGAATGCCGATCAGATAGCCGTGTTCGGTGAATTGACGTGGCATATGAGTGATGCAACCGATGTTACCTTAGGGGCTAGATACTTTGATAGAGAAGATATCATCGATTACTACGAGGAGCATCCCACCGGAAACCTCGACGCAGATCCCAACTTTGCTAATGGTATTACACGAATGATTGGCAGCACTGCAGAGTTCGTACCCAAAATCTCTGTAAGTCATAATTTGGATGATGACACTATGGTTTATGGTCTCTGGACGGTAGGTTATCGCCCAGGGGGGACTAATCGTCAGCGTGGTGATGCCGCTTTTCCACAACAATACGATGCAGACAAGATGATCAACTATGAACTTGGTTATAAGAGTTCATTTGCCGATGACACCGCAACTCTGTCGCTAACAGCCTTTGCCATGCAATGGGATGATTATCAGTTTGAACTCATCGACCCATCTTTCGGTCCCTGTGACGATGAGACGGTTGATGCTATTCCAGGAATTTGTGGTCAACCCTATCAGGTCGGTGTGTTCAATGCGGGCGATGCTCACATTAATGGTGTCAACGCTGAATTCGACTGGAATCCCACTGATAACCTCTCCGTTGGTTTTAATATGGAATGGTTAGAAGCTGAAACTGATACGGTGCTAGAACTGGGGGACCTCTATGTGGAGTCCGGGACCAAACTACCGCTAACACCTGACTTTACTGCGGGCGCCTGGGCCACCTATGATTGGTCCGTGCCGTCAATGAATGCAAATGGTTATGCTCGTGTGCAATGGTCCTACAGTGGCGCTAGAGAGTCATCTCTTCAATATACGCCGTTCGTTAATGACGATGGGTCAACCAATCCTTACCCATCTTGGACTAATCCATCCTATGCGATTGGCGATATCAGTATTGGACTTCAGGGGGACGACTGGGAAGTATCCATGTTCCTCAACAATGTCACTGACGAACGAGTTAATTATGGCCATGCATCTCAAGGAGGCTATACCCAACAAAATCTTGATGAGGGGCGCATGCACGTAGATACCATTTACACCAATCGACCAAGAGAATACGGTATTAGATTCATCAGAAAATTTGGTGGGTGATCAACTTTTCAAGCAATTAAAAAAGGCCGGTTAAAAACCGGCCTTTTTTAATCTATCCAATACTTTTTTCTAAGCCGTTAATCTGCCCAGACGGCGAGCCCATGAATCGCATTACGAATATCCATAGTGATATTAACCGAGGCGACGATCTCGTTGGCCTTTAAATCATACAGGGTCACTGTCGAAGGAGATGAACCTCCGGCAATAAATCGGTCATCAATCACGCAGAGACCTCGACCAAACGCCTGACGCGCTATTTTGGAGTCATCAATACCGGCAAACTCAATGTGTTCAGGGTCATAACCACGGATTTTGAACGCCTGACCTGCGCCTTGACGAGGAACAACCCTGAGACAGTCACTGGCAGTGTCATTGAAGATTATACCATTCTGAAAAGGCCTAGCATTATGTGTGCCAGAGGGTAGGTTACAGACTTCCGTCACCATATTCTGATTATTTACATGCAGCAAAGCCCCAGTACGCAAGCCACTGATATAGAGCCCCGTGGAGTCCACATGAACCATATTAATATGTAAATCATTAAAAGCCCGGGGACCGTTTTCAGTCCGAGGATCAAAGGCAAAGCCACCCCACTTACCCAACTGTCGTTGCAAGTGGAATCCCCAAACAAAGGCTTTCTTATCAAGATCAAAAGCAAGAATTGCATCATGACCGGTGGAGGTCAAAAATAGCATCCGATCAACGCGACAAATTTCATGGCAATGATTTAAGTAACGATTGCGCCACGACTCTCTGACTTCAAAATCTTTGCTGTAACAAAACAGTTCATCCGATGCGGCAACCAGAACATCATCATTGTCTAAACTAATACCACGCAACCCCCGGTCAGCACCACGACCAGAAAAATTTATTTCGCTGGTGTTCCAATCGACGTGCTGATCGAGTTTTTGCTTATCAAAATCAATGGTGTAAACACCACCATGGCTTTCACCTTGCTGGCTACCTCGCACCACAGAAGTCGCGATCAATGTGGGAAGTTTGAGTGTCATAAATAATATCTCTATCGGGATTGTATTATTTCATTCTAAGTATACCTTATGCGATAGGGGCGGTGTCTACAACACCATCACAGGGTATAACTCTTAAACATTACGCTACTTAATCTCAAGCGTCCTAGAGACTAGAGAAGATCAATTGACCAACTACACCCATCGGCTATGGTAAGATTAAAACGACCTTATCAAAATCAGGGTGTCTGACTATGTACCGATTATTGTTGCTGATTTTAAGTTTTAGCTACTTATCAATGACTGAGGCTGAAACCTACGCGATTATTGCTCCTCGTATTATCGATGGAAACGCTAACACTGTATTAGAGAATCAAGCGATTCTTGTTATGGATGCAGAGATCTCCGCCATCATAGAAATTAGTCAGATACCACAGAATGCCGTGCGGATTAATCTTCCCGATACAACCTTGATGCCTGGAATGATTAATGCCCATGAGCATCCACTGTTATATAAGCATGACTACCAAAACGCACATTTACAGGGATCATCTGCCTATAAAGCACTCTTAGGCCTGTCTAACTTGCAGCGTTTACTCAAATCAGGATGGACCTCCATCAGAGTTATGGGGGATGGCGATGTATACTATGCTAATCAGGATCTTCGCAAAGTCATAGATGCTGGGATCTTCATAGGCCCAAGGCTTACGGGTGCTGCACACTATATTTCAATTACAGGCGGTGGCGGAGACATAAATTATTTGTCTTCAGAACAATCTGTTATCGCCGATGGTCTGATAGCCGATGGACCTGATGAGATTCGCAAAGCGATCCGTAAAGAAATTAAATATGGTTCAGATTGGATTAAATTAATGGTTACCGGTGCCTTTATGTCGGTGGGTGACAACCCTAAAAATATTGCTTTTAGTCCAGAAGAGCTCGCTGCAGCGCTGGAAGAAGCTGCTCGACACAACATTCCTGTTGCCGCACATGCTCATGCTACTGAAGGAATCAACCAAGCTATCATTGCCGGTGCACGCTCTATAGAGCACGGTAGTTATCTAAATGAGAAGTCGATTGCGCTAATGGTAGAGCATAACACCTATTATGTACCCACCATCTATATTGGTGATTATTATGCCCATAGCGACAAACTTCTAGCACAGAGTAAAAATGATGATTTTTATCTTTCCTTCAGAGATGATTGGTTGAAGATGATTGGTAAGGCACATCGAGCTGGAGTAAAAATAGCGGTAGGATCTGACTTATGTGGTTATGCAGTGCCTTCTGCTGTCTGCGCAAGGGAGTTTGCGACCCTAATTGAGGCTGGCTTAAGCCCTATGGATGCGATCAAAGCGGGAACTATTGTCGGTGCGCAATTACTACAATGGGATAACCGGTTAGGTACTATTGAACCAGGCAAACTCGCCGATATTATTGCCGTCCCCGGTAACCCTCTTAACGACATTAGCGTTCTGGAAAATCCAGTTTTTGTAATGAAAGATGGTGTTATCATTGTAAATCAATTAGACAACTACTCTGCATTACCCTATTGAAAAGACGTGGCTTATTCGAAGCTCAACCACATTACGCCATAGTGGCCAACATGCTCGTGGGATTCTCTAAATAGCCTTTCCATAAATTATTAAACCTAGCCATGGTAGCACCGTCGATAACACGATGGTCCCCACTCCAACTAACGCTCATAATGTGTCGCTCCTCAATCTGACCAGAAATACTAAAGCGCGGAAGCTTTTGAATTTTACCAAGAGCAACAATGGCAACTTCAGGTTTGTTGATAATTGGTGTAGCGGCGATACCACCAATAGCGCCAATATTAGATACCGTAATGGTACCACCGGAAAGATCGGCTGGCTTAACCAAACCACTGCGTGCTGCCTCGGTTAACAAGGCCAACTGCTCCGCTACCTGTATAATCGACAAACACTCAACAGACTTGATATTAGGCACGAGTAATCCAGTTTTTCCATCCACTGCTACACCAATATTATGATTTTTAAAATAAGTAATTTGCCGTCCATTTTCGTGCAAGCAACTATTAAGAATAGGGAAATCTCGCAACGTTAAGGATAAGGTTTTTATCAAAAAGGGCATTAAGGTTATCTTTTTATCTTCAGCATAATGTGATTTGAACGCCAATCTTACCTGCACAATTTCGGTCACATCTATCTCATCTACAAAAGTAAAGTGAGGAATGGACGTTACAGAATCAACCATTTTAAGCGCCATTAGCTTTTGCACCTTGGTCATATCTTTATCATGAGATCCCATCTTTGGAATTTCTTGAACAACGCCTTTGTCTTGATTGTTGGTTATATTTGAATGTTGTTCTTGAACTGAACCAACATGCCCAGATAATGTTAAGAACAGCTGAACGTCTTCCTTAAGAATCCGGCCATGCTTACCACTCCCTTTAATTAATGACAAATCCAAGTCATGCTGACGAGCTAATTGTCTAACAGCCGGAGTGGTGAGTACCTTCTCCGCTATGACTATTTTTTTTTGACCAGGGGATAGCGTAGTTAAACTATCTATAGATAACTCTTCGACATTTATAGCTGATGGAGTTTCAACTTCATCGGTTTGATTTATAACTGATGGCGTTTCAATATCATTGGTTTGAATTGAAAATAGTGGTGAATGAACTTTAGCAGTAGCACCCTCAGCATAATGCAGCTTAGTTATCCTACCTGCAAACATAGAGGGGATTTCTACTATAGCTTTGTCAGTACTAACATCGGCAATTACCTGATCTTCCTCAATGCTATCTCCCTCTTTTACTTTCCATTCAAGAATCTCGCACTCCACAATCCCTTCGCCAATATCGGGTAAAATAAAATCTTTATTCATAATCAAGTTCCTTAACGTTTTTCACCTAGGTCAAAAACTGACACTTTTTTTAATCGCCTCATAGACCTTTGTGTAATCTGGTAGATATTCTTTTTCAAAAATTAAAGGAAAAGGAGTATCAAGCCCAGTTACCCGCATAATTGGTGATTCAAGAGCCAAAAAACAATTCTCTTGTATAGTCGCGGCAATCTCTCCAGAAAATCCACCAGTGCGGGGTGCCTCATGAGTGACTATGAGTCGTCCAGTCTTATTAACCGAGTTGGTAACTGTTTCTATATCCCAAGGAAGTAGTGATCGAAGATCAATGACCTCACAGGAAATACCATCCTTTTTAGCTATAGCCACCGCACGATTAATTTGCCGCATCTGCGCACCCCAACCCAGTATCGTTATATCGGTTCCCTCAGAAATAATCTCAGCTACACCTAAAGGAATTTCATAATCTTCAGTAGGTACATCGCCGATTTCTGCGCGATAAATTGCCTTGGGTTCGAAGAAAATAACTGGATCAGGGTCTCTGATAGCAGACAACAACAAACCCTTTGCTTGATAAGCGGTACTTGGAATCACTACTTTTAGTCCTGGTGTGTGACAAAAATATGCTTCTGGGGACTGTGAATGGTAAAGTCCTCCAGAAATACCGCCGCCATAGGGTGCCCGAATAGTTAAACCACCACAGTCAAACTGATCACCACTTCGGTAACGAAATTTAGCTGCTTCATTCACAATTTGATCAAACGCTGGGAAAATATAATCTGCAAATTGAATTTCAGCTATCGGCACTGAGCCCTGAGCAGCCAGTCCAATGGAAAAGCCCACAATACCTTGCTCGGTTATTGGCGTGTTAAAGCAACGTTGTTTGCCATATTTTTCTTGTAACCGACTAGTAGCTCTGAACACGCCCCCAAACTGACCAATATCCTCACCTAGGCAAATAACACGATTATCTACCTCCATTGCGGTATCAAGCGCGCTATTTACCGCCTCTAGTAGATTCATTTTTGTCATCTATGTTTGTCCACTCTATACGTCAATGGAAGCAGGCAAACTAACACCCTTATCGGACGTTGAACATTGCAAGTAGTGGTCAGGGTATTGTTTGATATGCTTTTGCAGTTCTGAAAACTGCTCTAGCAGATGCGTTGGCGGAGTTTTATAAACATCCGAAATCAAACAATTAATAGAAGGTGGTGGACGTTTCTCTTGTGCTTTAAGGGCTTCCAAAATTTCTTTCCTGTACGCTGTTATTAACTGATTATCTTTATCTTCAGACCACCATCCATTGCTGATCAACCATGTTTTCATTCGAACAATCGGATCTTTATCATGCCAACTTTTTTCTTCAGAAACACTGCGATAACTGGACGGATCATCTGAGGTGGAATGGGCACCCAATCGGTAACTCATGGTCTCTAAAATAACCGGTTGATTATTTTCTAATGCCAACTTTCGAGCTGCAACAGAGGCTGTATAAACCGCTAGAGCATCATTACCATCTACTCTTATTGCGCTAATACCGTAACCAACTCCCCTTGGCGCAATACCATCACCCAAAAATTGCTCTGATGTGGGAGTGGATATGGCATAGCCATTATTACGGACAATAAAAACCACCGGGCAATTAGTAACCGCAGCCATGTTAAGGCCAGCGTGAAAGTCCCCCTCCGAGGCTGCACCGTCACCAAAATAACAGACGGTACAGGTTTTATTACCTGACAATTTTTGCCCATAAGCATAGCCCGCCGCTTGAGGAATTTGCGTCGCTAGCGTAGAACTAATAGTCATATAATTGAGTTTAGAACTACCATAATGAATGGGCATTTGGCGGCCTTTACCAAGATCTAAGTCATTACTGAGTAGCTGATTCATAAATTGTTTTGAGGTAAAACCACGAAAGCGCAATGCTGCCTGCTCTCGATACTGACTCATGACCATATCTTTATTAGAAAAACCTGCAATAGACCCAACTACAGCAGCTTCTTCACCGGTGCATGAAAGGTAAAAGCTCAACCGGCCTTGACGCTGAGCGGCAATCATTCTTTGGTCTAGCGTTCTAATATAAACCATATCACGGTAGATTTTCTGGGCCATGGACTGACTTAGAGCCGGCATCTCAAGACCTTTTCTAAGTAGGCCATCATGATTTAGTATAGACAATGTTGGAATAACTAAATCTTTATGTTGAGTGAATTTTGGAACTCCAGTAAGACTAGACGCAGCAGTCATTGCACTTCTCTTTCTGTTAGTTAAGTAATTAAAACCAATGTTAAAAACTAACATAAAGAGTAGAAATCAGTCCTACCAAATTTTCATATAAAACGCATATGTTAAATAATATTTGTTGCTACAAATACCGACTAATTGACCTTATATTGCTTATTAATGCAATATAAGGGTTCTGAGAACTTATCAGGTACAGAAGAACCCCCAATTATGCGACTATTAGATTACAGTTAAGAAAAATAATTTTAAGTCATTAAAAGAGGCCAAAAATAAATGAGTAATAATGATTTAGATGTGACTGACTGGAAAATACTCTCTATTTTACAAAGCAATGCAGCGATACCCAATATTGAACTTGCCGAAAAGGTGTTTCTATCCCCTTCACCCTGTTCAAGAAGGGTGAAGAATCTAGAAGAGCGTGGCTATATTGTCAGGCGCGTCAGTCTGCTTGAGCCCACTAAAGTAGGTCTGCCTAACACGGTTTTTATTCAAGTTACCTTGGATCAACATGCTAAACAGTCCTTGGACAATTTTGCTACGCAGATTAAGTTGTGGCCTGAAGTTATGGAGTGCTACCTGATGACGGGTGAATTTGACTTTCTTATCAGAGTGGTCAGTCCAGACCTTGCAAGCTATCAGGAATTTCTTGATCAAAAGCTCACGCAGATCGACGGTGTAAGAGATGTTAAAAGTAATTTTTCATTAAAACCTATTTGCTACAAAACTGAACTACCTCTTGGTCACCTATGTTCCAAAAAAAAACTCAGGGTACAAATCGTTAAACGATAAGTCTATTACAGTCGGTTAGGTTTTTCTTTATCTGATAGAGCATATATTAATGCAATAAAAATAACCCAAAAAGTGAGTGCTATTATTAATGATGATAGTTTGAAAAATAACAAATCGTGAGA
>Ga0233426_10001445_pt1 | contig 21795 bp, 11 predicted proteins | sample SI_118_April2016_6_FD_179875 | JGI IMG/M metagenome (GOLD analysis project Ga0233426, IMG submission 179875) | Seawater microbial communities from Saanich Inlet, British Columbia, Canada - SI_118_April2016_10_MG | ecosystem: Environmental > Aquatic > Marine > Inlet | place: Canada: British...
AGCAACCAACTCCAACTCCTTTACAACCAACTCCGACTCCATTGCAACCAACTCCGACTCCTTTACAACCAACTCCAACTCCATTGCAACCAACTCCAACTCCATTGCAACCAACTCCGACTCCTTTGCAACCAACTCCGACTCCCGAGCAACCAACTCCAACTCCATTGCAACCAACTCCAACTCCATTGCAACCAACTCCGACTCCTTTGCAACCAACTCCGACTCCAAAAAGTGAATCAAGTGATTGTTGTGATGGATTGATACGGATACCAACGAATACTGCGGGAGTTGCATCTATAATTTTTGAGTCAATTCCTGGATTAACTTTATGCTGTTCACCTCATATGGAATTTACAGACCAAGCACCTGATCTTTATGAATTTGGAGTAAGATTAGATGGAGGTAATGTAATAGGGGGAATTAAAGTAGTAGCACGTGTCGGTGGAATATCAACAGATAATTTTGATTCAACTGTATTTGTAATAGAAGATGAAGGTGGTAATTTTTACGAAGCAGACTTAGGTGGATCATCAGGTGGGGAAATAAATTTTACACCAAAAAATTGTGGAACTGTAACAATAGCAACCGATTGTTGTGAAGAATCAATGGAAATTCCAACTAATACGGCCGGAGTTGCATCTATACTTATGGAATCTACACCTGGATACATTTTATGTTGCACACCCCACTTACAATTTACAGACCAAGCACCTGACCTATATGAATTTGGCGTAAAACTCAATGGCGGTTTAGTAATGGGTGCAATTAAAATTGTGGCAAGGGAAGGTGGAATTACAACAACTAACTTTATGACTACAATATTTTCCGTAAAAGATGCAGACGGAAAATGTTATAGTGCAGATTTAAACGGACTAACAGGTGGAGAAATTGATTTTACAAGTGAATAATTATGGAAATTCATCTAAGTTCAGATACAGCTATATATGCAATGGGGTGGTATGGAACCTGTGAAGACGAAGAACCATTTCCAATTGCAAGTATAGAAGACAAAATTTCAGGAGTATTACAGTTAAACGAATTTGGTTCTGTTCTTGATCGGTATGATCCAGATAAAGCATCATGGAAAACTCATCCGTTTGAATTCTTGAATCGTGGATATTCCTACATCATCATTTTCAAAATAGTTGATGCAAACGCATCCGATGAAGAAAAAAAAGTAATGATACCTGGATTCGTTTCTGCAAACCACCAAGGAAAAGATAGATCAGTTTATCCACCGGTTGAAAAATCTCCAGGTGAAGGGCATGGTCGTGTTATCCTTGATTGTGATTTGGTAACACCTTCAAACTCGGTATGGATTTCATTTTCAGCAACTGACGTAAGCACAGACAATCATTTTACAAGTTGGCATGAATTGGAAGTTAGTGAAAGTGAAGGTTATACAAAACTAGTTCCGAAGCAATCAGAATTACTAAACTCAGACATATCAAATTTTCAAGGAACAAATTTATTAAACATTGCACTAATTCAGTCTGAAAATCCAAATAGTTCGTTGGATGCAACTAAAATATTTGGAAGTGGTGATGTGGATATGTCTTGTAAAGAATGTGGTTCGTCTTTGCCTAGACTAATTTTGATGGATAGTTCTGATAATAAATTTATTTACACAGATAGAATATATAAATCTTCTGAAATTTGCTCTGGTTCAAATCAACTATCAACCAAGACTTCAAGTAATTGGTATGGTGCTCCTGTTGTGTACAATACAATAAATGCACCTCAGAAGTCAATTACAATAAAAGAATTGTATTTTGATGTATCCGGTGGAAGTAAGCTAAAATTTGAAGGATTCAAATGCTAACATGGAACATATAAATGAGCGATTTTTGTTGTAATGATGACTATAATGCAAATGGAGTGTTTGATGCGGTCGATAAAGACATCTATAGTGTTTTTATTACAGAGTGTTTAACAAGTTCTGATGGTTGCCCAACCACGGTTGAGCAGATATTGCAAGTATGGCAAAAAGCAGTAGACAATCAACAAGTTGCTGAGTTGCAAGGTACAATAGATCACTTACCGAGTTTTGATTGTGCAGATTTTAATTTAAATGGAAACTTTGATGCGGTAGACAAAGACATTTATGATGTGTTCGTTACAGAATGTCTCACGAGTTCAGATGGATGTCCACAAACAATTCAGCAACTTTTAAATGTATGGCCAAAAGCAGTTGCGAATCAACAAGTAGCAGAATTACAAGGTGAAATTAAACATCTACCAAGATTGCAGTCAACGAATTGTAAACCGACTTACGAATTAATTTCTTCTAAATCTGAAATTGATGAAGGAGAAGAATTAACTATCACATTAAAAACTACAAAAGTTCCCAAAGGAACAATTGTTGGATTTTCAGTTACACATCCTTATGATTTTGCTAATTTAAATCCAACTGATAATTTTTTTGTTGTAAATAAATTTGGTGAAGCAACTTTAAAAATAACACCCACAGAAGATTACCAAAAAGAAGGAGCTGAGTTTTTTACAATATCGTTGGTGAATTCAAGTTTATCCGGAGATGAATGGGAAAATGTAAATACCACGATCAAGATTCGTGATACATCTCAACCACCTACATATAAACTTGAAGCATCACAAAGTTTTGTTAAGGAAGGTGATTCAGTTACCGTAACTTTAACAACAACAAATGTTCCTGCCGGAACTTTAGTAAATTATGTAATTGCAAATTCACAAGAACTGGGCATCAGTAATCCACTTGGAAAATTTATAGTCAATGAAACGGGAACGACTTCAGTCGTATTTGGATCAATACAAGATAATATATCAGAAGAAACTGAATTATTTTCAGTTGAACTTGTTGGATCAACAATAGGTGGTGATGAATGGGAAGGTGAACGAGTTGAAATTGTAATCATAGATTCGTCGACTCCTGAGCAACCAACTCCGACTCCATTGCAACCAACTCCGACTCCATTGCAACCAACTCCGACTCCATTGCAACCAACTCCGACTCCATTGCAACCAACTCCGACTCCATTGCAACCAACTCCGACTCAAACTTTTGCAACAGAACCATTGCAAGTTAAATTATATTTAGTTTCAAATTCAGATGACTCTAACCCATACACTCTTACTCAAGATGATTTAGATGGAGATTTGGATCAAACTATCGTTGAATACACAAGTGGTGATGAACTATCAACAAACCTCCAATCGGTATTTTTAATATCAGATGAAGAAGTTTGCTATGATGTTGTAATTGACTTTGTTGATGGAACATCGGGTTCTTATATTTTACCATTAATCGGTAAGTTAAAGGAAGAATATTATTACAGTGTTCCATACAAAAAAATAAAAAGTATTGAAATCAATATTTGCAAAACACCAACTCCCTCTGATGGAATTGATTTGGGTATAGGGGGTCCTGATGATGACGATGATGACTTTCCTTATTTTCCTGACGAACCAACTCCGACACCCACACAAACTGTAACAAATACACCTACATCCGATTCCGGTGATTTTGTATCTCCTGGTGCCTCTCCGACATACGAACTTGAAGCATCTTCTTTGATAATCAATGAAGGTGACCCATTGACCATTACATTAAAAACTGAAAATGTTCCTGTTGGAACTAAAGTAAGTTATGCAATGACACATCCAATTGATTTTAATAAAACAAGTCCACTTGGTCAGTTTGAAGTAACAGATGATGGAACTGCAACAATTGAATTAACTCCTGTTAACGACTATAAAGTTGAAGGAACTGAGATATTTGGATTAGTGCTAATAGGAGCAAGTATAAACGGAGATGAGTGGACTGATGTTGCAATAAGTATCACGATATTAGATACATCTGTACCAACCCCAACTCCAACTGATACACCTACAAATACACCAACACCAGTTCCAAGTTATGAACTTATAGCATCTGCCACAGAAGTATTTGAAGGAGATGATCTGAGTATTACATTAAAAACCGAAAATGTTCCGACTGGCACTAGAGTTGGATATGCGATGACACATCCAGTTGATTTTGGAAAAACAAATCCACTTGGTATTTTTGAAATAACAGAAGATGGAACTGCTACAATTGATCTGACACCTATAAATGATTTCATAGTTGAACAAAACGAAACATTAACCATAATTTTAATAAGTTCTAGTAACGAAGAAGATCATTGGCAACAAGTTGAAGTCCGTGTCATTATTAAAGATGCAAACACACCATCTCCAACTCAGACACCAACCCCAACTGAAACCCCAACAGAAACTCCAACTGAAACTCAGACACCAACTCCAACGGAAACTCCTGTGTCAGTTCCAAGTTATGAACTCGTTGCATCATCTTATTCAATTAATGAGGGAGAAGAAGTAACCATAACACTTGTAACTGAAAATGTTGAACCAGGAACTCAGATTGGTTATGCAATGACACATCCTGATGATTTTACTAATCAAGCACCAATTGGAGTGTTTGAAGTAAATCAAGAAGGTAACTCAATTTTAAAAATTACACCAACCGAAGATTATCAAATTGAAGGAACGGAGGTATTAACAATATCACTAATTGAGTCAACTATGCATGGAGATGAGTGGAGGGGGGTAAACGTAAAAGTAACAATCATAGATTCATCTACACCTCCTACATATAAACTTGAAGCATCTGCACTTGACGTAAATGAAGGTGATTCGGTTATCGTAACGTTAAAAACAACAAATGTTCCAATCGGAACAGAAGTAACTTATGCTCTTTCAAACTTTGAAGACCTTGGTCTAGATACTCCACTTGGAACTTTTATTGTGGGAACAGATAAAACTGCAAGTGTGTCATTTGGTCCGGTTAAAGACTATATCACAGAAGGTGAAGAAACATTTATGCTAATACTTGCAGGATCAAGTACAGGACGTGACGAGTGGAAAAACGAAAGTATTGCGATAACGATACATGATGTTAATAAAACCCCAACTCCAACTGAAACTCAGACACCAACTGAAACTCAGACACCAACTGAAACTCAGACACCAACTGAAACTCAGACACCAACTAAAACTCAGACACCAACTTCAACGGAAACACCAACTGAAACTCAGACACCAACTTCAACGGAAACTTCAACGGAAACACCAACTGAAACTCAGACACCAACACCAACTGAAACTCAGACACCAACACGATCTGAATTTGGTTGTGAAGACTACGACAATAGTGTACCGATTACATCGGAAATTTCTTCAATGTCATCTGTATTATCATTTAAAGGAATTTCAATAGGTGGTTTTGAAGAAGGTGGTAGAATTTGTATAGATGAACTTACAAATGATCTCGAATCTATTGTATGTCCGTTTGCTACACATGATTTTTCCATAATGGGGTTAATTACATTGTCACAAAAACCAAGTAACTCGATAATTATATATATGTCAAAATCTGAAGAAATTTATAGTGGTGTGCTAACCGATAGTCCAGATGGTGGTTATAGTTTATTAACAAAGATTTAAAATGGCGATACTAAAACAGATTTCAAATTCACTTGCGTATTATCAAGGTTGGTACGGAACTTGTCCTGAGCACACTTCTAATAATTGTGAAGATTTTGATTTGATAGCTGGAAGTGAATCGGACTTAATTAAAAAGTATCCCATGATACATAAAGTTGAATTGGTAAGTGGTAATTCAGAAGCAACACTTGGATACTCGGGGGTAGTTCCGGACGGTCCATTGCTTGCATATCAACAAGTATCAAAACTAGAATGTGGTCGTGCATATCGTGTAGTTCTAACAAAGGGATATAATCAACTTGAAATTCCAGAATTTACTTTTGCGACTGCAATAACAGACGATGTATATCGTCTTACAGATCAATGTATTCCACCAACACCGTCACCGTCTTCACTTGTATGTTGTGGTGGTGAAAAGTTGAGTATACGACCAAACCAAGAATCAGTTAATAATTTAACTTGTGTTGGAAACATAGATGGTACTTTGTGTTGGGAGGAAATGGTGGGATTACAAATGCCAACAAGTTACCTGTGTTCATTTGAAGACGAGGACTATAATGAACGTGGTCTAAAAATTACAATTTCTGCTAATATTACAAATCCACGATTTAGATTTACAAAAGACGATGGAAACTGCTACGAAGTGGCACTATTTCACGAGAACAACGATGGAATAAATATTTTTCAGATAATTACATAAAGGTATATATGGCTATTTTATATCAAAGACGAAATGAACACATGATAATCAATGGTTGGTACGGTAAGTGCCACGATGATAACGGTGCGCTTGTAGATGTACAAGATTGTCCAGATTTCGATTTAATAAGTACTGGAAACAATGTAAGAGCTGTTTATTGGTTTCAAGATGATTTAGTTGCACAATCTTATACAAGAGGTGCACCGATATACTTACAAGATTTCACTCGTTTAAAATGTGGTGGTGCATATATTATCTTTTTGGAAAAGGGAGAAGGTCAAGTAAATATTCCTCATTTTGTTCCGTCTTATTCTAATGTTGAATCTCAACAAAGAATTTCAAATTGTTTTTCTGATTCATTAAGTACACCAACACCTATAATTGCACCATTTGTAGATAAAGTTTCGGTGGATAGTGTGTGTCCAATATACGAACAGCACGAAGGAGGTGAATGTCGTTGTCATGTGATTCATTTAACAATCGGATACGATACCGAAGTAAGCAGAAATATAAATTTGTCGGTAGAAAAAACAGGAGTAACTCAACCACTATTTCAGAGTTATGGAAATGTAGTAATTGGCAAAGGAACTTTGAGTTTCTTACTAAGACCTGAAGTTTTGGACGGAGATGCTGTTTTGGAAGATGTAGATAGAATCGCAGTATTTCTGACAAACGAATCAACGACTTTGTGGTCAGACAGAATAACAACTGATATATCATTAGAATCAGACTGGGATTGTGACTTAATTGACAATCAACCAACTCCGACTCCCGAGCAACCAACTCCGACTCCCGAGCAACCAACTCCGACTCCCGAGCAACCAACTCCGACTCCCGAGCAAACTCCTACACCCACACCCGAGCAAACTCCTACACCAACACCCGAGCAAACTCCTACACCAACACCCGAGCAAACTCCTACACCCACACCCGAGCAAACTCCTACACCAACACCCGAGCAAACTCCTACACCCACACCCGAGCAAACTCCTACACCCACACCCGAGCAAACTCCTACACCAACACCCGAGCAAACTCCTACACCCACACCTGTTTTAGAGTGTTGTGATCCAACACACAAATCAATAAGACCAAATCAACCATCAGAGAACAATTTAACTTTTAAGGGTGATGTAAACGGAACTTTATGTTGGCCGGAGTTGACTGGTGTAAAACAACCCACTACATATAGTTGCTCTGTAAATTCAACAAATTTCAAAATAGTTATATCATCAAATATAACAAATAATAACTTTAGACTAATAATGGATAACGGTGACTGCTATGAAGCACAACTTGTTCACTCCGAGTATGAGGAAACGAATCAATTTGAAAAGATAAATTAATGAGGCAAAAAAATGGCAATTTTAGAACAGTTAAGTGACGAGTATAAAGTAATAAACGGATGGTATGGCAAGTGCCACGACAGTTCCGGTGAATTAGTTGAGTTAGAAAGTTGTCCCGAGTTCGATTTAAATTCTGCAACTGCACAAATACGTTCGGTTTATTGGATAAAGTCTGACAATACAATTGAGACATTCAATGCTGGAGCAGATGCAGGTCTTCAAGACTTTACATCATTAAAATGTGGAGCTGCATATCTTATTTATCTTCAAAAAGGAACAGGTAATATTGATATTCCTAATTTTGTTGCCAGTTACTCGGACACTGCATTACAAGGTAGAATAACAAATAGTTGTGATACAGGTGGTGCATCGTTTACATTTGAAGTGAAATCAGAACCTATAACAGAAACTTTAGATGAAGGATATCAATTTGAAGGTTCTTCTGAATTCGATTCAGGATCACACACAGGAATCATTACATCAATTACTGATACTGATAATGTAACAATAAAAGCAAGTGGAAATAATTTACAATTTTCGTTAAACGGATCAGATTGGACAAACATTACAACAAATGCACAAACAATAAATGCAAACTTTACAAACTTGCAAATTAGAACCATCCTTGGATTATCAAATAGAACTATATCAAGAACAATTACATTAGAAGCAACACCTTCAAATAATGCTTTCCAAAACATTACTAAAACAATTAATTACACATCAACTATCAACAATGTAGCATTATCTGCAAGTAAAGATATTGACGAAGTAATTGAAGCAGGATCAACGGGTGCTGAATATTCGTTTGATGTTTCCTATGAGAATTTAAAATCAATTGCAATTGCAGGAGGAAGTTCATCTGGATATCAAGTATCAATCACATCCGGAAGTGGATTTGAAAATTCATTGACTTTAGAAAATACCACACTTACTTCGTCACCAATTAAGATTTATGTAAAATTAACTTCTGCGATGCCTGAGTCATCAGTATCAAATGTATTATCAGTAACTGGTAAACGAAGAACTTCAGAAGGAGATATAGTTTTAACAAATGCCGTAACTGCTGACGCAACGGTTGCACCAAGACCACAAATTGCAACTTTATCGGTGAATCCAACTACATTAAAAGTAACCGCAACTTTCACAAACAGAAATAATTACGGTGGAACTCATTGGCATTATGAAGTAATAAAAAAATCAGATAATTCATCTATTATATCTAATCAACGACCTCAATTTAATTCAGAGGTGATTATGAATCAAAGCGAATTTGAAGATGCGGGTGCTTATATTTTAAAAGCATTCATTGCAAATGATTCTCACAACAAAATCCCAGGATCAAATGATAAACAAGTTGAATTTATAATCGCTGCAAACAATGCAACACTAAGTTTAAATAAAAGTGCAATTGATGATGTATTAGATAAAGATGACAATATCGTAAGTCACACTGTAACTATAACAAGTAACAATTTAACAAACATTACGTTATCACCAAGTACACTTACAAATTGGGAAGTAGCATCAAGCAGTGCAAATTCTTTTGTAATTAAATTAAAGAATGCAGTTAAATCACTTGATTTATCAAGTGGACCTAAAACACTTGCACAAGAAACTATCACCGTAACAGGAGATGTAGGTGATCGTGATACATCAGGAGATGCCCAAAAAACTGCATCTGTCACACTTGATGCTAAAATAGTAGATGATGCTGAATTTACAATCACTCCACCTTCTGGCCAAAGCAACACACTCACAGACAATAGAAATTACGGATCATCTGTGGTGGAATTTGGTCCTTATACCATCAATGGTGACGCAGTTACATTATCAGCAACTACATTAAATCATTGGGAAGTTGAAATTGATGATTCGGGAACATGGACAAAGAATCCTTCATTTAGTGGAGAAGGTCAAAGTACATTTAAATTGAGACAATCCAAAACATCAGTCGGTGATGCATATAATGATTCACTTGTAATAACACCAACTGCAAAAGATTCAGATCACGATGTATCTGATGATCCAAGTGCAGTAACACTTACATTAAATGGTAAAATAATTCCGTTAGTGGCAAATCTTAATAATCCAGGAACACAAACTTTAAATTCAATAACAAGTGGTGAATCATCTGAATCAAAAACATTTACCGTAACAGGTACACGTATTCAAAATATCACAATATCAGAAGTAAGTACTGGTTGGAGTGTTACTCCTACATCACCTGCATTAAATGGTGTGGTGACGGTTGCTTACACAGGTGATGAAGTTACAAGTGGAACGAAATCAGGTACATTCAAAATTTCTGCGGAAGCAATCACAGGATCAGTTTTAAGTACAACTGAATATGAAGTAGATTTACGTTTAGTTGTTGCTCCTAAGATTTCAAAGATATACGCAAATCCTGGATCAGTTTCACTTGATGCTATTACAACAGGTGAATCATCAAATTCAAAGTCCACGGAAATTACAAGTGATAATCTAAGTGATATAAAAATCACACAAATACCAAGTGGATTTATAGTAAAAAATGGAACGACACTATTAAGTACCAACGATACAATTGGTACAACTGCAACACTCAATATAACGATTTCTGATGTAAATACATTAGGTGCAAGAAGTGGAACAATTAAATTAACTGGTACTCCAACTGCAAATTCAGAATTTAATGGCTCAAATGTAAAAAATATTTCGGTATCAGCACAAGTAAATGGTTTACCAACAACATTGAACGCAAATCCAACAACAATTACAGATGCAGTGAATCAATACGAAGCAACACCTTCGGCACACAAAATTACAATCACAGAAAAAGACAATTTGCAAAGTATAGTAGTTACTGGTGGAAATGCTTCAAACTATCAAGTTTCTGCAACTCAAGGTGGTGCTTATACAAACTCAGTAACATTAGAATCTAGTGCCGTAGAATTTTGGGTAAAATTGATGTCAACTGCAACTCAACCTCAAATTAAAACTACATTCACTGTATCTGGAGTAAAAACTGCATTTGGTGCAAGTAATCCAGCAAGTAAAAGTGTGGTTTGTACTGCAACGGTAACTGCATTTGAAGCATCTTTAACATTAAATCCCACATCTGTATCTGAAGAATACGATCAAGATGAAGAAATCACCGCAACCAAAATTGATATTACAAAAAGCAATATAAATAGCATACAATTAAATGCTTCTGGTGAATATCAAATTTCTGCAACAGAAGATGGATCATACGGAACAACTTTATCAATGGGTCAGTATGGATCATCGTTTTATGTTAAATTAAAAAGTACAGCAACTGCGGGTGTATCAAATGGTTCTGTATCCGTAGTTGGATCACATACACTCGGTGGAGGAAACACAACTCGTACACTTAGTTGTAGTGCTGTAATAACTGCTCCAGTAGCAGCTGCGGATTTCTTTAGTTTTGAAAATGCCACAGGATCAACAATTGATTTAGTGTTTGATTTTTCTGTACTAGATGCACAGGAACATGATGGAATGGTTGGGTCGATTCAGGCAAAATTTGACGGAATTAAAGTTACAGGTGTGGATAATTCTGTATCAATGGCATCCGAGGAATACGCATATGGTGCTTCTTTGGGTCAGGCAATATTCAATTTCGATCAACCAAATTCAGTTGTTCTCGCATGGGCAAGTAATCCAGCGGATGTTCCAATAAGAACACCGGAGCAATGGAATTTATTTAATATTAAATTTTTCCAAACAAACGCAAAAGCAAGATATAAATTAAATATTAGTTCAAAATCAACAATTACATACAATGATGATTATGACACATTTGTACAAGCACCTACTGATTTAGATATAGGTGAGCAACGATACACCATCAAAACATCCGGAAACGTATTGGAAACATAAAAGAAAGATAGGAACTGACATGACACAATATTACGGAGATATTACACAATCGGGAACACCCAATGCAGCTGATGCTAATATAATTTTACAAATATCGCGTGAGCAAATTAATTGGGATACTTGGACTCCAAGTATAGAAAACGGAAAGCATATAATAAATGCGGTAGCACAAACGTGTCCTCCTGATCAACCAGTCAAAGTTGATGCAGCCACTGCAAACTTAGTTTTACAAATAGCAAGACAACAAGTAAATCCAGTAGAATTCTTGTGTAATCTAACACCAGAAGACAAACTTTGGGTATCATTCACAGGAAACGATCACTACACCGAGTGGTATGAAATGGAAACGGACGAACTTGAAGGTTTTACAAAATTTAAAATATCCGCAACTGCTCATCCAGAGGTAGGAACAGAACTTCAAACATGGGCATCAGACAAAACTACAAATCTTCAAGGTATTTTGATGACTGCATCTCCATCAAAACCAAGTGCTTCTACATTGACAGACGATCAGCAAGCAAAAACATTCAATTCAAATTTGCTTAAATTTAATTGTGACGGAACATACAATGCAGACCACGGAGTAAATACCAATCAAGTAAATTTAAGAGTTAAAGCATACAACAATCAGGATACACCATCTGTAAAAAAATATGGTTCTGAAGGTTCTACTCATGGATACTTAGCAAGTGGAAAACCGTGGGAAGGAGCAAATATGGTTTATCGCACAACTACATTCAATTCAATTGTACGTGACGATTCTGATAAAAACTCTATAGATATTGAGTATATGTATTTCATCAAACAAACTGATGAAGCTGCAAAAATAAAATTTAGTGATGCAACTCCTTCAAATTCAACTTGTGATTTATTTGCAGAATAAAGATTATGGTAATTGATGATAGAGTTTTGTGGGAATGTACATCTGATTTAAATAATGACAATCAGATTACATCCACGGATGCTATTTTGTTCAAAGCACTTTTACTGTTTACTGAAAGTGGTACACAAAAAACATTTTCTAATTATTACACAGATTTAGTTAATGATGGTATAGTTCCATTAATCGATATATCTTCACTAAATACCGATATTTTCAATAGAATACCCGAATGCTTTGATTTTAACATTTCAGGAAGTGAAGAAGAATGTGATACTGAAATTTTAGATGCTTTTAATGCTTATTTAAAATCAGAAAACAAAACAGATTTAAATGTAAATGATGCAAATAACTTCATTTTGTTTTTACGAAGTTTAAAAACGCAAGGAATTTTAAATTGTGAAGTTGGAGCAAATCCAACTTTCATGTTACCAACAAATTCAAATCAAGATAAAATTTATTTTTCAAATGAAACGTGGATTCCAAAAGTTGCACCTGGTGACATCGGATACGATGAATCAAATTCTACTAAAGGATCATCAATTGATAGTTCCGGTGAAAAATTTTTAGTAAGTGATCCAACCGTGCAAGTATATTACGATTGGGATGGAGATTCATCACCACGAAGTTGGAAAACAATTGGACTATGCAAAGTATTCAAACGTTCAAATGATGAGTTATCAGATGAATACGGAGTAATACATCCACCCGTTGATGTCATAAAAAATAAAACACTTCCTGCTTCTGATTTAATACCGATGGGTACTCCTAATATTTTTAATGGAAAAACAATTGCAATTGATGGAGATTATGTTGCGGTTAGTTGGCATTATTCTTCATCGGGTGTAGTTTATATTTACAAAGATGATGGGTCGGGAAACTATGCAAATATACATGAAGTTTTAATTCAACTTGGAAGTTACTCAACTGGATTACCCACCATCGAACTCAAAGGAACAGAGTTGTTTGTTACTAATCCACAAGTTGGACAATCTGCTGAGAGTATGATTTTGATTTATAATTTTCATAATATTTCTAATTACACCATTACATCAACTACACAATTAGTAACTCCTGGTATTCAAAGTAGCAAATTAGGATTCGGGTCTTGTGTAATTGTAAATGAAGAGCAAACTAAAATGTTCGTAGGACATCCAAAGCAAGAACGTAAACTAAGTTGGCAAATAGATCAATATAAAATTGAAGAAACTGATATATTTGCTGGTGCAGTTTTTGTTTTTACAAAAACATCAAACACTTGGAGTTTTTCTGAAACTATATATCCTGATTTAAGTGATTATGAAAGTAGGTCACTTGCGTCTCAGTTGGATATTCAATTTGGATATTCAATCGACTACAAAAACAATAATTTGTTTATATCATCTCCACGGAGTTTCAATTCAAGTGCTGACAGACGAGAAGGATCAATTCATGTTTATAGATATGCATCTAGTAATATGACATCATTATTGTCAGAACAAATGAATTCAACTGCATCAACCAGCAATTACGAAAAATATGCTATATTAGATTATCCAGATGCTAGATTCGATACGTCTTCTATTGCATCGGGAACTTGGAATTTCGGTACATCTATAATAAGCAACTCAACTGCAACTAAAATATTTATATTACATAATATACCAACTCAAGGAACATTTGTAAGTTTTTATTCAAAATCTTCAAACGAATTCATTTTAGGAACAAACTTTTTTTACGATATATCAAATCAGATTTTAGAAGGAACGTTGGCAATATCAGGAAGTGATACAACTAAGGTATTTGCTACGAACAACTCGGTGAAAGTTCTTGTATAATGAGAATACCAACATATAGTTTCAGAAATACAGAATCTGGACTTGAAGTATATGGTCCTGGATCAAATGGCAACATTTTCCCAAACCTTGTGTTTATTCGTGGAAAAGATTACAGAATTTTATCATTAAGTGAAGATTCCGTAATTGAAATATACGATGATATTGGCAGAATCTTATTTCAAGGAAACTCAGAAACCTTTTTTAAACCTGTTATTTTTAAATTAGGAAACAACTTTCCAAGTCAGGTATATTATCGTGTTAAAAATTCAAATTCAATCGTTTCATTTGGAAAAATACTTGTTAGAGACTTTGATAAGGTAACCGGGAAAGTTATTTCGTATGGATATTCACGGGATTGTTATGTATACGATGATAAGTATCAGGATCATGTAACAGACCATGTGGGAGTATTTGAACTCGATTTAAATAATTTTATACGTTCAGCATCTGATACATATTTTGTAAATTTTGATTTGTTTGCAAATGGAGGATATGATTCGTCTGTGTTAAACCCTAACTCAGAGTCTTATTCAGATTCATTGAATTTTCATTTTTATGCAAAAACTGGATGTTTAAATATTAGTACATTATCATCTGTATTTTATTTCATATCAAGTAGATTAATAAAAGTAAATTACCGTGAACAAGAACATAATATGAAATCTTACTTTGGGTTTTCAAAAAAGTTTGATCCAATCACTGATGATCCTGTGTACGCTTACATCACAGATAAAATACCACTTGTAGATTTTAAGAAATATATATTATTTACATTGTGTGTTGAGTTACATTGTTTTATAAATAAAGATTCAGATGGTGATATTATAAATTATGCTTATACAAAAATCGCAGACGAAATTTTAGACGAAACCAGAAAGTTTGATTATGATACTTTATCTGATGTAATTCACTACGATTCAGAAAACAATGAACACGTAAAGTTATATCAAACATTCAAGAATTTATATTTAGTTGTATCAGAAAGAATACTAAAAATTACAGATAAATTTACTAAAAAAACGTGTGTGTTAGAAGAAATTTACAACTTGATATACAAGTTTAGAACTTCTGTGTATATTCCAAAATTGGTATCATCTGAACAATTTTTATCTGATGATCTTGGTTTGATTCCCGAATCAATACAAGTACCTGATCAATTGCTTTATGTATCACTTACATCATCTCCTGGATGTTCAGTTGCTCCGTTTGGAAGATATGCAAAAGTTCAAATTACATCGGACTTTCTATATAATGTGTTTAATCAAATTCTTCCTGTGGAGCCGGAGGTAACACGAAATTTAATAAACAAAACAATTTATATAAAATACGACAAGGAATCTGCTTATGATTATTATTGTTATACGATAGTTGACTACATAGATTTTGATTATGAATTGTATACAATTGGTAAGCAAAACAAATTAGAAGCAGCTGCACACTCCACCGTTATACAAGGATTTACTGAATTCTCTGATTGTTGTGACTTGCAAACTGCTATAAAATCAACAGAGCAGGAAAAAAATAAAAAACTAGAAATAACTGAAACAACAGTAGAACTTTTTAGTTTTATATTATTTGATATTGATAAAAATAATACAGACTCAGTCAGCATCACAAATAAAAATTTTCCATTTCTTAGAAAAGATAATAATGATGTCTATTATATAGATGAGTTTTTAAATGACTCGGGACGATTAACTACTCCTGCGTTTATTTGTGTTCCAAACAATTACTCAGAAACAATATCAGACTCAGATGGTCTTACTTTATGCTTTGATAAAAGTAACAGAATTAATACACCAACTCACATAAGATATGATTTTGAAAAAATAAAAATTATAGATACTGTATATGAAAATGATGTTCTTATTGTAGAAACCGAAATCGGACATGGTTTTAATAAAGGTGATTCTATTATTATAGAAAATTCATCCAAGAATTCACACATAAACGGATCACATGAGATAGTAGGATTAACAGGTGAAACAAAATTAATATTAGATTATGACTTACCAGACGATGTAACACCAAGTGATATAAACGGAACATATGCAGAATTTAAATCACTAAATACTACAAAAATTTATACAGATGTAACTGAGTTTCTTCGTGGAGAATTTATATTTTTTGAAGAAGCAACAAATAGTGTACCGTATCGTATAATCAACATCAAACAAGATTACATAGGAAAATACTTGATTGTAGAAGGAAACGTACCTAGAAATGTAAATTCTTTTGTAAAAGTTGATGCTCATACAAATCGTATTTTTACTGAACGAGAATCTACATATAAAACTTTAAATTATTCATTGAATACACATCCAGAAAGACTCAATCTTGACGGCATTGATATCAACTCGTATAAGATTTATACACCAACTAATGCAGGTGAACTTGCTCGTAATATAAATTCAAAGATTATATCAAGTATTCAACTGAATCGGAAAACGGTTCAAATCGGTGATACAATAATTGATGATACACAAAACAACAATGATAACACTGTGTTGGATGATCAAACTGATTCGTATGATATTGACTTTGGTAATTTAGATCAATTTAGTAGTTCAACTAAACAAACTTTGTATAGCAAAGACGAAATTGCTTATCATTATTCACGTAGTTATTTAAAGAAAGAGTATGATTTAAACGAGTACACGGAAGTGACACCCGAGACTGATACATTTGATTGGAATAATGATGGGGTAGTTGGCAGTGACGAGTTAAAAATTCTTGAAAGGTTTTTATTAACATCACCGAAAACGGTTGAAGAATACAATATAAATCGTGGTGATTACCCAATGACATCGGTGCTACCGAACGTAGTAACTGCTACATATGCGTGTCAGGAAAATTGTTGTCATGATGACTTTACTGAGTCTGAAGATTTTACTATGGAAGATGTTTATATTTATGATGCATTTCAAACTTATATGGATTCAATTGGTATATCACAATCTGACTATGTAGAATTTAGAAATTATTATGACTCACTTGTAGCACAAGGAATTGCAGAACCACTTGAAAACGAAATAGTATATATGCCAACTACACCAACCGAACAAAAGTTTTGTGGAGATTACACGGGAAGTGGTAATATTTCACCAGAAGATGCTCATATTTATTATGCTCATCAGTTATATTCTGCTTCAAACGGAGGATCACAACCAAGTTCTGTGGAAGAGTTTGCAACTTATTATGATACATTAGTGGACAGTGGAATAGTACCACAACTATTAACACCTATAGACAAATTACCTTCGTTATCAACAGAAGACACAATTACACAAGTTGACGGAGGTATAAACAAAAATTGTGAGTTGATTACTGGAAAAGATTTAGCAATATACAACGAATGGATTCGTCAAGGAAAACCCACGGACATGGATGTATTTAACGAAAATCGGTTGACAGGAGTTCCACGTGCGTGTTTTCTTCCTGCTGACGATGACGGATATAATCCAGGTGACTACGAAGATATTGGACTTGGATTTTCCGAGCAAAAAATTTCAGAAGTTTATACTGGTGTAGAACATCTATAATTGTTATAAAAACAAGTTTTCCTTATACTTATATTTGGAGAATTTTTAATTATGGATGATAGTGAACCACAAGAAAATATATTACCTAAAAATGTAAACGCCGTGTATTATCACTCTTTTATGAGTGGTCTTGCAAATAGAATGAGAGCATGGATTGCTACTTCTGCTTTTGCTGAGTATTTGAATGTTCCTTATATTATGAAATGGAGACCGGATGATGCGTGTGGAAAAACAATGTTTGAGAATTTATTTGAAATTCCGGATAATATGCAATATGAACTAGGTCGTAGATATCAACCAAATGCAAATACATTGTGGATCAAGAAAAATTATCCTAATAATAATTTCCACGGAAGATTCATTGAAGGAAATTATGACTTATCAATAAAAGAATTTCAAGAAATCGTTAACAAACAAAAAAGGCACATTAAACCTTTACCATTTATTCAAAAACAGATATCTGAATATTCAAAACAACTGAATATGAAAAACTGTATAGGATTGCATATCAGACGCACCGATTTAAAAGAACAAGATAAAACACCTGATTGGTGGTTTGATCGTGAAATACAAAAAGAAATTAATAATAATCCTAACATTAAATTTTTTCTTGCCACCGACAATAAATGGACTGAAGAAAAATTTATGATGAAATATTCAGAATATATGGTAAAAACAAAAAGAACATTTAGTGATGCGTTTGAAGGTGAGATTTATCCAGGAGGTGATAGAAAAAGACACTCTCCGACAGAAGAAGGTTTAATTGATATGTTGTTGTTAGGTGATTGTATAAAAGTTTATGGTTGTCACGGAAGTAGTTTTGGTCGTTTTGGTGCTTGGTACGGAAGCAAAAAATTTATTATTAGGGATTTGGAAGAGGATATAAATGAAAAAGTTTAAAAATAGTTTATTGTCGTTGCCAAGAACAGGATCAAATTGGGTTCGTTATTGGTTTGAGTATTTTTCAAATGAAAATACAAGTGAACGAAATGTTCTTGTTGAAACTAATCATTGGGGTGAACAACGCACCGAGAAAACCAACGCAACTTTATACAAACGACACAAATTATCACAGAAAGATATAGAACAAAGAGATATTCAGAAGTTGGTTTGTGTGTTGCGTGATTACCGAGAATGCTTTGTTCGTCATTGTCGTGGACGAACATTTGATAAGAAGGTAAGCAGAATGAGTGATTTCACGGACAATTTGTATGTTTATGATGCGTTTGAAGGTGATAAGATGATTATGTACTACGAAGACTTTGTAAGTGATCCTGCGACATATATGAAGCAGTTCTTGGACTTCCTTGAAGTACGCAATGAATGGGATGACATTGATGTTAAAGAGCATCGTGATATTTCAGTAAAATTGTATGAAAACGGTGGAAGTGATAAAGTAGGTTCTAAAACACGTGGAGCACCTTCGTTGACCAAAGGTAAAGCAGATTTTAAATTTCATCAATCAGAGTTAGATGATGAAACCAAAAGCAAACTTGAAAATTGGTTTTCAACAGAACATTCGCATTTGCACGACAAATATTTAAGTCGGTACAAATTGTAATGAGTAAAATCAAGTATTATTTATACGGAGACAATCAGCACATACTAATGTTTTCGTATCCTTTATATTTAGAGCAACTAAATGAATTTTACGAAAAAGTAGATGATCCGAACAATGCTGATGTGGTATTTATTTCTTACTCTCAGGATATTGCATGGAATAAATTTCCAGCATTTTATAAATTTCAAAAAAAATTAAATGCAAAAATAATTTTATTGTGCGAAGAACCAATGTGGGATTTGAGTTGGAGTGGAAACATTCGTAAAAAAGAAGGAAAGACATATGCAACCCAGCACAAATCAAGAACAAAAGTTCAAATATATCATTTAGGATACACAGATACTGAAATTTTTGAATATGATAAAATACCTCATTTTCTTACTACATCTGATGTATATTTTAAAAATTATTTAACATATATTGATAAAATAAAAAATACCGACATTACAAAAATATGTATGGCAAAAAAATACGATGTCGGTGGAATTTACGCAAGAAGATTTGATCCCACCGATAACGAATTTTATGTAGGTGATGATGTAAATAACAAGTGTTTACATTTTTTCAAGAACGATCTTGCTGACTCTTTAAAAAATAATAATGATTTAACTTGTGATTTTTTTGGTGATAACAATTCAACTTACGAAGGTTTAACTGACATTACGATTTACGATTCACTTGACTTTCATGCGGCTAAATTAGAATGGAGTTTCTTAAATACAAAGTTTTTATTTGCCCTTGAAAACACCATGACAAAATCATATGTAACTGAAAAAATATTTGATGCCGTTGCAAGTTTAAGTATTCCAATTTATTGTTTACCACCAACCGAGGATATAAAATTCAAAGGAATAAACTTATACGATTTACTTTCTAGTGATTATGAAACATTGTTTAACGAACTCGTAAAACAAATAAATGAATTTGATGTAGAACCTATTTTAAAAGAAAACTTGGAAATACTTGAAAAACACTATTTAAATGAATATGAACAAAATGTAAAACAAGAAATTTCAAATAGAATTATAAAATTGAATGAAAATGTAAACCGAATTTTAAACGGAGATATGAATAAACAACAAAATATAAACTTTACGAATAAACTGGGTGTATTCTTTTTAACTACTTCAAAGGAGTATCATACAGGAACACTTAAGATTGCCATTGAAACATTTTTAAAAAAATGCAAATCTCAATACTCATTTGATTTATTAGTTTATTTTGATAAAGACGACATGGATAGTGATGGGTTGTATAGTTTTGTTGATTCGTTGGAAACTAAATATGATAATTTAAATAAATGTATAATTGTATTTAATAAAATTGCAGAAAACGAAAATTTTTATGATATGAATATGCGTGATATTAACTTAGATGAATTTTCTATGGGTGCATCTCATGGAGTAAATTGTCATTTTTATATGACACTTAGTGATTTGTTTACACGATCATATGATAATTTTTTATTGTTAGAATCAGATACGATGCCATTAAAAGATGACTGGTTTGATGTAGCATATAATTTTATTGATAGTGAATCGTATCAACCTTTCTATATTGCAGGAAGCACATACAAAGGCAAACATCGTGACGAAATACTGAAACAATATTGGGGTGGTCATTTAAATGGTGTTGCAATATATAAAAATTGCAAAGAATTGAAATTTTCTTTAAACGAAAGTAAAATGTATTTAATAAAATTACTCAAAGAAAATCCAAAAAAATATGAAAATTTTATGAATTATGATGTGGCGAATTATCTTTATTTTAAGCACGTGGAATTAGACAACCTGCTTGTAGATACAAATTTTATATCAAATATCAGTGATCAACAAAATAAGGATTATAAAATTGAGGATTTATTAAAAGAATTTCCAGAAACAAGAATCATTCATAGAAAGGATTTGTATTGAGGGGATGTGTGAATATACTACAAAATTATGTATAGTTTACATAACTACATTAACTGAATTTGAAGATGGATTGTTAGAACAAAATTTAAATCATTATTTAAAAAATATAACATCAGAGTTTAAATTTGACATAATTTTATATTTTGATAATTTTCCAAAAAGATTTAGAAAGTTCAAAAACAGATTAAATAAGTTTAGTAAATGTATAAATGTAAATGAAATTATTTTAGTAGACAACCAACTTGATTCCGAAGAGAATTTTTATTTAAAAGATAAAAGTATAAAAGTTGATTTAAAAAATTATTCAATGGGTGGTTCGCATGGAATAAGTTTACATTTTTATAGGTCAGTTGTAGATTTATTTCAAAGAAACTATAATAATTTTATGTTGTTAGAAGCTGATACAATATCAGTAAAATCAGACTGGTTTGATGTATTGCATAATTATTGCGACAATAATGATTTTTTAATCGCCGGAAGTAAATACAAAGGCAAAGAACAAGATTTAGTTTTTGATACCTATTATGGAGGAGAGCATATTAATGGAGTTGCGTTATACAAAAATAATAAAGATACACAGAATTTGATAACTAAATCAAAACAATTTTTAATAAATTCATTAGCAAAAGATGAAGTAAAATCAAAAAGACATCGTAGATGTAATGGTTTT